>Ga0073928_10002756_pt1 | contig 29230 bp, 21 predicted proteins | sample PaiPotPPA55metaG_FD_76969 | JGI IMG/M metagenome (GOLD analysis project Ga0073928, IMG submission 76969) | Iron sulfur acid spring bacterial and archeal communities from Banff, Canada, to study Microbial Dark Matter (Phase II) - Paint Pots PPA... ...
CCGACTGGCTGTCCGGCAGATCAGGATGTAACCAAAGCCGGTCTCCCGCCTGCAGGTTCGGGACCTCTGCGATGGGCAGCGTCACTCCATCACGCTGCACCCGCAGTTCAACCTTGGGACCGATGAGATCAAATGCAGCAGTTTCGCCAGCCGCAGGAATTGCGAGCCCCAGCAGTGCGCACCCAACTAATCCAGTAACAGTTCTCACCAAATACTTTAAACGCACACTCCCCCTAGCACGGGAAAAACTGGGAAACTCGCACAGACTTCGAGTGATCTTTCTATGCTACTGGGTCTGATTTTTACGAGCAACCGCCAAAGGGTCTTCCGGGAAATCCAAAGGTCCGTGCTAACAAGAAACCTTGGTTCCGACCTGAAACTCACTGCGCCGAAATCAGCTCAATCCTGTTTCCGAACGGATCGTGAACGTGGCAGCGCCTAACCCCAGGAATATCCGCGGCTTCGGTCACTTCAATGCCCGCCGCCAGTAGCCTGGTAATCATCGCGTCGTAGTCCGCGCACCGGAACGCCGGATGCGCCTTCTTCGCCGGACGGAACTCCGCTTCCACTCCCAGATGCACCTGCACGCTTGCGCTCGCAAACCAGCACCCGCCACGTTTGGCAAGCTCGGGCGGTTTCGGGATCTCAGTCATCCCCAGCGGGCCAACATAGAAACGGCGTGCAATCTCCTCCTCGCCGACAGGCATGGCAAGCTGGACGTGATCGATGGCAGTAAATGGCTGGATCAGCACGAAGCTATTTTAAGCGAGACAATGACCTCACCGGCTCCCCACCAACCCTCGCACCGACTCAATCAGCTTAGCCGAGTCGTAGCCGATGCCGTCCTTAAATACGATCTCCACATTCTCGATGTCTTCGATCTTCGTCGAAGGATCACCCTTGATCACAACCAGGTCGGCTTGCTTGCCCGGAGCAATCGTGCCAATCTCGTCGGCATCGCCGAGATACTGCGCGCCGTTGAGCGTTGCAATTCGAATCGCCTCGAGAGGCGTAAATCCGGCTTCGACCAGCAATTCGACTTCGCGCTGATCGCCGAACCCGGCGACGACTCCTCCCATTCCTGTGGGATCAAGCCCGGCTAGCAGCATGCCTCCGGCTTTGACGAACTCGCGCTCGAATTCCATTTCTTTCTTAAATGCGGCCGCCCACGGCGAAGAATCCGTTCCGTAGAGCTTGTGGATTCTGGCTTGATCGCTGGCGCGCACTTTGTTATTGAGCACGTAGCTGCGCGCGTCGGAAGTCAATGTATCGAGCACTCGCTTCTCGATCGTCGGCCGCCCTGGAACATCCATCTCAAAGACTGGCAGAGTAGAAGTCATCGCCACATGGTGCTGCACCAGATCAAGAATCATGTCGTGAACTGGCCCCGACTGTACGTCGAGCTTGCCATAGCGAACCGCGTCGTCGGGAATATCGGGGCATTGATCAGGCTTCTTCTCGGGAAAGAATTCCGTGTCCACCAGCAACCCATGTTCAAGATTGTCGATGCCCAGGGCCGCGGCTTCGCGAAAACCAATCGAGCACAGGTGCGCAGTCACCTTCGCTCCTCGGGCATGCGCGGCTTTGATGGCCGCCGAAAGTTCATCGCGAGTAAGGAAGTTGTAGCCCTTGAAATTGTCCGCGCCCTGGTCCATCCAGAAATTGACCGTCTTGGTGGCATCGTCAGGTCCAGTCAACTTGTGTGCCTGCAAAACCCAGCTTCCTTTTCCCTCCAAGTACGGGCCGGTGGCGTGGATCTTCGGCCCCGGCGTTTCGCCGTTGTCAATGTTGTGCTTGATTTCGAGGTCGGTATAAGGCTCAAGCGATCCGCCGGTGCGAATCGTGGTCACTCCACCCGCCAGATAAAGCCGCGGAAAACTATAGGCCATCTCCCCATAAACCCCATTGCCCATGGGGTAAAACATGTGGTCGTGCATCCCCACTATGCCAGGGAGGACACTGTAACCGCGCAGGTCAAGGACCTGAGCGTCCTTGGGGACGCTCGCCGAAGTTGTGCTAGTGACGGATTCGATCTTCCCCCTTACCAGCATGATCGTCTGATCTGCACGCGCCGGGCCCCCGTTGCCGTCGATCACGCGAACATGCTCCAGCGCGACGACCGGCGCATCCACCTTCACGAACTCCTTAACCTCGGGCGAGAGCGTTTGGCCAGCCGCGACCAGTGAGCAATAAGTTACGAGCCCGATCAATAGCAAGTTGCGCATGATTCCTCCACGAGCGTCGCGCAGGATTGTACCTCAGTCGATTCGCCCGCAAGAGGTTCGTGTCAGGGCATGGCTTCAGCCATGCCGCAAAAGATCCCCGCCACGCCGGCTTTAGCCACTGCACTCAGCGCCTGAAGGCGTAATCAGGACCGCCGTTTGCGGCACGCCTGAAGGCGTGCCCTGACACGCGGCCGGAAACCTCTCCATCCCCTGCTAAAATCAATATTCACACGCCCTCATCATGGATTCCTCCTCCATCCGCAATTTCGCCATCATTGCTCACATTGACCACGGCAAATCCACGCTGGCCGACCGGTTGCTCGAGCTGACGGGATCGGTCACCATGCGCGAAATGCAGGCGCAGGTGCTCGACACCATGGATCTGGAGCGGGAGCGCGGTATCACCATCAAGGCTCACGCTGTGCGCATGATGTACATCGCCCGGGATGGCAAGACGTATCAGCTCAATTTGATTGACACTCCCGGCCATGTGGATTTTTCCTACGAAGTCTCGCGCTCGCTGGCTGCCTGCGAAGGAGCGCTGCTGGTGGTGGACGCCTCGCAGGGGGTCGAAGCCCAGACCCTGGCGAATTCCTATCTGGCGATCAATCACGGGCTGGAAATTATTCCGGTCATCAACAAAATTGACCTGCCCAGCGCCGACATCGCACGCACCAAAGAAATGATCGAGGGCGCGGTCGGGCTTGATGCCACCGACGCCCTGCTCATTAGCGCCAAAACCGGCGAAGGTGTGCCCGATGTGCTCGAAGCCATCGTTAAACGCACGCACCCTCCCAAGGGCGATCCCGATCACCGGCTGCAGGCGCTACTTTTCGATTCCTGGTTCGACCCTTATCGCGGGGTTATCGTGCTGGTCCGTGTCTTCGAAGGAACGCTGCACAAAGGACAAAAAATTCGCCTGTGGTCGAATGGAAGCGTGTTCGAAGTCGAGGCACTCGGCGTGCTAACACCTAAGCCCGTTGAAATTGCCGAACTCCGCGCCGGCGAAGTTGGATTCATGGTCGCCAACATCAAGAACGTTGCCGACACCAAGATCGGCGACACTATCACCGACGACTCCAATCCCGCCATCGAGGCGCTGCCCGGCTTTGAAGACATCAAGCCCATGGTCTTCGCCGGCCTGTATACCGTGGACGCTCACGAGCACACCCGCCTGCGCGAAGCTCTGGAAAAACTTCGCCTCAACGACTCTTCTTTCTTTTTTGAACCGGAAAGCTCGGTCGCGCTTGGCTTCGGTTTCCGCTGCGGCTTTCTCGGCCTGCTGCACATGGAGATCATTCAAGAGCGCCTGGAGCGCGAGTTCAACCTGGAACTGATCACCACCGCTCCCGGCGTGCGTTATAAGATCACGAAAACTGATGGCGAACTGATCGAAGTGGACAACCCTTTTCGCTGGCCAGACCCCAGCGAGATCGACAGAGTCGAAGAACCGGTGATTCTCGCCACCATTCTCACCAACGAAGAATACGTCGGCGGCATTCTGGCGCTGGTGGAAGAAAAGCGCGGCAAGCAAAAAAGTTTTGAGTACGTCACCTCAAACCGCGTGATGCTGCAGTACGAGCTGCCGCTGAACGAAATCGTGCTCGATTTTTACGACCGCCTGAAATCCGTCTCTCGCGGATACGCCTCGCTCGACTACCACCTCGCCGACTACTGGGAGTCGCCCATGGTCAAGCTCGACATCCTGGTCGCCGGCGATCCCGTGGACGCACTTTCCATCATCGTGCACCGCGACTTCGCCTACGAACGCGGCAAAGCACTGGTCTCCAAGATGCGCGAACTCATCCCCCGGCAAATGTTTGAGGTCCCCATTCAGGCCTCAATCGGCGCAAAAATCATCGCCCGCGAAACCGTCCATGCCATGCGGAAAAACGTGATCGCGAAGTGCTATGGCGGCGATATCAGCCGCAAACGCAAGCTGCTGGAAAAACAGAAGGAAGGCAAAAAGCGCATGAAGCGCATCGGACGGGTTGATATTCCCCAGGAGGCGTTCTTAGCGGTGCTGAAGGTGGGAGAAGGTAGCTAGCGTGTCAACAGGTGCCACGCTTCTTCGTATTCGTAATAACTCTGAATACTCTGAATTCTGGTACATCATCCCTTGGCCTGTCTTGACGGCCAAGCCAGCATAGAACTCCACCCCTCAATGCAGAATTCCAAATACGGAAAATATCAAGGCGCCTGGGATGTGATGAAGCAGTTCATGCAAATCCCAACCGAACAAGCGATGGTGATATAACCCGCGCCAGATCCCTCGCTCGGCTGAAGTGCGCCCAGTTTCGGGATGACGCATTGGTTGAGGAGGACAAGCTATGAGGCAACCCACACGGCCTCAGTCCCAGTCGGCATCCCCTTCCTGACGGCGGTATCGTCCAGACGCCGTCATCTCCCAGACGACTGTCATCCTGCGAAAGGGTGGATCCACGGACGTTGGCAATACCGGTTTTACTGACCTCTGACCACTGACCACTAGCCACTAGCCACTGCTTCCTAGCTATAGCTAACCTTCCGCTCGCCCTTAACAATCCGCCCCACCGCGTAATACTTTTCTCCAGCGCGGTCGAGCACGGTTTGTGCTTTCTTGAATTTTTTCGACGGGACGACCGCCAGCATTCCAATCCCCATGTTGAAGATGCGCATCATTTCTTCGTGAGGGACATTGCCCAGCTTCTGCATGTGGAGAAAGATGGGCTGTACCGGCCAGGTGCCGTATTCAATGATGGCGGAAACCCCACGAGGCAGCACGCGCGGCAGGTTCTCGGTGATTCCGCCGCCGGTAATGTGTGCCAGTGCGGAGACGCATTCTGCTGCGATAAGCTTCTTGATGATGGCCCAGTAGCTGCGGTGGGTCAGCATCAGCTCGTTGCCGACTTTGCCTTTGATTTCATTCACGTAAGTTTCAGGCTCGTAGTTGGCGACTTCAAACAGCAGCTTGCGGGCAAGCGAATATCCGTTAGTGTGCAGGCCCGTCGAAGGCAATCCGAGGATGATGTCTCCGGCTTCGACAGCTTTGCCGGTGATGATGCGGTCGCGCTCGACCACGCCGACGATGAATCCTGCAAGATCGTATTCGCCGTCAGGATAGAAGCCAGGCATTTCCGCGGTCTCGCCGCCGATCAGGGCGCATCCGTTGTGCTTGCAGGCGTCGGCCAGGCCTTCGACCACCTTCTCGGCGACTTCGGGCTGCAGGCGACCGGTCGCGAGGTAGTCCATAAAAAACATTGGCGCGGCGCCCTGAACGGCAATGTCGTTGACGCAGTGGTTCACCAGGTCGGCGCCAATGGTGTGATGGACCTTCATCTCGAAAGCGAGTTTGAGCTTGGTGCCGACCCCGTCCACGCTCGAAACCAGGATGGGATCGAGATACTTGGCCTTGTCGATGGCAAAAAGCGCGCCAAATCCGCCAATTTCGCTCAGAACGCCTTTGGTGAAGGTCTTGTGGGCCAGATACCTGATTCGCTGCTTAGTGCGATTGGCCTGGTCGATGTTGACGCCCGCGTCTGCGTAAGTGATGGATTTGGAATTTTGGGCCAAGGTGCGTCCGTTTACGATGTGCGGCAGGGGAAAAACTTAGAGATTGTAGCACGGCGAGAGAGGAGGAAACCTTTTACCGCCGAGCACGCCGAGACGTCCTCCACGAATGCGTCATCCCGAAACTCGGCGCGCTTCAGCCGAGTGAGGGATCTCGGCCGGAGGGCATCGAGGCTGAGTCTTTCGCAACTAGCTTATACACGTCCCTCCATGATTCAGCCAGATCGTACCAGTGGGGATTCATGGATTCGATCAAGCGAATCTTCTTGCCTCGGCGCCATCCTTTGATTTCTTTTTCGCGAGCGATTGCAGCGTCGGGATAAACGAAGCACTCGTAATAGACCAGGCGCGTGAGGTAATAAGGGCTGGTGAATCCGGGAACAAGCTTGTTCTTGTGCTGAAAAACACGGCGACTCAGCTTTCCAGTAATACCCGTGTACAGCACATCCGAACGGGGGCGGTTCGTCATGATGTAAACGTGGAATCGTTTGGGCTTTCTCATACCTCTTCCTCCCCAACAAATGCTCCCCTCAACAAAATGCGTCATCCCGAAACTCGGCGCACTTCAGCCGAGTGAGGGATCTCGCGCGGGTCATATCAGTGCCGTTTGTAGCAGCTGTCCTTCGGCCTGTCTGTGACGGCTGAACATTCCCGGCCTCGGTGCCGCTGCACGCGGGATCCCTCGCCCCGCTGGAGAAAACGCAGGGCTTCGGGATGACGACGGCTGGTGGAGGATGACGCCGGGTGCCTTTGCCGTTCTCTTTTGGGAAGAAATTCACAATTATTTTACGATTCGCCTTTTATTCGCTTTCAAGAAGCGATATACTCCAGCCAGTTTCCACATCGAACTCTCAGGAGAATTTCATGGCGGACGAGCGGGGGCGGGCGATTGATCTGGCACTTGCGCAAATCGAAAAGCAGTTTGGCAAAGGCTCCATCATGCGGTTGGGGTCGAGAGAGATTGTCCCGATTTCGGTGATTCCGACAGGCGCCATTTCGTTTGACGCCGCGCTCGGCGTGGGCGGCTTCCCTCGCGGCCGCGTGGTTGAGGTCTTCGGGCCGGAATCTTCCGGCAAGACCACCATCACCTTGCAGGTAATCGCCGAGGCGCAGAAAACCGGCGGCATGGCCGCATTCGTGGACGCCGAGCACGCGCTCGATCCTGCCTATGCCAAGAAGCTGGGCGTGGACGTGGACAACCTGCTGGTGTCGCAGCCCGACTACGGCGAGCAGGCGTTGGAGATTACCGAGGCCCTGGTGCGGTCGAACGCGATTGATGTGCTGGTCGTGGACTCGGTCGCCGCGCTGGTGCCCAAGGCCGAACTGGACGGCGAAATGGGAGACAGCCACATGGGCCTGCAGGCGCGGCTGATGTCGCAAGCCCTGCGCAAATTGACCGGGACGGTATCGAAGTCGCGCACCTGCCTAATCTTCATCAACCAGATCCGCGAAAAAATCGGCGTGATGTTCGGCAACCCCGAAACCACCACCGGCGGCCGCGCCCTCAAGTTCTATTCCTCAGTCCGCATCGACATCCGCCGCATCGCCGCCATCAAAGAAGGCGACGTAGTAGTGGGCTCCCGCACCAAAGTCAAAGTAGTAAAGAACAAGGTAGCCGCCCCCTTCCGCGAAGCCGAGTTCGATATTCTTTATGGACAAGGAATTTCGCGAGAGGGCGATTTGCTTGATCTGGCGGCTAATCAGAATATCGTGGAGAAGTCTGGGTCCTGGTACAGCTACAAAGGGGAGCGGATTGGACAAGGACGCGAGAACGCCCGCCAGTTCCTGAAAGATAACAAGGACACCATGATTAAGCTTGAGGCGGAAGTGCGTAAGGGGATGGGACTGCCTACGTCGGGACCACAAGCAGCGGCCGCGTCAGCAACTCAAGCCACGGCACCTCCTCAGGCAGCAAGCCCGGGCGCGAGAGTGACGACCATGCCGACAGGAACGGATGCGGCCAAAGCGCCGGCGGCGCGGCGATAGTTTCACTGGGTCTCGATCGGTGCTTCCGCGAGTACTCTGGGCGATTGCGCCAACGCTTTTGGCCTGCTGCGTATCGTGCCGGACCCAGTATTCGGCTCCTGCGCCGGAGTAGTGCCTTTCAGCATCCCGAGGACAGTGGGCCTTGCCAACTATTTGGCGATACCGTGGAGCGCTTCGTCACCCTCGATGGGCGCTACCTGCTGTTCAACGATAGGAACGATCCGAGCCTCAACCCTGTCGCCCGATGGACTGGCGCTTTACTACCAGCGCACGAGAGCATGGGAAATTCTTGATATCTCTGGTCACGCGAGGAGCGTCCGACACGAGAGGTCATCAGAATAGCTGCCCCCGCCGATAAATTGCCATCCACCATCCCACCGAATAGAATCTTCATAGTCGCCGCCGCGCGTTTCCCGTACTTATAAAGAGGGGCATGAAAAAGGCCATTGCCATCTATCCCGGCTCGTTTGATCCGCCGACTAATGGGCATTTGGATCTGATTGAGCGGGGGAGCAATATTTTTGACGAGTTGGTGGTGGCGATTTTGCGTAATGCGGATAAGACTCCGCTGTTCAGCGTGGGGGAGCGGCGGCGGATGCTGGAGGACTTGACCTCTGGTTTCAAGAACGTCCGTGTGGATGTCTTCGACGGGCTAACTGTGGAGTACGCAGCCCGAGTCAAGGCCAGCGCGGTGTTGCGGGGCATCCGGGCGCTGAGCGATTACGAATACGAACTGCAGATGGCGATGATGAACCGCAAGCTGCGTCCCGATCTGGAGACCGTGTTCATGATGCCGGCGGAGCAGTATTCGTATCTGAGTTCACGGCTGGTGCGGGAAGTAGCGCGACTGGGCGGCGCGATCAGCGGGTTGGTCCCGGAAATGGTGGAACAACGGCTCAAGGAAAAACTTGACCCGGCATTCAAGCTGGCACATCGAAAACTAAAGGCAGGGAAATAATGACTCCAGTTACGGAAACCATTGCGGCGCCAGCAAGCAAGACGGCGTTAAAACTGACCGAGCGCATCAACCGCATCGAACTTTCCGCCACCATGGCGGTGGTTGCCGAAGCCGAAAAGCTGCGCCAGGCGGGCGTGGACGTCGTTGACCTGAGCGTGGGCGAACCGCATTTTCATACGCCGCAGCATATCAAGGACGCGGCCATTGCGGCCATCAACAACAATTTCACGCGCTATACCGCGGTCGGCGGCACGCTTGAATTGAAGGACGCGATCGTCCAGCGCCATGCGCAGGATTTCGGCTCGGCGTACAAGCGGGAAGAGGCGATGGCCTCGGTCGGCGGCAAGCATGTGCTGTTCAATGCGATTCAAGTGCTGGTGGAACATGGCGATGAAGTCATCTTGCCGGTGCCGTACTGGGTTTCGTTCAAAGACATCGTCCGCTATGCCGGCGGGAACTGCATGCTGTTGCAGAGCAGCGAAGAAGATGGTTTCCGCGTGACTGCCGACATGGTCGCGCGCCTGGCCACTCCACGGACGAAGCTGATCATCTTGAATTCGCCGTCGAACCCGACGGGTGCGGTGATGTCCGCGGAAGACTTGACCGAGGTTGCGCGGTTTGCAGCCGAGCGCGGGATTTGGGTGATCTCGGACGAGACGTACGTTTACCTGAACTACAGCGGGCGCGAGTTCTCCCTGGGGTCGTTGCAAGAGCAACGCGATCGAGTCATCGTGGTGGGATCGCTTTCAAAGACCTACGCCATGACGGGATGGCGCATGGGGTTCGCGCTGTCCCCGGCGGCTGTGACCGGCGCCATGCAGAAGTTGCAGAGCCAGTCCACGTCGAACCCGACATCGATTGTGCAGAAGGCCGCGGTTGCTGCGCTCACTGGTCCGCAAGCCTGTGTCGCTGAAATGCGGGCGGAATATATTCAGCTTCGCGACCACATGCTGGCGGGGTTGCTTGCGATTGATGGCATCAAGTGCACGAAGCCGGACGGAGCGTTCTACGTCTATCCAAATATTTCCGCGTTCTTCGGACGCGGCGGGATCAATTCACCCGCGGACTTCGCGAAGAAACTGCTGCATGAGGCGCATGTGGCGACCGTCCCCGGCGAGGGTTTTGGGACGAATGAGCATGTTCGAATGTCCTACGCGACCTCGCAGAAGGAATTGGACCGCGGCCTGGAACGGCTGCGCGCGTTCCTGGTGTCGCTCTAACAGGCAAAATTTTTACCACAGAGGACACAGAGGTTCACGGAGACAGACAGATACTGGTTCTCTGGGTTCCCCGGTGGGCTCTGTGGTTTCCTTTTTTGCGGGCATCCTCCCTGCTGAGTTAGGCTTCTAATGCGGCTGGGGAGAGGTACGCAGACCTGCCGTCACTCACCATGAGCGATTTGTATCCACTTCTGATGACACCGCTGTTCGACCCGCGCCCATGGGGGACGTACGACCTGTCGCCTATCTATCCACAGCGGTTCAAAGAGAAAATCGGCGAATCCTGGTTGACCGGCGATCACTGCAAGGTGCAGAACGGAGAGCTGGCGGGGAAGTCGCTGGCGGAACTGGCGGCCCAATACAGGCGAGAACTGGTGGGAGAAGCTCCGGCTGAGGATTCCCGGTTTCCGCTGCTTGCGAAATTCTTGTTCCCACACGAGAAGCTGTCAGTGCAGGTGCATCCAGATGACGAAGACGCACGGGCGATCGGCCAGCCTTGGGGCAAAACAGAGTGCTGGTACGTGGCACACGCTAAACCGGGCGCGGAAATCGCACTGGGACTGAAATCCGGCATTACGGTCACGCAATTCGAGCAGGCCATCAGCGAAAATCGCGCGGAAGAATTGCTGAACTGGATTCACGTGTTTGCCGGAGACATGATTTATGTCGCTGGAGGCACGGTACACACGCTGGGGCCGGGCTCAATCATCGTTGAAACCCAGCAGCAGTCTGATACCACCTTCCGGCTGTACGATTATGGCCGTCCGCGGGAGCTGCATCTGAAAGAGGGATTGCGCGTGATCAAAGAAAAGGCGGCGTCGGGGAAAGTGAAGCCGCGACCACATCCGAGTTTGGATCGGAACGGCAACCACCCGCATCCGTTGATTGCTTCGACTTATTTCGTGGTCCAGCGATTCGATTTGGAAAGAGAAGAGGTCTTCGAGTTCTCGGCGCGCGACCGGCACTCGGTCCAAATTCTGGTTGCAATCGAAGGGGCGGCCCTGTTGCAGGCGCCAGACTGTGAGCCCGTCCATTTCGCCAAGGGAGACGCCGTAGTTGTTCCGGCCGCGGTCCCGCAGTTTAGAATTCAGCCACAGCCGCGGATGCACTTTCTGAAATCGTTTGTGCCGGGTGTGCCGGTTCCGGAGCCGGAAATCGTTTCAGATTGATGATGTCAGATTTTAGATTGCAGATTTCGGCTAGTGGATGAATCTGCAATCTAACATCTACAATCTGAAATCTCTTTGATGACTTCTCACTTCTATCCCGTAATTCTCGCTGGAGGCCGCGGCACTCGTTTCTGGCCGTTGAGCCGAAAGAAGCGCGCCAAACAGTTGCTGGCGCTCGATGGCAAGCAGACCATGATCCAGCAAACGGTCAAGCGCTTGCTGCCGCTGGCTTCAGCGAAACACTTTTGGGTCGTCACTAACGACGATTCGAGACCCGAGATTCTGCGTCAGCTGCCCAAACTTCGGCGCGAACAAATTGTCGCCGAACCGGTTGGTCGCAACACCGCTCCGGCGATCGGTTTGGCCGCTTTCATTCTGCAGCGGACTGATCCCGATGCCGTGCTGGGCCTGTTTCCTTCGGACCATGTTATTGCTGACGACAAGCGCTATCAGCAGGTTTTGCAGGAAGGAATCAGGATTGCGTCGTCGGGCGAGAATGTTGTAGTTCTGGGAATCCAACCCACTCGCGCGGAAACAGGGTATGGATACATCGAGGTCGGACCGCCGTCCACGGGCAATTCGCGCCATGTGCGCAGGTTTACCGAGAAACCCAACGCCGAACGGGCTGGGGAATTCATCAGCGCAGGAAATTTCTTTTGGAACAGTGGGATGTTTTTGTGGAGCGGGCGCACGCTGACGAACGCGCTCGCCGAGCATCTGCCGAAAACGGCAGCGGTGCTCGAAACAATTGCCGACAGTTATGGTACGAGAGCCTTTGCCAGCACGCTGCGGCGGCTGTATCCGAAGTGCGAAAACATCAGTGTGGACTACGGAATCCTTGAGCCGCGCTCGGCCAAAGGTGAGCAGGCATCGAACATTTTTTGTTTGCCTGCTGATTTCGGGTGGAACGATCTGGGTTCGTGGACGGCGCTGCATGAGCATCACACGTCACGACATGCCGGAAAAGACGGCAACCTGATTTCCGCGCAGGGCATCTTTATCCTGAACGCCAGCGGCAATTATGTTCATGCGCCGGGGAAATTCGTCGCTGTGGTTGGAGTACGCGACATTGTCGTAGTAGAGACGGACGATGCATTGTTGGTGACAACGCGCGAGAACTCGCAGGATGTCGGTAAGATCGTGAAGCATTTGGACGAGAAGAAGTTGAAGAAATTGGTTTGAAGAGCGTCGTCGGTCGTTCGTCCCTTCGGCGCGCTTCGCTTGCTCAGGGCAGGCTAAAGGCGGTCGTTCGCCAACCTGCTCCTCCGAAATTCACCAAGTAGCCAAACACTGAATGACTGACACAAGCAAGGCAATGGCCCACAACGAACCAACAGCGGCCCCCATCAAGTTCGGAACCGACGGGTGGCGCGCAGTTATTGCTGACGACTTTACGTTCGACAACGTCCGACGGGTTGCCGGTGCGATTGCGTCCTATGTCCTGAAACACGAAGACGCCGCGCGAGGACTGATTATTGGTTACGATACGCGATTCGGATCGCCGCGGTTTGCGCGGGCTGCGGCTGAAGTTGTGGCGTCAGCAGGAATTCCAGTCAAGCTGTCAGGCGACTACGTTCCCACCCCTGCGGTCTCTCTTGCGGTCAAAAACCTTGGAGCAGCGGGCGGCGTGGTTATTACCTCCAGCCACAATCCCTGGAACTGGAATGGGGTTAAGTTCAAAGCCAAGTTCGGGGGCTCGGCGCCTCCCGCGATCATGAAGGTGATTGGGGAGGAAGCCGCCGCCGGAGCCATGCCGAATGGAAAGCATGGTGCAATTGAGGAAGTGGACCTGAAGCCCGCATACGTGAACGCGATCTGCGGTTTTGCCGATCTCGATCTGATTCGCAAGGCGCGGTTCAAATTCGCCGTAGATTCCATGTATGGTTCAGGCCGCGGTGTGCTGACGAATATCTTCAGCGCGCACGGAATCGAGTTCGTCGCGATTCGTCAGGAGTTGAACCCGCTTTTCCCCGACATCAACCCTGAGCCGATTGAACCGCACGTTCGGGCGTTGCAAGAGATGGTGGTTCGGGAAAAGTGCCACGCGGGGTTTGCTACCGACGGAGACGCCGACCGCATCGGGGCAGTGGCCGAGGACGGCAGTTTTGTGGACGCGCACAAGATTTTTTCGGTGCTGCTGGAGTGGCTGTTGCGGCGCAAACAATGGCCAGGAGAAGTGGTGCGCGCTTTCAACACTACGCGCATGCTCGACCGCATCGCCGCCAAGTACGGGAGGAAGTTGAATGAATGTCCGATTGGGTTCAAGTATGTTGCCGATCTGATGATGGAACGCGACATTCTTATCGGTGGCGAGGAATCGGGTGGGATCGGCTATTCACGTTATCTTCCAGAACGCGATGGGATTCTTAATTCACTGTTACTGGCGAATGTGATGGCCGAAGAGCAAAAGCCGCTCGGAGCGCTGGTTGCAGAGCTTCAACAGAAATATGGGGCGCATTACTATGGCCGCCGCGACCTGCACATTTCTGAGGACGTAAAGCGCAGCGCCATCGAGCGGGCGCAGTCGGAATCAACCAAGCGCCTGGGGAAATATGCGGTGTTGAAGAAAGAGGGCTTGGACGGGGTCAAGTTTTTTCTAGATGCGTCCGCGAAGGGAAATGGCGCGGAACCGTGGGTGCTGTTCCGAGCTTCGGGGACGGAGCCGTTATTGCGCATCTACGCGGAAGCGGCTTCCGCGGAGCTGGTGGAAGAGGTGCTTGTGTCCGCGGAAATGTTTGTGAATAGGGGCTGAGGTGATTACCCGCGATGGTCAATCGGCCAGGGAGCACCTACACCTTCAGGATGTCGCATGGTTTCGCTTGGCAATGCAATAATCTAGGGCAATGGCAACCAGCACAACTGCGCCGTCGGATTCGCCCGAGGCGCGAAAATATAACCGCATCCGCCGCTGGCTGGGGGTTGGCGAATTTGCGCTAGGGTTGGTCTTGCTTCTGGTGCTGCTGGTCACCGGCTGGACGGGATGGATTCGCGACATCGCCTACCGGTCTCAAAGTTACGCACTGGCAGTATTTCTCTACACGCTGATGCTGATCGTAATCAGCAAGCTCTTTGGGCTGGGGCTCGACTACTATAGCTTCCGCCTGGAGCACCGATATCGCCTCTCAAACCAGAAATTGCGCGGCTGGATTTGGGATGAGGCGAAGGGGCTTCTGGTCAGCGCGATTCTTGCCGGGCTGCTGGTTGAATTGCTGTATTTCATCATTCGACAATACCCAGAACACTGGTGGGTGCTGGCCTGGCTAGGGTTTCTGGGGGTGGCGATCCTACTTGCGCAACTAGCGCCGGTGATTCTGTTCCCGATTTTTTATAAGTTCGAGCCGCTGCGGGATGACGAGTTGAAGTCCCGGCTGGTGCGGTTGGGAGAACGCGCCGGCACTCGGGTTCGCGGAGTGTACAAGTGGCATTTATCGGAGAAGAGCAAGAAGGCTAATGCGGCGCTCACGGGTCTGGGGAACACGCGACGAATTATCCTAGCGGACACCCTGCTGGACAACTACTCGCCGGATGAGATCGAGGCGGTGCTGGCCCATGAACTCGGCCACCATGTGCACAAACATATTCTGAAGAGTATCGGAGTGCAGGCGGGGGTTACGTTCGTTGGCTTCTGGGCTGCGAACTGGGTGCTGCACTACTCCGTCGAACGCTGGCACATGTTTGAAACGATTTCCGATTTCGCGAACCTGCCGTTGCTGATTCTGATTTTTACTTTGCTTTCGTTTTTCCTGATGCCTGCGCTGAACGCGTTTTCGCGATACAACGAGCGTCAGGCGGATCGCTATGCTTTCGAGTCGATTGCCAGCGTGGCCCCGTTTGTTTCGTCCATGAACAAGCTGGCCGAGCAGAACCTGGCCGAGCGTACGCCCTCGCGGTGGGTGGAGTGGTGGTTCCATTCGCATCCTGCAATTGCGCGGAGGGTGGCGGCGGCAGCGGCTTGGGAGCGGGCAAACGCGAGCTGATTATCGCAGACGCCCATTTCTTTGTTTTGCCTGATCTCCTGGCCTGTGCGCTGAGAATCTGCGCGGGCTCATTTCGACAGGATTTTTAAGACCCGCGCTAGGTCTTCTTCCGTGTCCACTCCGATGCTGTCGCACGGCGTTTCAGCGGCGTAGATGGGAATCCCGTTCTCTAGGAAACGCAGTTGCTCCAGACGCTCGGCGCGTTCCAACGAGGATTCGTGGAGAATTACAAACCGCTCCAAGACGGGCTTGCGATAGGCATAGATGCCGAGATGCTTGAAGTAGTGCGGCTGCGAACCATCGCGGTCATAAGGAATCGTCGAGCGGGAAAAATACAGCGCACGGTTATTCAGGTCGGTCACGACCTTGACCGCGTTGGGATTGCCAATGTCTTCGGCTGACGCTGGAGTTCTCAGCGTCCCAACCGGAATACTTGTGTCTTGCATCAGTTCGACCAGGGCGGTGATGTGGGCGGCCTGGATCATCGGCTCGTCGCCCTGGACGTTCAGATAGAGATCGGCGTCAACTGACTGCGAGATTTCGCGGACCCGCTCAGTGCCGCTGCGATGTTTGCTGGATGTCATGTGGCCGTTGCAAGCGTACTTTGCGCAGGCTTCGAGAATTTCTTCGGAGTCGGTGGCCACAATGACATCGTTTAGTGTGGGCGACGAGCGCACTGCCTGATACACCCAGACAATCAGCGGCCGGCCACGAATCTCGCGCAGCATCTTGCGGGGCAGGCGGGTTGATGCGAGGCGCGCGGGGATCACCGCGATCACTTTCATAAGTTGTTAGTGTCAACGTTTTTGGGATTGCGCGCAATCGGCGGGGTTTGACACCCTTTCTTGGCACCTCTTAGAATCAAGACAGCCTGAAAGTCGGCCCGGGCAACCTGCGCGAACGCAATTTTACGGATATCCCTCTCGCGTTCCCTTACAATCTGCAATGTGGCGGCGTAGCTCAGGTGGCTAGAGCGACGGTCTCATAATCCGTAGGTCGTAGGTTCGAGTCCTACCGCCGCCACCAACGCCTTCTAGCTTGAGTTAGGACACCTCTTTGTCGAGAGATTAGAAAGCGAAGAAGTAACTGGCACAGACTTCTCGCAGCCCTTGCGCCTTTGGAGGCCCTCCAGCAGAATTTCTCCTTGACATCGAGACTCGCTATTGCCAATACTGATTCGTTTTAATGAAAGCTTTCAATCCGGCCATACGACCTGATTTTTGCTGGCTTTGTGGAGAGTGAGAGGCCTTGATCGGAGCGGTTGACATCGGAGGTACGAAGCTGGCAATCGGCATAGTCGATGACAAAGGCCATGTGCTGGAGAAGGTCGAGGTCCCGACCGACGTAAGGCGCGGCTTCGATCATGCGATGCAGGAAATCAGTGCGCTGCTTTGCCAATGCGCTCAGCGAGCGGGAGTCAAGCTGCAAGGAATCGGAATCGGCTGCACCGGGCAGGTGGACGCCGTAACCGGGACCTTGGGAGAAGTCCATAATCTGCCGGGGTGGAAGGGCGGAAACCCGGTGCTGTCTTTGTCGCGTGAGTTCGGAGTTCCGGTCGCTCTGGAAAATGACGCCGACGCAGCGGCGCTGGGCGAACTGTATTGGGGCCCGGGAAAATCCCGCACTCCGATGATTTACGTAACGGTCGGCACTGGGATTGGCGTGAGTGTGATCCTCGACGGCAAGATCTATCGCGGTGCCAGGCAGTGCCATCCCGAGATTGGACATCAGGTCATTGATCCTTCGGGACCGTTGTGCACGTGTGGGGTGCGCGGCTGCTGGGAGAGTCTCGCTAGCGGGCCGGCAATGGTGGCGTGGGTTGAGAGTAACTCGCCAACAAGCTATTCGCGGGAGGGCCTCACGGCGCGGGAAGTCTGTTCGCGGGCAGAAGCCGGTGACGAGTGGGCACGTGGCGCGGTGGAGCATGTGGGATATTACCTCGCGCTGGGGCTAGCGAATCTGGTCAACATATTTGCGCCGCAAACTATTGTGCTGGGCGGCAGCGTAATGAAGAGCGCGCCTTTGTTTCTGGATCGAATCCGCGAGGTCATTCGCGAAAACTGCACGCTGGTTCCCCAGGAGCGAATTGAGATTGCTTTGGCCTCATTGGGCCCGGATGGCGGACTGATCGGGGCGGCACAGGTGTGGCATCACCGCTTTGAGCGCTGCGGCGGAAGAATCGAGTAGGCAGCGTTCTTATGCCGCGCGAAAACGTCTGCTGGGTTATGAGTCGCTAAAGTCGAGCATCACGGGAGCGGTGCGGAAACCCCGGGTCTTAATCGCCACATAGATCAGTCCCAACGCGAACCAGATTCCGCCTACGGTTTTCGCCAGTGAGTTCAAATTCCACCAGATCAAGGCGCAGAAAGCGAAACCGATGAGGGGTAGAAGTGCGTCTTTGAGAAGATTTCGGCGGTAGTCTGTTCTTTTGACTACGGCAAACTGCCAGAACGCTGCAAGGTTGACTCCCATGAAAGCCAGGAAAGCCCCGAAGTTGAGCAACTCGCCGGCATGTTCGTAAGCGTTGCCGATATAGTTCAGCATGATGGCGCCCACGAAAGTGAGACCGCCGATGATGAGAATGTTGTACGTGGGCGTCGAGCTACCGGGAGTGAGATAGCCGAAAACCCTGCGGGGCAAAACATTGTCGCGGCCCATGCCGAACAACAGGCGCGCGGCGCCAAGGCCACCTGTCAACCCGCTGCCGAATGCGGCGAGAATCAAAATCACACCCATGGCGTTGAATAACAGCGCTCCACCAACCCTCTGACAGATGTCCATGAATGCGGTTTCGAGGTTGGGGAAGGTATGCCAATCCGGCCAGACGCGCTGGCCCAGATAAACTTCCAGGCCTCCGAAGACTCCTGTGAGCAGGCAGACCAGTACAGTAGCTAACAGAACATTGCGTTTGGGATTTTCCACGTCTTCGGCCAGGGTGGTGACGCCATCGAAGCCGATGTAGGTCAGGGCGGCGAAGGAAGTTGCCATCCAGATGCGATGCGAGTTGAAGGTGCGGGGATCATAAAACGGCTGGATCGAAAAGAGTCCGCCCCAACGCTGCCAATGGAACAAGTAGCGAGTGGCCAGCACAAAGAAAACTCCAATCACGATAAACATAAAAAAGAGCAGGACCTTGTTGGCACGGGCTGAAGACCGGATCCCACGAAGGTTTAGCAGAGTGATGACTCCGGCGATGATTGCCGCCCACGCGACGTAGGGAATTTGCGGAACGTAGCGTTCGTGCAGTGCCGTCGACATCCAGACTGTGTTGATCAAGGGTTGCAGCAGATAGTCGAGAAACATGGCCCAGCCAGCCAGGAATCCGAGGTGTTGATTGAGGCCGCGGCCAACGTAGGTATAGGCTGAGCCGGCTGACGGATACAGGGCCGCCATACGTCCGTAGCTGACAGCAGTAATCATCATGGCGAACATCGCGATGAGAATGATGGTGGCGAAGTGTCCGTCTGAGAGTTTTTGCGCCACGCCGAAGAGGGGAACCGGCGCGATGGGCTGGACCAGAACGATGCCATAGAAAATCAGGTCCCAGAGGGTCAAGACGCGCTTTAGCCGAGGGGCGTCCGGCTGCGTGCTGGCAGAGGATTCAGTCATGACTCCACGATTCCGCGGTTCGAGATTTATGACCTGTGGGTTGGCAGGTCCAAGACGAGTGAGTATTGCATATTAGTTAATTCCCGGTCGCGGGAAAAACCCGCAAATGCAAATCGCAGGTGTGTCACAATTCTGGCTTGACACCGCGTGCAGTTATACATCACCATTCATTCGTTTTAATAAAAGTTTTTTATGCGTAATGCTCTGTTGATTTCCGCCTTGCTTCTGTGCGCCAGCTTCGCTCGAACACAGGCGCAACTCTCGGTGCACTGGGAAGAACTGACCGCGGAAGATTTTCGGAACGCGATCCAGCAGTCCCAGGGCACATGCTTGCTGCCGTTTGGAATCCTGGAAAAGCACGGCCCTCATCTGCCACTGGGTACGGACCTTCTGAAGGTGCGCTATGCCGCGCTAACCGCCGCCCAGAAGGAATTCGCAGTGGTTTATCCGGAATATTACTTCGGGCAGATTTTTGAGGCCCGCCATGAACCGGGGACGATCGCCTACAGCTCGCATCTGCAATTGGAGCTGTTACAGGAAACCACCGATGAGATGGCGCGCAACGGCTGTAAGAAGATCATCATTATCAATGGTCATGGGGGCAACGAGCATTTGTTGCCGTTTTTCGCGCAGGCGCAGTTGGAGAAGGCGCACGACTATGTGCTGTACATCTTTGGATTGCCGGGGCGGCCGGCAGGTGGTCCGCCACGAAAAACCTCGATGGACATGCATGCCGGCGAGTCTGAGACCTCCAAGATGTTGATCAGTCGCCCCGATTTGGTGCATCTCGATCGCGCCCGCAAGGAATCTGGAGCCGACCAGGCACGCTTGTCGCTGCCCGATACGCTCTACACCGCAATCTGGTGGTACGCGCGTTTTCCGGAGCATTACTCGGGAGACGGTTCGGCGGCGACGCGCGAACTTGGCGAGTACGAAATGCAGGCCTGGATCGCGGCGATTGTGAATGCCATTCAAGCGGTGAAATCCGACAAGACCAGCCTGCAGTTGCAGAACCAGTTTTTTGAGAAGGCGAAGCACCCGCTCGAAACGCGCCAGTAGCGAGCGGCACCTTTCTCTGCTTCGTCGTTGGATGCGGACGTGAAAAAGGGGAGCGATGGTTACTATCCGTGATGTGGCGAAGGCGAGTGGATTTTCCTCCACTACGGTTTCGATTGTGCTGAACAACGCTCCCCTGGCTCGTTATATCCCAGACTCGACCAAAAAAAAAATTACGGTCGCTGCCAAAAAGCTAGGCTACCGGCCGAACCTATTCGCCCGTTCGCTACGCAGCAGCCGCAGTCATGCGGTGGGTGTAATGGTCTTCGACATGACCGACCCCTTCTGCACGCTGGTGTTGCGCGGCATCGAAAATTCGCTTTACCAGTCTTCCTTTTTGCCGATCCTCACCGACGTTCACAATGAGCGCAGCCGGTTCGAAAGGTATCTCGAGATGCTGCTGGAGCGCCGCGTGGAAGGACTGATCGTGGTGGCGAACTGGTTGTTTGTGAATATCGACGTGCTGGCCGACTTGGAAAAGAGCCGCATCCCCACTGCGGTGATTGGGCGCGAGTTGAAGAACGACTCGATCAGTTCGGTCATCGTGGACAACGAACTCGGCACCTATGCCGCGATTGAACATCTGCACTCGCTGGGACATCGGCAGATCGCTTTCATCCGCGGCCCCAAGACTTTAGGGGATACCGCGCCACGCTGGAAGGGGATCCGTTCTTTCGCCAAAGCTAACGGTTTGGAAATCGATTCCCGACTGGTGGTGGACCTGCCGGAATCGCGAGACCCGACTTCTGGGTTCGAGGCCGGGATGGATCTGACCGAGAAACTTATCCAGCAGCGGCGATCCTTTACTGCCTTGATGGCCTTCGACGATCTCACCGCTTTCGGCGCCATACGCGCGCTGACCAAGGCGGGCGTGAATGTCCCGGAACGGTGCTCGGTGGTGGGTTTTGATGATGTCGCCGCCTCCAGTCTTTACACTCCTCCTCTAACGACGGTGCGACAGCCCATGGAAATTATGGGCAGCATGGCCGCCGGGATCGTGCTGGATGGAATCAACGCCGTGATGGAAAAGCGCAAGCTGCAAGCGGTCCACAGGAAGGTAGCACCGGAACTCGCGGAGCGAGGGTCCACCGGCAAGCCTTCCGGGGTCTGACCAGAGCGTTCCCGCGCGCGTGCAGGGCATTTTTAGCTTGACACTCAACCCCAATATCTAGCAGTATTCATACGTTTTAATAAACTTTTTTCTCCGGACTTTTTGTGCCTTCTTGGTGCACGTTTGCGGCAGTACAACGGCCCGTTCCGAACATCGATTTTCCTGTTTGCAAGGAGGAAGTATGAACCCGGTTTCCAAGGTTTTCACGCTGGCATTTTTCCTGACGCTTCTGGCTGCTACTTCGGCGCAGGCAAGCATTACTGGCAGCATTTCCGGCGTGGTCAGCGATTCCTCGGGTGCAGTCATCGGCGGCGCGACCGTCACGGCCATCAACACCCAAACCGGGGTGCAAGTCACGCTTAAGACGGACTCCAAGGGCTTCTACAATTTCGCCACCCTGCAGATCGGAAGCTACACGGTTGAGGTGCAAGAGGCAGGTTTCAAGACCGCGAATCGGACCGACATGGTCGTCGATGCCAACTCTGCCTTGCGTGCGGATTTCGCTCTGCAAGTCGGCCAGAGCGTGGAAAAAGTCACGGTTACCGCGGAAGCCGTCCACATTGAGACCGAAAGCACGCAGATGGGCGAAGTGATCAGCGGGAAGACCATGACTGCAGTGCCGCTGAATGGCCGGGCCTACACCGACCTGCTGGCGCTCCAGCCGGGCGTTTCTCCCTACACAGCGGGTGACAGCGGTACTCCAGGCATCAGTGACCGCTCGGTGGATGGAGGCCTGAATTCGGGCAACCAGTCGGTGAATGGTCAGCGGGAAAGCGCCAATGGTTTCATGGTGAATGGTTCGAACGTTGAGGAAGGCAAGAACAACGGGGCCGCGATTATCCCCAACCTGGATTCCATCGCGGAATTCCGCATCATCACCAACAACTTCGATGCCGAGTATGGGAACTACAGCGGCGGACAGGTGAATGTGGTGACAAAATCCGGATCCAATGGGTTTCACGGGAGTGGTTTTGAATTTCTTCGCAACACGGCGCTGGATGCCAAGAATTACTTCGCATCGCCAACTGACAAGACGCCGGTGTTTCGGCAGAACCAGTTTGGCGGCACTTTCGGCGGACCGATCAAGAAAGACAAGACATTCTTTTTTCTGGACTACCAGGGCACGCGGCAGACCCAGGCCTCGACGGTGAATACCCAGATGCCATCTGTAGCCGACTTTATGGGAGACTTCTCCCAAGAGGCGCAAGCAGACGGTTTTGCAACAACTCAAACGTTGTCAAATAGCCAGCAGGGCCAAGTCGCTAAGCCGGTTAACGGCCCGGGATTCGCGGCCCGACTAGCAGCACGTACGGGAAATTCGAGTATAATAAGCGGTTTCCCTTACTATTTTCTCGCTGGTGACTACACCCCCAGCTCGGTTACTAATACTCCGCAGCAATACACCACAAACTGCACGAGCCCTACCCAATGCGTGTTTCCGAACGGGATGATTCCTCAGCAAGCCGGCACGGACGCGCGGTCACCGGTTGCAATAGCGATGCTGAAGCTCGGCCTCATTCCGCAGCCGAACAATGGCAATTTTCTCGTCACGTCTGCTTATGCCCAGAAACTGCGCGACGACAAAGGCGGAGTGCGTGTCGATCAAAATACGAATCTTGGCTCTTTTTTCATCTACTATTTTAATGACGACTACTTGCTAAATTCACCGTTTCCGAACGGAGGAGCAACGGTTCCGGCCCAAAGCTTCGCCTACAATGGCATCACGAGTGGCCGCGCCCAGCTGATCAACCTGGGTCACACCAAGAACATCGGCTCCTTTTCGGTGAATGAGTTTCGTTTGAGCTTTGTACGAAACACGATCAACCTGGCCCAACCGCAAGGGGGAGTTGGCCCCAACTACAGCTTGTCAAATCTGGGATTTGTCACGCCGTGGTCAACCCCGGGGGGAATCAGTGCGATCGCGCCAAAGTTAGAAGGGGTGCCTTATATCACTTTCAATAACTTCAACATAGGCGTTCCCCAGGTCAGCACCCGGCAGTACAACAACTCGTATCAAGTGTTGGACAACTTCACCAAAGTCTATGGCACCCACACGATGAAGTTCGGCGGACAATTCCACTACGATCAAATCGACGAGCGCAATCTCGCCGCCGAAAATGGGCAATACTCGTTTACCGGAAATGAAACGGGCATTGATTTCGCCGATTTTCTGATTGGGGCTCCGAACAGCCTAACCCAGGCCAGCCCGCAAATCCTCGATTCGCGCAGCAAGTACTACTCGCTATATGGACAGGACAGCTGGCGCGTGGCCTCGAACCTAGTGTTCAATTACGGCCTGCGGTGGGAAGCCAGCATGCCCTGGTACGACTCACAAAATAAGACCGAGACCATTATCCCGGGCAAACAGTCGGTGAAGTTCCCCGGCGCCCCTTTAGGCTATGTGGTTGCAGGCGACCCAGGTGTTCCGCGCACGCTGGGGCTGACGCAATGGCACAACTTCTCGCCCCGGCTCGGCCTGGCCTATTCACCGAGTAGCTCGTCGGGCTTCCTTGGAAAGTTGTTCGGTGGACCGGGTAGGACCAGTATCCGCGTTGGCGCAGGACTTTATTACACATCCATCGAAGATCTCTCACAGTTCCTCGAAGTGGGCGATCCACCTTACGGACTGTTCTATGGAAGCGCCAACCCGCCGCTGCTCGAGGCCCCCTACATCGTGCGCTCTAGCGGCGCCGGCGTGGGACAGCGCTTTCCCTTGCCATTCCCTTCGACCAACGTCTCTCCTACACACCCGGACACCACCTTCCCATGGGGACAAGTCGAGCCCCTCTCTTTCGACTGGTCCTTCGATCACAGGAACCAGCTCCCATACTCCGAGCACTATGAGCTTTCCGTGCAGCGCCAAATTGGACCAAATACAGTCACGACCATCAGCTACGTCGGTAACCAGGGCCATCGACTGGTTAGCGGCGTTGAAGCGAATCCCACGAACCAGGCCCTCTGTTTATTCTTGAGTCACCCGGGCAATCTCGACCCGAACAGCGGAAACCTGGGTGGCCCGAACGGCCCATGCGGTCCGTTCAGTGAAACGCCCACGTTTACCTATGACCCAATCAGCCAGACCGGTACGAGTAATCACTGGCTTACGGCGTCCCAGCAGGTCATTAATTCCGTTCGGCCACTGGGACCGCTTTTCGACACGAACCCTCTTATGTCCACACGCGCGAACTCCCGATACAGTTCGCTGCAAGTCGGCTTGGAGCACAAGGCTGGATCACTGACCTTGGGGGCGGGCTACACCTACAGCAAGTGCCTGGACAACGCGTCCGGCTTGCAAGACTCCACTTACCCATTTGATCCCCGGCGCAGCATTGCGCTGTGCAATTTCGACGTCAACCACAGTTTTGTTGTCAGCTACGAGTGGCTGCTCCCATTTGACAAGTTGCTCAGTGCTGGCTGGGCTAAGGACGTGGCGCGCGGCTGGACGCTGTCGGGCATTACCCGTTTCGCCACTGGGCTACCCATCACTCTGTCCGAGAATGACGACAATTCGTTGATCGGCGCCAATGCCGCTTCAGTTGACGTTCCCAACGTCACTGCGGGCAAGGTACTGGCCGACACTAATCCACGCTACGGACAGCCGTACTTCAACGTTTCCCTCTTCAGCAACGAGCAACCGGGACAGTTCGGCAACTCCCGGCGACGCTTTTTCCATGGCCCGGGACTCAACAACTTCGACATGACTCTGGGTAAGATCATCAGGATTACGGAGAGCAAGGAACTAGATTTGCGTGTTGAAGCGTTCAACCTGTTTAACCACGCTCAATTCCTGAATCCCAGCGGCGAAATCAATTCCGGTAGCTCGTTTGGTTTGGTCACTGGAGCCAGAGACGGCCGCATCCTGCAAGTGGGCGTAAAGTTTCAATTCTGAAGGTTCGGAAGTGTGCATCGCTCCAGGCTCGGGCTGGGACTCCTTCAAACCGGGCCTGACTTCCCCTATAATCCGGCTTCCGGCTGTAAAGAGAAGCCTCCGGATCTCTTATGCGCGATCCTGAAACCGTCCTTGCGGGCGCTCAACCCATTATCGCCATCATTACGGCTGAGACCTCGGCGTTTCCGGACATGCAACACTTCCTGGCGCCCCGGTTCAAGGCAGAACTTGCCCACAATGAAAAGCAGATTCAAGCAGCGGTCGATGACCCGGGCGTTCGGGCTATCCTGCTCGACCTCGATAACGTGGGCGAGGATACGGCAGCTGCGCTGCGGTTGATGCAAGAAATCCGCCAGATTCGCGACGATCTGGTGCTGGTGGCCATCACCCGCTCCAACAGCCGCAGCATTCCGTTGAAAGCCAGTCACGCCGGCGCAGACGAGTTTTTCCTGGCCCCGCTGGATTTTCAGGAGCTGCAGATCGTGCTTTCGCGCGCCATAGAAAAGCGCGGCCTGCAGATTGAAGGACAGCGGCTAGTGGAGCAGGCGGAAAGTAAGTCCGCTTTTTGCGGCATGATCGGCGGCAGCGAAGTCATGCAAAGGGTGTATCAGGCCATCCGGGCGGTGGCGGAAAGCAATACCACGGTGGTGCTCCGGGGCGAGAGTGGCGTCGGAAAGGAGCTCGTAGCCAGCGCGATTACGCAAAGTGGGTCGCGGGCGGACAGGCCTTACATATGCCTTAATTGTTCTGCAATACCGGAAAGCTTGATCGAGTCTGAACTCTTTGGCCACGAAAAGGGCGCGTTTACCGGGGCCGACGCCGCCAAACCCGGGCTGATCGAGGCGGCGCAGGCCGGCACCCTGTTCATGGACGAGATTACGACACTTGACCACAGCTTGCAGAGCAAGCTGCTGCGCGTGCTGCAGGAGCGGGTGGTGCAGCGCATCGGCAGCCGGACGGCCAAGAAAATCGACTTCCGCCTGATTGCCGCCACCAACGATGATCTGGAAGAACTGGTCCGGCAGGGACGGTTTCGCGAGGACCTTTACTACCGGATTAACGTGGTGCCGATTTTTGTTCCTCCGCTGCGGGAGCGGGACGGTGATATGCCGCTGCTGGTGGACCATTTTTTGCGGATTTACTGCACCGCCAACAAAAAACCTTTGAAGCATTTGGAACCGGAGGCACTGGAAATTCTGGAGGACTATTCCTGGCCCGGTAATGTGCGGGAGTTAGAAAATATCGTGCAGCGGCTGGTATTGATGAACGATTCTCCGATTATCCGGGCAGAGCACTTGCCGCAGCAATTGTTGCAATCCAGTACTGCCGGCCAGGAGTCGATTCTCATTCCGGAAGAAGGCGTCGACTTTGACGCCGAAATCGAACGTATCGAATTGGCTTACCTTAATGCGGCGTTGCACCGCACTGGCGGAAAGAAGAGCGTCGCCGCCGCGCTGCTGCGGATCGATCCCCAGCGCATGAAATATCTGTGCCGCAAGCGAAAACCATCCCAGGATGGTTAATTTTTAACCCTAGCAAGGTTAATTATTAACCTTTTGGTTGATTAGTTCACCACTGGCGGCTTGCAGGCAAGACGGGGGGTTAGCCCTAAGTTAGTGATCCCATTAGTCCGGCGAGAATTGGGACTCTTGTCACACGGTTTGGCAATCGTTGTGCAATATACAGAAACGTCAGGCGGAATAAAAAACTCTTCCCGAGGAAAATAAAATGTCAATCGAAAAGAAATCGCTGATCAGCAATCGCATGGCAACCAAGAAAGCCATCGCGGCCAAGCCAGAGGTCACCACCGTAGCGTCCACCCGCGTAGCTGGGACCCGCGTAGCCGGAACCCGCGTAGCTGGAACCCGCGTAGCCGGGACCCGCGTAGCCGGGACCCGTGTAGCCGGGACCCGCGTAGCCGGAACCCGTGTAGCCGGGACCCGCGTAGCCGGAACCCGCGTAGCCGGAACCCGCGTAGCCGGGACCCGCGTAGCCGGGACCCGCGTAGCCGGAACCCGCGTAGCTGCGAACCGCGTTGTCCTCGGGTAGGCTTTAGATTCTGATTGATAGTCCGCAAGGAAGGGGCACGGCGGGGCCAAGCACAAGCTTGGCCCCGGTTTTCGTTTTACTGAAGACAGGTCTCTTCGGACACGAGTGTCACTTTTTTTACCAGATCTTCCGCTCCACCAGATCACGTGCGAACCTGGATCCGAAGCCCGCCAGGCTGCGCCTACCCACAAACACTTTTGCCACTCCAGTCATTCCTGCCCTCAAAGCGCCGTCGTTTTTCACCAGCACGGTTCCCCGGTAATAGCGAGGTGGGTTAATTCCTTGTAGCTGCTCTTTCGGAACCAAGCCTTCAGCGATGGGGGCTACCGAGGGCGATATTAAGGAAAGGACGCCCGACAGGGGCGTAATGTCACCGCTGACCAGCAGTCGTACGGGAGCCCTCAGCCGGAGATCGTGCATCGCGAACTCAGGTAGATACACCTGAGCTTCCATTTGCGATGTATCCGCCAGCTCCAGCAGCAGGTCGCCTTCGTCCACAGGCCGCCCGACCAAGTCGGATATGTGCGGGGTGAGGACGGTACCGGATATGGGAGTTAGGACGGCCAATTGGGAGAGCTGATTCGACACCAGGCGATTGGTTTCAGCTGAGCGCTGACGCTCCTGTTCTGCTGCGCCAAAATCCGTGTAGCGCAAACCCGCCTGGGTCGCCCGTGAAGTGGCAGCGCTTAAACTGGTCTTTGACTGAGCCGCCCGGGACTCAAGATCGAGGTTCTGCATTCGCAGAAGTTGCGTCCCGGCGGAAACCCTTTGCCCTTCCTGGACTGCAACGCTGGTCACTGTCCCCGGAGCCGCTGCGTGTAAAACCACCCGCTTGGCAGGAGCGAGCACGAAGACTCCTTGCACAAAATCCGGCCAGACCGGCAGAAATAGTATGACGAGTAGGGCTGCGCCGGAGACTGCCAGCCTTCCGGGAGTAAACCAGGCGCGTACTCGCTCTTTCTTGTCCAGATAAAGCATTTTCATAAAATTCACCAGAAGTTTGATACGCGAGCGAAAAACCCAGAAGCCGATTGCCGACGCGGGAACAAATGCCCATTCAGGGCTAAACGATCGCAGGATGTGATAAGTGATCACCATCAGAAAAGACAGCAAACTGTAGCTGTACAGGCCGGAAAGGATCCCGTAAATCACATAGAATGCGCGCTTGCGACGAGGCACGTAAGGCACTTCGACCGGCAATCGGAAAATATGTTTCCTTGACCACCCAGATAAGTAGGCGGTGCTGCTTTCTTTCAAAGAAGGTTCCGCGACCAGTTCAGAGAAGATCAGATAGCCGTCGAGCTTGATCAGCGGGTTCAGGTTCAACACCGAAACCCCGATGCCGGTTACCATCATGATTTTGTAGGCCCAGTCGTGGATCGTCATGCCGGTGGCCGTCCCCCACCACACTACGGTCGCAAAAAAACATACGACTAGATCCAACCAGATTCCCGCGATCGCGGTCGCAACGCGAGCCCACCTGTCGCCGACCACCCAGACCTGAGTGGCATCGCAGAAAAAGCTGGGCGCGAAATAGAGCAGGCTGAATCCCATTTTTTCAATGGTAGCGCCGAAGTGCTTGCCCACCAATCCGTGCGCAGTTTCATGGATCGCGGCCATGGCCCCAAACAGGAACCAGAATTCCAGCAAATCGGCGCCCGATTTCTGGGTGAAGTTGTAGAAGGCAAAACTGTCGCTCCAGATTTCACCGAAGCGGTCGGCCCACATCCATCCCGCCAAAACAAACATGCCCAGGCTGGTCCAGACAAACCAGGGCGTGAACAGGAACCTTACCTTGGGATAAAGCCAGGTGATGTAATGGTCCGCGTTATACCAGACCTTAAGCGTGATGTCGGAAAAATCCTGGACGTTGAAGCGGCTGCGCTTCTTACGCGAGGACCGCAACTCCTGCTGCAAGGTGATGTTCTGCTCGGTCGGAGTCTTGTAGAAAAGCTGGCTATCGGTCTGCAGATAGCTGGCCAGTTCTTTCACATCCTCTTCCGAAATCATGCTTCCGGTTTCATTGAAGAAATGCGCGGCGATCTCGGCTGGGGTGCGGACGCCGTCAAACATCTGAATCAATGCCCATTGAATGGGTGCGAAGCGGAAAACCAACTCTGTCTTAGGCATTTTGACCAAGACCACCGCTTGTCCGTGCTCGATGTGTTCTTTGGAAATGACCAGGGGATCGAGCTTAAGTGGGTTCTTACGGATGACCCGTTCGGGGAGCTCGGGCAAGGCGACGTCAAGGGCTCGGACGATATTCATTGCGCGTTAGTCACTGCACTTTCATTTAGTGCACGCCGGGAACGTGAAGGTTGGCGCGCATGCCGGGGCGAAGACCAGAAGTGTCGCCCGACAATTCCGCCAGGATTTCTATAGTGTCGCTGGAAGGATCAACCACTGGACTGACCTGGATGACCTTCGCGCGG
>Ga0073928_10002757_pt1 | contig 29227 bp, 16 predicted proteins | sample PaiPotPPA55metaG_FD_76969 | JGI IMG/M metagenome (GOLD analysis project Ga0073928, IMG submission 76969) | Iron sulfur acid spring bacterial and archeal communities from Banff, Canada, to study Microbial Dark Matter (Phase II) - Paint Pots PPA... ...
AAATCCGTGTTGCGCACGAACTCGAAGCCCTCCCCATGAAAAGCATTGGCCCCAGATTTGGTGATGACGTTGATCCGGCCGCCGCTATAGTTCCCGTATTCGGCGTCGAAGTTTCCGGTGAGCACCCGGAATTCCTGGATGGAATCGAGATTGGGTATGATGGCCGCGCCCATGGTGAAACGCTCCACGACGTCGGAACCATTTACGGTGAATCCATTGGCGTACTCGCGCTGGCCGTTGATCGAGAGGGTGCCCGGATTCAGATTGCCCGAAGGATTCAAGATCACCGCGCCCGCCGCCTGGATGGAATTGCCCGTGATCGTTGTCTGCGGCGCCACTCCCGGCTGCAGGGCTAGCAAATCGGTAAACGAACGGCCATTGAGCGGAACACCCTGAACGGTCCGTTCCAGCTCCACTTCCCCAAGCTGGGTATCCACCGTCTGCACGTGCTGGGCAGCGGCGGAAACCGTCAGCGCCTGGGCTACCTCACCGAGCACCAAGCCGGCATCCGCGCGGATCGAGCTATTGGTTTCAACCATCAGATGCGTGGCGCGAAACGTCCGAAAACCCTTGGCTACCACCTCGATGTCGTAGATGCCTACCGCCAGGTCTGGAAGCGCATAGAAGCCACGAGAGTTGCTCGTTACGGTCTGGCGCACGGCCGTGGCCGTATTGCGTGCCGTTACCATGGCGGCGGGCACGGGCAAGCCCCTCGGATCACTCACGGTGCCGGAGATGCTCCCCCCTTGGCCCGCCCGCAATACGGGCGAAGTCAACATTCCGATCATGGCAGCAGCCACGGATAAGGGTAAGACTCCGCTCTGGAAGGGCCGATTGAATCGCATCCTGGACATCCCGCCGATAGGCTCTCCGACGCGAAAGTAATTGTTTAGAGTACCGGAAGACAAGAATTCTGTCAACCTGGACCGCACTTCCTACGAATTGAGGTGATCGTTGTCTGACGTGACCTCGCAGGTCGCACTGGTATCACTGGTATCTCGCCGAGTTGACTTAGGCATGGGATTTGATATCCTATAGCGATGCGAAAGACTGGCGACGGGGTGTGCGCCGTAGACGCTTGCTCTCGTGCACATGGAGGAGAACGTCCGTGCGCCTGGCTTCGCGTGGCTCTATGGGGCGGTATCCAGCAGTATCAACGATCGGCGCGATGATCGCCGGTATCCCACTTGCACTGGCGCTGGGTGCCTCGGCCTTCGCTCAGGTGGGCCATGGGAATCTTTTCCAGCCATTTGTTCGTCCGGCGCATACGCCGATGCCCATCGCGACACGGCAGGGTTCCGTGGCGCTCAAGGAGGCCGAGCGTCCCCTTTTCAATTGGATGTGAACTTATGATGAAAGTTATCGTTTCCCTGGGCTTCGCTCTCCAGTTATCAGCGCAAGTGACCACCGGAGTCATTTCGGGATACGTCTACGATCCGTCGAACAGGCCCATACCGGGAGCCGTGCTCACCGCTTCCGATCCGGACCGCATGATCGTCCTCCGCAAAGTCGCCACAGATGAGGGAGGCTTCTACCGCCTGGGCGATATGGCCCCCGCCCCATATCAATTGGATTGTACGGCCGTGCATTTCACCACTGCCTCCACGCACGTCGAAGTAGCAGTCAACGCCAATGCCCGCGTCGATTTTCATTTGAGCTTAGGCGGCACGGCCGCATCGGTCACCGTCAAAGCCGAGGCGCACGCCATTCAGAGTGAGTCTGGGGAGCTGGGCACGGTCATTGATGAGAACACCATCGAGAGCCTGCCATTGAATGAGCGCGATTTCCTGCAGCTTGCATTCCTCACGCCGGGCGTGCTTCCGCCGGTACAGAATTCCGAGCTGTCGACTCGCGGTTCCTTCGCCATGCATGTCAACGGAGGGCGCGAAGAGTACAACGACTACCTGCTGGATGGCGTGGACAATAACGACCAGGACGTAAACCGGTTTGTGCTGCAGCCTTCTGTCGATTCCATCCAGGAATTCAAGATCGCGACCAACAGCTATAGCGCACAATATGGCAGGAATGCCGGGGGGCAGGTCAATGTGATTACCCGCGGCGGCACGAATGAGCTGCATGGTTTCGCCTATGACTATCTCCGTAACCGCGACCTGGACGCCCGCAATTACTTCGACGGCAGCGTTAAGCCGGAGTTCATCCGCAATCAGTTCGGCGGCGGGTTAGGCGGGGCGATCGTCAAGAATCGGACGTTCTTCTTCGTGGACTACGATGCTTTGCGGGAGCGCGAGGGCGTGAGCCAACTGGCCACGGTGCCGACTGCCGCTGAGCGCGCCGGCGACCTGTCGGCGCTGGGCACCGCCATCATCAATCCGTTCACCCAGATGCCTTTCCAAGGAAACCAGATTCCGGCCAGCGAGATCAATCCGCTGACTGCCAAGGTGCTCGCGCTGTATCCCCAGCCCAATCTGCCAGGGCTGGTGAGCAATTATCTGGCGCAGCCCATCGAGCAGGAGAACAACTGGCAATTCAACGCGCGTCTCGATCAACGGCTAAGCGACATGGATCAGCTCACCTTGCGCTACAGTTATGGCCATAACAACCTGTACGAGCCCTACGCCGAGAATGCCCAGCAGCTTCCGGGCTTTGGCGATTACTTATTCGATCGCGGCCACAACGCCCTGATCAATTACGTGCATGTCTTTGGCCCGCGCACGGTGAACTCCGTGTTGCTGGGCTTCAATCGCGCCACGCGCATGCTGTTGCCCCAAAACTACCAGACCAATGTGAATCAGCTTTGGGGCGTCAATTATCTGCCGACAGACCCAACCGATTACGGTTTCCCCGCAGTCAGTGTCGCGGGGCTGTCGCCGGTGGGCGACGTGACCAGCCTGCCGATTAACCGGCATCCCACGCTCTACCAGATTTCCGACTCCCTCTCTACGACTCTGCACGCGCATGCGCTCAGCATGGGCGTGGAGTATCGCTGGCAGGATCAGAATGGCATTCTGGATGTCTATGGCCGCGGTGGAATCAGCTTCCTCGGCGCGCTTTCCGGTTCGGGCATCAGCGATCTGCTGCTCGGCCTTCCCACTTTTTCGATTCAATCGACCTTCGACAACACACAAACCTTGCGCACCAGTTCCACCAACGCCTATATTCAGGACGATTGGAAGGTCTCGCCACGACTGACGCTGAACCTGGGGCTGCGCTATGAGTTCAATTCGCCCCCGACTGACCCCACCAATCGCATGTCGGCCTATGATTTCCAGACCGGACACGTGGAGCAGGTGGGGACCCACGGGCTATCCCGCTCCGGCATTCAGCCCGATTACAAGGACTTCGGACCGCGCGTGGGTTTCGCGTGGTCGCCCTGGGCGAATACCGTGATTCGCGGCGGCTACGGCATTTACTACGATGCCGGCACAGTGGTGGTGAACTCCGCCCTGTACTTCAATCCGCCGTATTTCAATATCCGCGTTTTCACCCCCTCGAGCAACGGACTCCTGACATTGCAAAATCCTTTTCCGACGAACTTATCGTTCGTGCCGCCGCCCTCGCTGGCGACCCTGAGTCCCAATCTGACCACGGCCAACATCCAGTCTTGGAATTTCACCTTCCAGCACGAGTTATCTTCCATCGGGAGCGTTACCGTGTCGTACGCGGGTTCTAAGGGGACTCACCTAATCTATTCCCGCAATATCAACCAGCCGAATCCAGGGCCCGGACCGGGGCCGGGCGAGACGGCGCCTGTTCCGGACCCGGCCTTCGGCAGTATCGACTACATCGACAGCGGCGCCAACTCCAGCTTCCAATCGCTGCAAGTGACTTTCAGGCGCGCCTTGCGGGGCGGGCTCTCCGTGTTGGCCGCCTACACCTTTTCCAAGTCCATCGACGACACCTCCGCCTTCGAGCAGGAGCAAACCGATCCGAATTTTCCGCAGAATAGCTACAACTACGCGGCGGAGCGGGCCGTTTCAGCATTCGACATGAGGAACCGCTTCACCGCGGCTTATGTCTACCAGTTGCCGTTCCACAACCGCTGGCTGCGGAATTTCGAGAATAGCGGGATCATCACCGCTCAGGGCGGCCAGCCCTTCACGCCTTTCCTTGGCTTCGACAACAGCAACACCGGCAATACCGGGGGCGCCGGCTATGGCCTCGACCGTCCGAACGTGGTTGGTGACTGGCACCTGCCGGACCCCAGTGCCCAGGAGTGGTTCAATACAGCCGCTTTCGCCGTCCCGCCGCAATACACTTTCGGCAACGCCGGCCGGAATATTCTGATCGGTCCCGGCCTTTCTTCCGTGGACGAATCCCTGTCCCGCCGCTTCCAGATTGGCGAGAAGAGCGCTATTCAGTTGCAGGTGGAGGTATTCAACGCCCTGAACCGGGTGAACTTCGACCAGCCCCAGAATTACGAAAACCTGCCCGGTTTCGGCAGCATCCTGTCCGCCAAGATCCTTGGGCATAACCCCAGGCAGATCCAGCTTGCCGTGCGCTATAGTTTCTAGATCGTCATAAGCCGTGCGCTATAGTTTCTGAATCCAGAAGCTGCGCTGTTTGGACTTCCCTTGGCCGCTTGCGCCGGCGAGTGGCCCGTCAAGAGTGGGTACTGTGAGTACTGTGAAACGAGGTCGCAGTCAGCTCCAGCGGCGCCTGGGCCAATCCTAACACAGGCTTGCCGAAACCTTAAAAAAAAATCCCCAATCCCTTGACAGAGGCGAGTTAGTAGGAATAGACTAGTTTGCTGCAACCTTTGGTTTGAGGATTGTGGAGTGCGACGGAGGATTCGGATGGCTAGAAGCTTTCTCAATCGGTTTCTGATATGCGCAGTGGCCATTGTTGCGCTAGGGCTTTTCGGGGGGGAGTTGTGGGCACAGCAACAGCCTCCGACGGCCATGACCGTGCCTTTTGTGGCGTCCAACCCGACGACGCCGCATACCAGTTGGGCCGGCAATCCCGTGATATTGAAGGGCGCCATGAGTAGTCCTTACTTTAGCAACCCGTTCTTCGGGGAAACCCACACCTTCACCTGGGATTGGAATCCAGGCGACGGCGGACCGCACTGCACGGGAACCATCGACGGGGCGTTCACGGTTAGCGGACCCAACGATGACCCGTTTGTTATAGCGTGCCCGTACACCTATAATGGCTCTGGTCCTCTTTACACGGCTGTCCTCAACGTGACCGATACGACTAACGGCTTGGTGGCGCCCGCCGTGAACTGCCCGCCTTCCATCACCACCGGCGCCTGCTATTACACTTCCATCAATCCGCCGCCACCGAACCTCCCGATTGAGATCAACAACGCCATCGATAACGGCTTGTGGTATCTGCACACGTATATGAATCGTACCACTAGCTCGTACGGCGCTCTGATCGGCAATTGGACGGGCGGAGTGGCGTCCGGAACCTATGTGGACACCAATAGCGCCGGCGATACGGGGCCGAATGCGCTCGATTGCGAGGCGTTCGAAGTTAGCGGCTTTCTGCCCACGAATTACCCCCCGAATGTCTACTCCGAAGATGTAGGATATTGCCTCGCGGGAGTCTTCGATCAACTCGCCACGATTGGCGTTGGTTATGTTAGAATCAACAACGGTCAACCGGGCTATTATTTCCCCTCATTCAATCCGGACGGAAACAACAACGGCATCGGAGTTGAGCATAATGGGGGCGACGCAAACTACCAGACCGGTATGATGCTGGACGCCATCGTGGCTGCGGGAACGCCGACGGCCCCGGTTCCGACCGCAACCACTCTGGGTAACCAGACAAACGGCAAGGGAAGCGGGCCCGGGGGCCAGTATCTTTACCAGGACGCCGTGCAAGACATGGTGGATGATTACTCGTACTGCGAGAATCCGGGCGGCAACAGTTTTGGTGGGAATCCCGAATTCGGGTCGGCCACTGGTGGCGGATGGCATTATAGCTGCCAGGAAACAACCGGCGATAATTCAGTCAGTCAATGGGCGGCGATTGGGATCATTCCCGCGCGGCGAACCCTAGGCTCCATTTTGAACCCGACGGTACTGCTCGCGAATCAGAATTGGCTGGACAGCTCATTCTACCAGCAGACCCCCCAAAACGGCTATTTCGGCTATACGAGCAGCAGCCCGATTTGGGGGCCATACGCGGATACTCCTTCCGGGCTGGTTCAGTTAGCGATGAACGGGCTGGGACGCGGCACCACCTCGCCAAACGGGACGGACCTGTGGGACTCCGCGGAAACGTTCATCCGCGATAACTTCGGCAATGACCCGAACAGCGGCCCAGGAAATTCGCTCCAAGCTTACTATTACGGAATGTTTTCATTCACCAAAGCGATGCTGTTGCACGACAACTCGGGCACCGGATTGCAGAACACGCCGATCACTACCCTGCAATCGATGGACGACCCGAACTCCTGTGCCGCTCCTGGCATTCCGGTAACCTCTATGGGTAGCGGGTCGGGCCCCTGCTATCCGCCGATCGATTGGTATGCGGCGCAGACGGCGGCGTACGGCGGCACGGATCCGATCAATGGCGTGGCGCGCACGATCGTCAACGACCAAATTCCGCAGGGACAATATCAGGGTGGCTCTTGGTTCGGGCAGTCCTACTCTTCCAATCAGTACTACTTCCAGACCCCGATAGCCATCATCATGCTCAATAGGACGGTGTTCCAGGCCGTGCCGGTGGCGTGTTTCACTTCGAGCCCCAGCCACGTCGCATCGGGTGGGCCTGTACAGCTCAACGGGAATTGCTCGGTGGAGCAGAATCCATTGTATACCCTGGTGAGCTGGCAGTGGGACATCAGCGGGACGGGTGCCGGGTATAGCATCGGTCCGGGCAATCCAAAATGCCTGACGTCGAGTTGCTCACAGATGATCGCCAATTTCTCCCTTCCCGCCGGCCAATCCCTGCCTAACATGTATCCGGCGCGGTTGCTTCTCACCGATAGCGGAGGTCTCACGGCCACGGTGATCGGTAGTATCGTAATCTCGAATCCGCCGAACCCGCCGTCCGCGAGTGCGGGCGGTCCGTACAACTTCTGCCCGAACACCTCCGCCAATGGCACGCCCATATATGCTCCGTTCCTTCTGAATGGCTCGGGTTCCACCAACCCGGACCAGGGAACCACGGACGGCACGCCGGGCGCTCCCCCCAGCACGATCATCAGCTATCTCTGGGATTATTCCTGCTCCGGACAATTCAGCTCCGCCAGCGGCGTCGAGGTGAATGCGACGGCAGCCTTTGACCAGACTTCTCTATTTGGTACTTCGTTCAACGTGTGCCTGCAGGTGACCAACAACGACAACCTGGCATATCCAACTGCGGGCTTGCCCGCTGGGTTATCGTCAGTGGCTTCGGCGAGCGTCACCATTCACCAGCCTACGGATTCGGCCTGCTCGCACTGCGTGATGAATATGACCGCCGGGCCCGTGTATCCCGTTGTCGCCGGGCAGGGAAGCATGCAGCTTACCTGGACGGACACGAATTCCGCCGCATTCCCGATCGCTCAGTACAATGTTTACCGCAGTACGAGCTCCAGCTTCAATCCGTATATTCAGATTGCCGGCGCGAATTCCAGCCCGTTTGTCCCGGCTGTGCCGGTATCGAATCCGCCTGGCGGAATGGTTACTTTCATCGACACCAACGCAGTTCCTGGAACGACTTATTATTACCGCGTAGATCCGGCGACCTCGACCAACACGGAAACCTGCCAGGGCAATATCGCTTCTGGGATTACGGATACGCCCCCGACGTTCACGCCGCCGCCTAACCAAACGCTGACGGCAACCAGTTCGGCGGGCGCGGTAGCCACTTATACGACGCCCACTGCGACCGACGCAGTCAACGGCACCCTTCCGGTGACGTGCCTGCCGGCATCCGGGTCAACCTTCGGGTTCGGCGTTAACACGGTGACGTGCTCCGCAACCAACACGTTCAAAATGTCCACGGCGCAGACCTTCACCGTGACGGTGCTAGACGCGCCTCCGATGTTCACACCGCCGCCGAACCAGACAGTAGACGCCAGGAGCGATGCGGGCGCGGTTGTGAACTATGCGACACCAACCGCGACCGACTTTAAAGATGGTACGGATCCCGTAATTTGCCTGCCGGCATCCGGTTCAACCTTCCCACTCGGTGTTGACACCGTGACGTGCACCGCGACCAACTCCTCGATGATGACGACTACGGGCAAATTCATGGTAACCGTCGTAGTCGGTAGCGGGGCGCAAAGCTCAATCACCCTCGACTTGCAGCAGCCGCCGGCGGGCGCAACGCTGTGGTTTAACAGTACGTTCAAAGTGGTCGGCGCGCCGACAACGCTAGCCGGCTCGCATCTGTATATCACTGCGGGGACCATTAGCTTTGGCACCACCAGCCTGACCGTGCCAGACTCCATCATCACTTTCACCGCAGCCGGCGTGCTCGCCAAGACCACCTTCGACACGGTGAATAATATATGGAACATTAACGTGCCGTACAACTTCGCAAGCAACATCTTCTTGGGAGGCTTGAGCTACCAGCCGCTTCCCCGCCTTCCCAACAACACCATCGCCACATGGAGCGCTGAGTTCGCAACCGATTTTCCGGCCGGCCTGACGGTCCAGTATGCGGACGCGGTGGCGGCTTATTCCAAGTTCGCTGCCTACGGCGCGATCGGCGTCAAGACACTGCACGCGACCAGCGGCGACGGGTATCCGAACTCGGACCAGTCTGGCACACCCGAGAACGAAAAGTCTCACCTGGTGACCGGTGGAACCGGCAGCGGCGGTACCAACTACACGGGAACCTACAGCAAGCCGGTTACCCAGAAGGCGACAGTGGTGCAAGTGCACTAGCGATCCGCAAACGGCTGAGCACTGGAGGAAACGGTGAGAAGTATTAATTTAGGAGAAACGTGATGAAAAGATTAGCAATCGTGATGTTGGCTTTCGCAGGCTCCCTCGCAGCGCAGGCCAATTACTCCGGTATCTGGAACGGAACGGGAGGAGTTGTATCTCAAAAATATACTTCCGTTCCGGTGACGGCACAGATGACATTGATACAGGCTGGGACAGCTCTTCAGGGAACTTTCAAGGCGGGGAACGGAAAGCCTGTGCCACTGACCGGATCGGTTTCAGGAGACAAGGTAGTTCTTTCGGTCGCCAATGGCGCGGTCACCGCAAACCTCACGGCGCAGACTCCATCTCAGTTGGTGGGAACGATGACCTCAAACGGCGGACAGATCGCCAATATGGTATTCGTCCCCCAAACCACGTCGAACACTAAAAAACGGTAAGAATTTACCGATCGCAGTCGCCCCGGCGTAGGGGGCACCAGTCCGGCCATGCCTGTTGTGAGGACGGGTTCGACATGGGATACCAAGACCGGCACCGGGTATCCCAAATGCTAAGATGGAATCCTCAGGGATTCTATGCATAGACTCACCGCACTTTTCGTTTTGGCGCTCAGCACGATGCTGGCTCTCGCCGCGCCTTCATCGCCACAGGAACCCGTATTGATTGTGCTCTATTCACGCTTTTACGATCACAGCCATCAGCACCCTACGGATGAGAGGTTGGAACGGTTGCTGCCAGTGCTGCAACGCCTGCACGATAAATATCCGCAGTCCGGAGTCTCGGCTGTGTTACAATTTTCCGGCACGGTGAGCGGCTTGCTTGGGGAGCAGAATCCCCGGATTCACATGGTCGACCATTTGATTGACTATGCGCGCCGCGGCCTTATCGATATTGGCTACACGGGTGAAGAGGAACCCTCATACCTCTACCGGCCGCGCCCTAACCTCCTTCTTGCGGAAACTCCTGAGGCGCGGTGGGCAGCCAAAAGGGAAGCGGCGGAGCGCTTCCTGATGGACTTCAAGAATCCTGTCACCGGGCAACCAGTCCCCGGCTTGAGCGGTGGGCTAAGCAAGATGCAGGAGGTGTTTGGACCGGCGGCATTCGTCACCGGTATCGCCACCATGCTTGGCGGGGATTCGCCCGCAACCCATGAACTCCGCAAGATTGACCCGGGTGCTGTGCTGGGAGGAGTTCCGGCGCCAGATCCCAGGCGCGGCATCGAGGGTTTCGGTTTTTCGGCTGAGAGTTTCGCGAAATTGATGAGTCCGGTTCCGCTGACTTCTCCTGAACTGTATTGGGAAGATGGCGTGCTACATCTTTCTGATGCCAGCCTTCCCGACAATCGGCCCCACACGACCGATGAAACCGTGGAGTCGCTTAAGCAGGTGTTTGCGAAGCTGGACCGCAGCCATGTAAGAGTGATCAAACTCGAAGTGGCCAGCTACCGGCGATACCTGAGAAAGCGAGCCGACGGCTCGATAGTCTGGGATCCTATGGAGTGGCTTTATTTCCATCCGGATGCACCGGAGATGCCCATGCAATTGAAAGCGCTGGTGCCTCAAATGGACGTCGAGAACGGTTACCGGAACGAGGAAGCGGTCCTGAACTGGCTGCTCACCGAATTTTTCCCTGCCAATCCGGGCAGCCGATTTCTCTCGGTTCATGAACTGGCCGGAATGTCGGCCGGGGCGCCGGGAACTACAGTTGACCTGAGCACGGTCAAAGCCATCGCTGCCAATATTGATGCGCGATTCAAAGAGTTGCCGATGCAGACGCCCCGGTTTGTGCATGCAGAGGAGCGGTATTTCTCGAGCGCCGAAGCGTTTCAGGTTTTGGCGGAAGCGCTTGCCGGCGCCAGGAACGGTGCTCTGCCGGCATCCGTCAAACTGACGCATATTTATGGGCCTCTGTCGCTTCCGGAGGATTTGGGCCCGAAAAGTGGATCTGTAACCGTGGCCGACGTGCTGCACGCGGCGGCGCAGATCGCCCCGGTACTGACAAACGATGATTGGAAACCAGTTCCCGACAACGCTGTCCCCGAATTCGTGGCGCTCGGCACGCTTCGGGTGAATGCCGCCCAATTGCTGAATCTTATGGCGTGGGCTTGTCTGGACCTCACACCGGACAGGGTGCTGCACGTAAATGGAACGTCTATGGCATCCGTCGCCACGTTCATGTTCCCCAAGAACACTCCGATTACCGACCAGGGTAACGGATGGACCTTCAAACCGGCGCCGCTGCGGCTGGCATCGGCCGTCCCGGCGGGGAACCCGTAGGACCGTGAGACGGGTTCGATGCAGGTCAAAGGCATCTTCAGTGCGCGTATAGGTCTGGGCGTTCTCGCTGGCGGCGTTCTCGGATGTATCCTTGTGTATTCCGGGGTGGCCGAAGAGGCCCTAACGGATGTTACCGCGCATATAGGGATTTCCTTTCGAATCGAAAATTCGCCGACCACCCAGAAGTATCTTCCCGAAACCATGTGTTGCGGCGTCGCCGTTTTCGACTACGATAACGACGGCCGGCCGGACATCTTCTTCGCCAACGGCGCGCTCATCGACGACCCCATGCCCGCCGGCAAGAAGCCCGACAAATCGGATCCGCGTTACTGGAACCGGTTATTTCATCAAAACGCCGACGGAACATTTACCGATGTAACGGCAAAAGCCGGCCTGGCGGGATCGGGCTACAGCATGGGGGTGGCGGTCGGCGACTACGACAATGACGGATTTGAAGATCTGTACGTTACGGGCCTAGACCATGCGACCTTATACCACAACAACGGCGACGGCACCTTTACGGACGTGACCTTGAAGTCCGGAACGGCGACCAGCGGCTGGTCGACCAGCGCGGGCTTCTTCGATTACGACAATGATGGCAAGCTCGACTTGTTCGTGGACCGCTACGTGGATTGGAGTTTCGCCCATAACCGGTGGTGCGGAGACGCCGCTACCGGCCGCCACTACTGCCATCCTCTGGTGTATCATGGCACTACCAGCGTGCTCTACCATAATAACGGGGATGGGACGTTCACGGACGTCTCGGAGAAGGCGGGCATCTCCAAGGTAATCGGGCGCGGTCTCGGCGTTGCGTTCGCGGACTACGACGGCGACGGCTGGACGGATATCTACGAGGCCAACGACTCCGTACAGTCCTTTCTGTTCCATAACAACCACGACGGCACTTTCAGCGAAGTTGCCATCGGCGCAGGCGTCGGCTACGATGAGGACGGAAACGCCTTTGCCGGCATGGGGGGGGACTGTGCGGATTACGACAACGATGATCTGCCCGATCTGGTGGTAACGGATCTGGCGGAGCAGAAATATATGCTGTTCCGAAATGCCGGCCGCGGAACGTTCGTGGCGGAAACGGATTCTTCAGGGCTGGCGCGGGCTAGCCGCATCTCCACGGGTTGGGGCGTTAAATGGGCAGATTTCGATAATGACGGCTGGAAGGATCTGTTCGTGGCACAGGGACACACCGACGACGAAATGTACGGCGGATCGAAAATTCTCACGTATCGCCAGAAGCCGCTGCTGCTGAGAAACGACCGGGGGCGGCTGGTTCCATGGCCCGGAAATCCAGGCGCGGTGTTGGCAGACGCGCGCGTCGGCCGGGGAGTCGCGGTGGGTGACCTGGATAACGACGGCGCGATTGACGTGGTTACCACGAACATCGGGCAGGGCGCTTGCGTGTTGCATAATAACATTGGCCGGCGCCACCACTGGATCGGAATCACAACGCGCGGCACACAATCGAACCGGGATGGAATCGGCTGCCGAGTGAAAATCGCGGGAGCTTCAGGCCGGACGCAATATTACACGGTCAACACGGCGGGCAGTTATCTCTCGAGCAGCGACCGCCGGATCCTGGCCGGCCTGGGCGAGGACGATTCGGTGAGACTGATCGAAGCGCGATGGCCGAGCGGCATCGTGCAGAAACTGGAGAACGTGAAGTCGAACCAGTGGCTCACACTGACGGAGCCGGCCAAATGAGGTCACCGGCATGAGGAGTGTGGGAATTTCCCGCCGTGCCCTACTCGCGGGATTGTCAACCCAATGGCTGGCGCCGAGGTTGTTCGGCCAAGGCATCGCTTCCCGCGGCGTGCGGCCCACACCGCGCGGAAAGCCTTCCGGAATCCCATTTCTCGCGCAATTCACCGATATCGCGGCAAGCGCTGGACTGCATTTCCCTGTCATTTATGGATCAACTGAAAAGAACGACTATATTATCGAAAATACAGGCTGCGGAGTCGCTTTTTTCGATTACGATAACGACGGCTGGCTCGACATTTTCGTACTGAACGGCAGCCGTCTAGGCGGCGCGCCCCGGGATACGTCTAACAGGCTCTACCGCAACAATCGCGACGGAACGTTCGCCGACGTGACGAAGGAAGCCGGCCTGTTTCGCACCGGATGGGCGGCGGGCGTGACCGTGGGCGACTACAATAACGACGGCAGGGAGGACCTGTTTATCACCTATTGGGGCCAGAACGCGCTGTATCGCAACAACGGCGATGGCACATTCACCGACGTGACCAAGCAAGCCGGATTGCTGCAGGAGGGCACCCACTGGGGATCCGGATGTACCTTTATCGACTACAATCTCGATGGCCATCTGGATTTATTCGTGGCAAACTATCTTGAGTTCGACATGGCTCACACGCCCAAAGCAGGTGTCAACGGGAACTGTGCGCTCGGGGGCTTTCCCGTCTCGTGCGGTCCACGAGGCCTCAAGCCGGCGTCACAGCAATTCCTCTATCGCAACAACGGGACCGGAACGTTCACCGACGTCAGCGAGGGCTCCGGAATCGCGCGAGCCAAAGGCAGCTTCGCGATGACTGCTGTCGCCGCCGATTTCGACAACGATGGCTGGCCGGACATTTTCGTCGCGTGCGATTCTGCTCCGAGTTTCTTTTTCCGCAACAACGGAGACGGGACGTTCCGTGAAGAAGCTCTGGGCCGCGGTCTGGCGCTGAGCGACGATGGCGTTGTCCAGGCGGGGATGGGCGTGGGAATCGGAGATTTCAATCTCGACGGCAATCTTGATCTGTTCAAAACTCACTTCAAGGACGATACGCACGACCTCTATCTGAATGACGGTAAGGGTGACTTCGACATCGTGACTCTAAGTGCCGGCCTCGGCGTCGAAACCCGCTACGTCGGATGGGGCGCTGGTATCGTGGATCTCGACAACGACGGGCTGCCGGATATTTTCATGGTGACGGGCAGTCCCTATCCGGACCTGGAAAAAAGCGACCCACGCAGTCCGTATAAGACGCCTCGCCTGGTTTTCCGAAATCTGGGCAACGGTCGTTTCGAAGAATTGATTGAAGAGGCTGGACCGGGAGTGGCGGCGCTACACTCCAGCCGTGGGTGCGCTTTCGGTGATTTCGATAACGACGGCGACATGGATGTCGTGGTGGTGAACATGAACGAGCCGCCGTCCCTGCTGCGTAACGATCTGCGCCAGCCCGCGCGGCCGCGTCACTGGCTGAAGGTAAAGCTCATAGGCACCAAATCCAATCGTAGCGCGATCGGTTCGCGCGTTACCGTCCATTACGGTGGCAGGCAACAGGCGCAGGAACTGACTGCTCAGTCAAGCTACTACTCAGTAAACGATTTCAGGCTGCATTTCGGTCTCGGCGAGTCTGAGAGCGCTACGATCGCCGTGCGGTGGATCAGCGGAAGCTCCGATCACTTCGAGGACGTTCCCGCGGACCGGCTGATCGTGATCCGCGAGGGCGAGGGAATCATCAGCGCCGAGCGCCTGGCTGGGCCGGCTGGCGGGCTCCCGACCCTCCGCGAAAGCCGGAGTAAGCCGCGATGACTCGCCGCCGTTTCGGTGCCTTGCTGACACGTGCTTCGCTTCCGCTCGGGGCAGCCGCGATACTATCCGGCCAAGACGGGGGAATGGCGACCCGCCACCTTCCGCCCCGACCGCGCGGGAAGCCATCCGGAATACCCTTTCTGGCTCAATTTACGGATATCGCCGCGCAGGCCGGGCTCCATAATCCCGTAGTCTGCGGAGACTCGAACAAGCCCGCCGTAAACATCATCGAGACCGTCGGGTGTGGTGTAGCTTGCTTCGACTATGATAATGACGGCTGGCTGGACATCTTCCTGCTTAGCGGAACCCGGTTGGAAGGCCCCCCACCGGGGGCCGGGAACCGCCTCTACAAGAACAATCGCGACGGCACGTTCAAGGACGTCACCAAAGCGGCGGGGCTGGAACGCGTGGGGTGGGCCTCGGCGGTTACCGTAGGCGATTACAACAATGACGGGAATGAGGATCTGTTCATTACTTACTTCGGGCAGAACGTCCTTTACCGGAACAACGGCGACGGAACCTTCACCGATGTGACGCGGGAAGCTGGTCTGCGGAGGGACCGTACGTTCTGGTCGTCAGCCTGCACGTTCATCGATTACGACCGGGACGGGCGACTGGACCTGTTTGTAGGCCATTACGCAGACCTCGATCTCAAAGCAACCCCGCCTCCTGGGGCGAACATCTTTTGCCGATACGGCAATTTGCCGGTTTTTTGCGGTCCCCACTATTTCCAGCCAGTCTCTCCGCTGCTGTACCATAACAATGGCGACGGCACCTTCACCGATGTGAGCGCGCGCTCCGGTATAGGCGCCAGCAAGGGCACGCGGTCGATGACGGCTGTGGCCGCCGATTTCGACAACGACGGATGGACGGACATCTACGTATCGTGCGATGGCGCTCCCAGCCTGCTCTTCCTCAACAATCACGACGGGACGTTTCGCGAGGAGGGCCTCGCGCGCGGCGTCGCTCTGAGCGAAGACGGAGTTGAACAGGCCGGCATGGGGCTGGGCATCGGCGATTATGGCATGGACGGCTCGCTCGACATTTTCAAGACGCATTTTTCGGGCGACACGCACATCCTCTATAAGAATGACGGCAAGGGTTATTTTGACGATGTAACGTCGCTGGCCGGTCTCAGCCTGGAGACGCGCTATATCGGCTGGGGCACCGGCATGGTCGATCTGGACAACGACGGCTTCCCCGATTTGTTCGGTGTTACCGGGGGCACCAAACCCGGTCTGGAGAAAGAACTGCCAGAGGAACCCTGGAAGACTCCGCGCTTCATCTTCCGTAATCTTGGCAATGGAAAGTTCGAAGAGCTGATCGACGAAGCAGGTCCCGGCTTCAGCGCTTCGCATTGCAGCCGCGGCAGCGCGTTTGGGGACTTTGACAACGACGGTGATATCGATATAGTGGTGGTGAATCTAAACGAGCCGCCGTCGCTTTTGCGTAACGATCTGCGGCCGGGCGCCGACGGCGCCAGGAACTGGCTCAAGGTCAAGCTCATCGGAACTAAATCCAACCGCAGCGCGGTCGGTTCCCGGGTCACGGCGCATTATGGCGGAAAAGTGCAGGCGCGGGAGGTGCTGGCGCAATCCAGTTTTTATTCAGTAGACGACCGCCGTTTGCATTTTGGATTGGGTTCGGCCACGAAAGCCGATCTGATCGTGCGCTGGACGAACGGTTTGGTCGAGAACTTCAGGGGGGTCGAAGCGAGGCAAATGCTGACGATTCGCGAAGGATCCGGAATCGTTCAGTCGGAGAAGTGGGAAACGCCAGCCTGAGTTACGAAAATAACCAAACTCAGTGCGGCTCCAACCGTTTCTCGCGATAGGCATTCTCGCGAGCCTCGAGCTCCTTGAAAGTTGCCAGACACTTGGCGGCCTCCGGCTTGCGGCCCAGCCGTGTGTATTCGCGTCCCAAAGCCAGCCATGCCTGCCGTAGCTTGGGAGTATCGGCCACGGCCTGCTGGTACTGGGTAACGGATTGCTCGCGCAGACCCTTTTTCATGTCCAACTGGCCGAGATAATAGTGAGCCCATCCGGAGTGCGGATTGTACTGCAGAGCTTCCGCAAACAGCTTCTCCGCCTGATCGAGCTCGCCCTGCTTTAACAGAAGCACACCCAGATCGAGCGGAGACCACTCCCACCGGACTGGCTGGAGCCGGTTGCGTGCGGCGCCCGCTTCATAGGTCTTTCGCGCCTCGTCGATGAGGTCCAGGGCCTCCTGCGCCTGTCCCAGGTCCTCGTAGACACGTAGCATGTTCGGATCGAGTTCGAGGGCCCTGCGGAAGTCGGCTACGGCGTCTTCGAGACGCTTATTGTAAACATCGAGGCGGCCCAGTAAGTAGACATAGCGGGCTTTTTTGGGAAAGTCCTCGATCAATTTCAGTAGAGCGGCATGCGCAGAGACCGGTTGATCGCTGAATTGCGCGGCCAAGGCGAGGGTCAGGCGATCTTCTTCCGACAATGGCTTGATCTTATCAGCGCGCGCCAGTGATTCCACCGCGTCTCTCGGATGTTTCTCCAGATAAGCGACCCGGCCCAACAAGATCTGCAATTCGCGCGAGCCGGGGTGCTCGGCGATCGCCCGGTCAATGACAGCCTTTTCGGCTGCATAGTCATGTTTACCGACCGCGGCGGCGAGCTCCGTTCTTTCCGAGTCGGACAACTGAGCTTCTCGTGCGCCAATGTCGATCGCCTTTGGCTGGGGCGCCTGTCCGCAGGCCAACACTGCAACGAAGGCGCCTAGCGCAATGCAACTACCTGAGTGATTCCGTACCACGTGAAAACCAGTTTATCATGCGCGCCGCGGCCTATCTACCTTCCGTCAAAGTCAGCGTGTCGTTCACCTTCAGATTGCGAGTGACAACCTGCTTTGTGCCGGAAGGCCAATCGACCTCCACCCGGTCGATCTTCTGCGCGTCTGCCAATCCAAAGTACAAAGGAAGCGAGCTCTGCGATAAGTAGCCGGATTTCCCATCGTTGAACTTTGTGAGAGTCCGCCCGCCAGCGATGACGCGGACGGTGGCGCCCAGTCCATCGCGATTAGAGACGGTTCCACGGAGCTTCACTTTAAGCCAATGAATGGGGTGCTTCTCCGATAGATTGCTCACCAGCACCTGAGGCGCTGAGCCAAAGTCATTGGTGACGATGTCCAGATCGCCGTCGTTGTCGAGATCAAAAATAACCGCAGATCGGGTTCCCAGCGCCGACATGACCGTGATCTGCCCGGCCTGTCCTCTGCACGGTTGTGGCGCCGATAAATCCACTGGATTTGCCGCAGAAGGCGGCGGAACTTTTGAGCAATCGATATCAAACCACGGCGTGTGGGTGCGCCCGTCCCTTCTGGGCTCAACTCCCAGGATGAACTCCGAGTCCAGGAATTTCTTCCCCCGATTGTTCAACAAAACCGAATTGATGCCGTAGCGGTATGGGTAGTTCATCGAGGACCCGATGAAGATGTCTTCCCAGCCGTCAGCATTGAGATCGCCTGTGCTAGGTCCCCATGGCCAGTAGTTCTCCACGCCCATTTGATCTGAGACTTCCTCGAATTTCCCCCCCCCCAGATTGTGATAGAGCGAGTTGCCGAACAAGAAACTATCCTCTGGTCCCATGAGAAAGTCTTCGCCGGGAGGCGACGACGCTTTCTGCTTTTCGTAAGCGGGACCGACCTCCCCCCACATGTCCGAATGCATGTCGGTAACGAATAGATCCAAGCGCCCGTCGTTATCGTAATCGAAAAACTTGATCCCCATCGCACCCCAGGAGGTCCTCGGGAAGTATTTCTTGGTCTGTTCTATAAACTTACCCTTCTCATTTTCATAGAAGTGATTCGCGCCCATCATGTTGAGAAAATAGACTTGCGGCCAGCCGTCTCCGTTCAGATCGGTGAAGGTTGCATCACCGGCCCAGCCCACAGGCTTCAACCCGGCTTCGGCGGTTACGTCCTTGAATTTGTTGTGGCCCAGATTCTTGTACAGGACCGGATATTCGTAGCGCTCAGGGTACATATGTCCGGTGAATGCGTCTGCCAAGGCAAGGAACTGTCCCTGCGCGCCCTTCTCATTGCTGGTGTACTTGCCTACATTGCAGACCAGCAGGTCCAGCAACCCATCCCGGTCGTAATCGAAAAACATGGCTCCGGAAGCGTGAGCTGCAGTCCCGCCGAGGCCTGATTCCTGCGTGATGTCGCGGAAATGGCCATGCCCGTCGTTCTCAAACAACAGATTGCCGTCTCGCACTGTGGTGACAAACAGGTCCGGGTCGCCGTCGTTATCGATGTCGGCGAAAGAAGCGCTTACACTGATGCGGCCAGGCACGCCGACACCCGCCTCCTCGGTGATGTTCCTGAACTTACCGCCGCCTAGGTTCTTCCAAAGCTGGTTGCCGCCAACCTGGCTAACAAAGTAGATGTCATAGAGTCCGTCGCCATCCACATCCGCCACAGCGATTCCATTACCGTGGTCGTAATGGGCCTTTTTATAGTTTCTGCCGGCATCGTCGACAATGTGATTGACGAACGTGATCCGGCTCTCCTTCAGTTTGTCGGCGAACTGAAATTGGTAGAATACCTGAAACTGGCTGACCGTCCTCAGTTGTTGCTGTTTTCGGTTCGCCAGAATCACCCTGGCGTCTTCGGCGGGAAAAACCACTTCCCGCGTAGCCGGCACGGCGCCCACAAGCTCGTCGAAAACAACCAAAACGAGGGTAACGAGAACCCCGGCAGCAATATATGGAACTATCTTTGCATTCATTTTTATCCCCTATTAACGGGTGGCAGCATGCTATTGCGTTCGCCCGCCTTTCAGCTTTTCGTACTCCGCCATTTCTCGATCCGCGTCCGCGTTTCTACCGGCCTTACGATAGATGCCGGCCAATTCAAAGTGTGCCTGAGAGGCCCAATCACCTTCTTTTTCTATAGTGAGCAGTTTCGTCAGAGACCTTTCAGCCCGCGTGCTGTCTCCCGTCTGGACAGCCGCCTTGCCGATCTCGAAAAGCGTCCCGGGCATATCCGGCGCGATCTGATCGGAATGTGCCAGCGCATCCAGAGCCTCCGTCGCGTGCCCTTGCTCCAGAAGCGCAGCTCCCAAATAGTAGAAGGTTTCGGCGTTCGCCGGCCGAAGTGCGGACTCTCGGCGAAACTCCATTACGGCAGCGGACCAGTTACCCACCGCCGCCAGCGCCTTACCGGCTGCCAGGTGCACACCGGGAGCGTAAGGCTTGAGCCGCAGTGCTTCCTGGTATTCTTTCAGTGCCTCCGAAAACCGCCCGTCATCGGCATCCCGATCCGCAATGGCTTCATGCGCGCGCGCTGAACCAGGAGCGACCGCCATCAGCCGGTCATAGGCCTGCCGCGAAGCGAGAGCTGTCGCCCGGTTGAAGAAATAGAGCACATCCGGATCATTCGGGTGCTCACTCAAAGCCTTTTGCCACGCCCCAATCGCATCCGCCAGCTTGCCCGTCTCCAAATAGGCAAGACCCAGCAACTCTGCTGAAGGAGCCTTCTCGAGGTGAGGAATTGCATCCGCGGCATTTCCCAGGAGCAACAGCGCGACACCCAAGGTCTGGTGCGCCGCAAGCAGGTTCGGGTTCAACTTGAGCGCTTGTTGTAGCGGCGCGACAGCCAGTTCGTAGTTTTTGTTTTTGAAGTAGGCATCTCCCAGATTCACATAGCCGGAGGCCGTCTTGGGCTGAAGTTCGGTGACCTTTTTGAACTCTTCGATTGCGACGCTGAACTTGCCCTGATCCATAGCCGCGGTACCAGCCTGTGCGTGTGAGATCGCGTCCGGCGTTATGGACTGGGCGAAAAGACAAGGAACGAATAAGGTCAGGATCATGAGGGATCGGGCTCCTGGTTCCCAGATTCCAGGATTCCGGCAGGCGTGGTTCAAACCAATCGGGCGCATACTGTCCAAGGCCGCGTTCGGTCATTATAACACTTGGGAATCCGGATGTTCTATTGCTTCGCTTTGACCGCCGCGCGCATTCTTTCCAGTGCCGCGGTCACCGGTGCGTCATCTGGATTCAGTCCGTGCGCCCGTTCCAGGAAGGGCAACGCGGACCGGTCATCTCCCAGAATGTGGAGACTGGCCGCGAGAAGGTTCAGCGTGTCGAAGAATCTTGGGTTGAGCTGAACTGCCTTGCGCAGGGGCACAAGCGCATCCCGATAGCGGTGCAGCGAGAATAGGCTGACACCGAGAAAATTCCAAGCATCGAACGACTGCGGATCGAGTTCCACAGCCCGCTCGAGTGGCGCCACCGCATCGGCGAACGCCCCTGCCTGAGTGTACAGCCGGCCCAGCAGTATCAGCCGCCGCGAATCGCTAGTTTGTTCAATTCCGGAATCCGTTATTTTGCGGCAAACCGGACGGGCCTGGTCTATGGACAGGGTATGCAGCGCATCCTTGCAGGCGTTACCATACTCCTCGGCGAGTGACTGGTTTTCATCCAGATCCCGGTACAATTTGTATTGGCGTTCCGCGTCGTCAGTGCGGCCGTCCATTGAATAGACACGGCCAAGCCGGTAATGCACCTGGGGGTCGCTCTGGTTGTCTTTGGCGGCACGCTCCAAATTCTCCAGCGCGCGCGTCTTTTGTCCCGCAGAGAGATACGCCATCCCGAGATAGAAAGCTGCCTTCGGAAACGCGGGGCTGGTCTTCAGTGGCTCAAGCCTGCGGATCGCCGAAGCAAAATCGGCGGCGCGGTAATCCAGAAGCCCCAGGTAGTATTCGAGGCCCGGCCAATCGCCCCGCCGCTGGCGCAGGATTTCAAACTGCCTGCGCGCATCGTCGTTTCGCTCCTGAGCATACAGGCAGGTGGCATACTGAATCCGCAGATTGTCGTCGTTGGGTTCAGCGGCAAGCGCGTGCTCGAATTCGACAACCGCATCGCTGTAATTGCGTTCCTGCATCAGCCGGATCGCCTTGCCCGCATATGCCGTCGCGGCGGTTGTGGTCGTGGGCGCCTGGCCCATCAGCCCGAGTGTCTGTGACAGCAGAAAGAGACATACCAGGAGAATGGTTCGGAACTTGTTGCACGCACGTGGTGGCGCAGGCGGTTTCGCCTGCGTTCCGGATTGCCAGAAAATCGGCAGGCTGAATGCCTGCCCCACCAAGATTCGCAAATTGTTGCGACCGCGTGGTGGCGCAGGCGATTTCGCCTGCGTTCCTGCCCGCGCCCCGCCGCTCATTGCCCGCGCCCCGCCGCCCGAAAGGCCTCCGATTTCACCACGCCCTCGCCTTCGCGAATCGTAACCAACCGGTCGGCCGGAACCGCCTTCACCAGTTCCCGCTGGCCGCTTGGCCAGTGGATTTCCAGATCGGCCCAGAGCGCACCTCCCAGGCCGAAGTGGAGCCGGCTGTCGTTGACGGACAAATAGCTCGACTGCGCCGTCAAGGCCTGAGCCTGCTTGCGGCCTCCGTAAGCGGCAATCACCGTAGCTCCAATCGCACTGCGATTCGACTTTACTCCGATCAGTTTAACCTTCAGCCAGTGCCCCCCCCCAGTCACGTCGTTCCGCAACAACGACGGCGGCTCGTTGATGTTCATGATCAGGATGTCGATATCGCCATCGTTGTCGAAATCGCCGAATGCGGCTCCGCGGCTGGCGTGAGCTTCGGTAATCGCCGGCCCCGCGGCGTCGGCGAGTTCTTCGAACTTGCCGGCCCCCAGGTTGCGGAACAAAACCCGGGGAGTCTTGTAAGGGTACTCGGGATGCGCCACTTCCACTTCCGGATAGACGGCGCCCGTGACCCAGAAAATATCGGGCAATCCGTCATTGTCGAGATCGTAAATGCCGGCGCCCCAGCTCACGTAGCGAGATTCCACGCCGATGCCCGAGCGTCTGGTCACATCCTCAAAGCCGCCCCGGCCCACGTTGCGGTAGAGCACCGTGGTATCTTCGCTGAAGTGAGTTTTGAGAAGATCCAGTGCGCCGTCTGTGTCGAAGTCTCCTAGGCCCAAGCCCATTCCGGCTTGTACCGTCCCGTCTTCGTTCACAGCCAGCCCAAGTTCCAGGCCCTGCTCGATAAAGGTACCATCACCCTGGTTACGAAACAGCAGGCTCGGCGAGGAGTCGCAAGCGACGTAAATGTCCGGCCAGCCGGTGCCCAGAAAATCGGCGGCCAGCACCGTCAGGCCATAACCCGGCTTTGGGCGATCGATTCCCGCGGCTTTGGTCACGTCGGTAAAAGTGCCGTCTCCGTTGTTGCGATACAGCGTGCAGCGCTCCCCCGGCAGCCCGCGCGGTCCGTAATACACGGGAACGCCCTTGAAGGCGCAGTCCGGATTCTTGCCTTTGGGCGGCGCCGAATCGAAATCGAACACCACGTAGTGCGACACGAACAGATCCAGTAAGCCGTCACGGTTGTAATCCACCCACGTGCAGCCCGTCCCCCACCGCTTCCCTTCCCCCTGGTTGTAGAGCAAACCGGCTTCCCGTGTCACATCCGTGAAGGTACCGTCCCCGTTGTTGCGGTACAGTACATTCTGGCCCCACTGGGTAATAAAGATATCGTCAAAGCCGTCGTTGTTGTAATCGGCGATTGTCACTCCGTTGGCCCAACCCTGGCGAATCAGGCCCGCTTTGCGAGTAACATCCGTGAAGGTGCCGTCGCGATTGTTCTTATACAGCCGGTTGGTAGCCTCGGCGACCGGCCCTTCGCGGCGTGTGCCTGAAAGGAGGAATACGTCGAGCCAACCATCGTTGTCGTAATCGATAAATGCGATTCCGGAGCCCATCGATTCGAGAATGTAGTCTGCCGTTGCGGTCGGGCCATAGATGACCGGATCGCGCAATCCAGCTTGCGCCGCAACGTCGGTAAATCGTGCGTGGAAGGGAAGTCCGGAGGCTTTGCCGCGCGGCTGAGGTGCAACGTGGCGGGCAGCCATTCCCCCCGCTGTTTGAGCCAGGGCGGATCTTCGGACTCCGGCAAGGGCCGCAGCGGAGGCCAGCCGCGAGAGCATGTCACGCCGGGTCATGAGCTATCTTACCGTATCGCCAGTAAGCCACTTCCCATCGATTTTACAATATTCTCCGTCCGCCCGGAGTTCGCAGGTATAGCAAGCTTCTCGCCCGCTTGTGGTACTCTAGCAGGGTGGGTAATCTGCCGGTCCTGCTGCTTCTAATGCAGGCGGGAAATGCCGACGCCGTCCGGCTGTATCGCGACGGCCGGTACGCCGAGGCTGCGGCCGCCTATCGGGAGCTTACTCGTAGCCAGCCGACATCTGCTGACGCTTGGGCCGGACTAGGCAAGAGCTTGCTCCAGTTGCACAACCCCGAGGCGATTCCATCCCTGGCCCGCGCAATCCAACTGAAGCCTGGCGATCCTGAGCTTGAGCGGACACTCGCCCGATCCTATCTGGAAGCCCGGGACCTGGGGGCGGCGGTTGCTCTGTTGGAGCCTCTCACTGAGAGGAATCCGAAAGACTCAGAGGCTCTGTATTTGCTGGGCAGGGCGATGTATCAACAAGGGTTTTATCAAAGAGCGCTACAGTTGATCGGTCAGTCGATGGCGCTCGGTCCCCAAATTCCCGACGCGGAAACGATGTACGCTGTATCTCTGGCGAAAGTAGGCCGCACCGCCGAAGCCGAGGCTGCCTGCCGTCGCATCCTGGCGAAACCATCCAAGGGTTGGGACCTGGATGTGGCGCTGACCTTCGTCGAGATTCTGGATGAGACAGACCGTGCCGGCGAGGCGATGCTTTATGTGGATAAGGTTCTTAACGAGCGGCCGCAGGATCCCATCGCGCACTTTTGGAAGGCCCGTCTGCTGCTGCAATCGGGGCGCATAGACGATGCCGCAAAAGAAGCTGAGCAGAGTGTGGCCGTTGCCCCCGGCCTGCCGCTCGCGAGAAATCTTCTGGTACAGATCTACCGGAGGCAGGGCCGCATGCGGGAGGCACAGCGGGAAGCCGATTGGCTCCGTGAATACCACGACAGGCTGGCTGGTAAGGGACGATGATGCGGGTGGCGTTTGCCCTCCTGCTCAGTTCCCTGGTGTTGCCCGCGCAGATTCGCTTCGAGGATGTGGCCGAAAGAGCCGGCTTGAAGTTCCAGCTCAAAAACGGAGCCACTGGGGGATTTCATCAGATCGAACTGATGCCCGGCGGGGTAGCAGCCATAGATTTCAATCGCGATGGGTGCATGGACGTCTTCTTTACCAATGGAGCGGCCTCCCCGTCGCTGGACAAGAGCCGGCCGGAGTTCCACAACCGGTTATTTCAAAACGATTGCAAGGGCCACTTCGTCGACGTCACCGATCGCGCTGGCGTCGCAGGGAGTGGCTACTCGATGGCAGTCGCTGTCGCAGACTACGACAATGACGGCTTCCCCGACATTTTCGTAGCGGGCGTCGATCGTAACATCCTCTACCACAATCAAGGAGACGGGACCTTCAGGGATGTGACCCGCGAAGCTGGACTGGAAGGCATCGATCCCGTTTACGGCAAGATGTGGGCCGTCTCGGCGGGCTGGTTTGACGCGGACAACGACGGATGGCTCGATCTCTTCGTTTCCAATTATGTCGGGTGGGATCCCAAACACGAGCCGGTGTGCGGCCTCACGACAAGTCGTTTCTATTGTCATCCGGACGCCTATCCTGGCCGGCCCAATCAGCTCTTTCGCAACAATCACAACGGGACGTTTACGGACATCTCAGCCAGCTCCGGAATCGCACGGTCCATCGGAAAGGGAATGGGTGTTGTCTTTGGCGATTTTAACCGCGACGGCCGCATGGATGTCTTTGTCGCCAATGACTCTGTCCGCAACTTCCTGTTTGAGAACGAGGGCAATGGCAAGTTCCGGGAGGTTGGACTGGAAGCCGGCGCTTCCCTCGGCGAAAGCGGCCGGCCCGTTGCGGGGATGGGCGCCGAGTTCCGGGACCTCTACAACAATGGCTTGCCGGATATCGTGGTTACCGGAATGATCAATGACTCATACCTGGTGTTCCGCAACCTGGGCAAGCCATACTTCTTTGAGGATTACACGTTACGGTCGGGACTGGCGGCAACCACCCGGCAACTGACCGGCTGGGGCATGGGCGCCTTCGATTTCGACAATGACGGTTGGAAGGATCTCTTCTTCGCCAACTCGCATTTTCCGTATCTCGACAAGCTTCTGGGAGTGCCCGCGCCGCTCCCGTGCAGCATTTTCCGAAATATCGGTGGGCGTTTTCAGGATGTCTCCGCATCGGCTGGGGATTCGTTTCGCCGCCCTGCGCTTTATCGCGGCGCGGCCTTTGCCGATTTCGATGGCGATGGCAGAGTGGATGTTATCGTTAGCGCACTGAACGAACCGGCGCGCCTCTATCGCAATGTAACGGCGCAAGTGGGCCACTGGCTGGCAATCCGATTGGTGGGTACCGAAAGCAATCGCGACGGCATTGGCGCAGAGATCCGGCTAACACTGGCGGATAACACAATTTTGCACAATCATGTCACAACCAGCGTCGGGTACGCCTCTTCGAGCGAACCGCTGGCTCGCTTTGGCTTGGGCAAGCAGACCCGCGTTAAAGAACTTCGCGTTACTTGGCCTGCAGGCCACGAGCAAACGATTCAGAATATCGCGGCCAACCAGATTCTCGAGATCCGGGAAGCTCCCGTCCATAAACCGTAGCAATTTAAAAATATGGCGCCATTTGCGGAACGTAGGAACCGGCGTAGTGTAGGAAAACTGAGAATCGTGGGGGACGGCGGGACCGTATGCGAGTAAGCAATCTGGAGAGAGATCAGGCATCCATCAGAGACAGGAACATCATCTGGCGTACTCCGCGACATGATCGGGTACAGGAGTCATGGTCGCTCCGCCGGGAAGTCTTCCTCGAAGAACTCGCGTTCATGCCGCTCGCTGCCAGGCGCGCGCGCCTGCTCGGCGCTGCGCAGGTCGACGCGGCGAATCTTGCCGGAGATGGTTTTCGGCAAATCGGAAAACTCCAGGCGGCGAATGCGCTTGTAAGGCGCCACGCGCTCGCGCATGAACTCGAAGATGCTGCGCGCCAGCTCCGGGCCTGGGACGCAGCCGGGCGCGGGAATCACGAAAGCCTTGGGCACCGCAGTGCGCACCGGATCCGGGTACGGCACCACGGCCGCTTCGGCGACCTCGGGATGCTCCAGCAGCACGCTCTCCAATTCGAACGGACTGATGCGGTAATCGGACTCTTTGAACACATCATCGGCGCGGCCGATGTAGGTGAGGTAGCCATCTGGATCGCGCGCCGCTACATCGCCGGTGCGGTAATAACCTTCCGCGACGCACGCGGCCATTTGGGACTCCTGGCCGGCGTAGTGCAGCATCAGCCCCAACGGACGCTCCGCGAGACAAAGGCAGATCTCGCCCTCGGTGGCAGGCTGGCCGGCGGCGTCCAGCAACTCGACCTGGTAGCCGGGCAACGGGCGGCCCATGGACCCCGGCTTGACGGGCTGGCCGGGCGGATTGCCGACCACCGCGGTGGTTTCCGTTTGCCCGTAGCCATCGCGAATCGTGACGCCCCACGCTCTTTCGACCTGCGCGATCACTTCGGGATTCAGCGGCTCGCCGGCGCTGACCACTTCACGCAACTTCACCGGATAGTCGCTCAGCTTCTCCTGGATGAACATACGCCAGACCGTGGGGGGGGCGCACAGCGAAGTGACGCCGTGGCGCACCAGCGCGCTCAGCACGTCCGGCGCGCGGAATCGCGCATAGTTGTACGTGAAGACGGCCGCGCCTGCGTTCCACGGCGCAAAGAAGCAGCTCCAGGCGTGCTTCGCCCATCCCGCTGAGCTGATGTTCCAGTGTATGTCGCCGGGCTGCAGGCCGATCCAATACATGGTCGAGAGGTGGCCGGCGGGATAGCTTTGGTGCGAGTGCGCCACGAGCTTCGGCAGAGACGTAGTGCCGGAGGTGAAGTAGAGCAGCAGCGGATCGCAGGCGCGCGTGTGCCCATCGGGAGCGAACGATGTGGAGTGGCGGCAGGCTTCTTCCAGCGGACGCCATCCGGGGACATCGCCGCCCACACTGATGCGTTTGTAGTCTCCTTCGAATTCGGCGAAGTGCGAGGTGTACGCCGCGCCGGCGATGACATGGCGCACCTGGCCACGCTCCAGGCGGTCGCGCAGATCGGCAGCGCGCAGCAGAGTGGCTGCCGGAATCACTACCGCGCCCAGCTTCGCGGCGGCCAGCAGCGCTTCCCAAAGCGGCGCCTGGTTGCCGAGCATCACCAGCATGCGGTCGCCGCGGCGCACGCCCGCCTCGCGCAGGAAGTTGGCGGTCTGGTTGGAGCGTGCGCTTATCTCGGCGAAGCTCAAACGGATCTCCGAGCCATCTTCCTCGACGACCCAAAGCGCCAGCGCATCGTTGCCGGCCGCCATGGCGTCGAAGTAGTCCAGCGCCCAGTTGAATTCATCCAGCACGGGCCAAGCGAAATGGCGGCAGGCGGCCTCGTAATCACCGCGATAAGCGAGCAGGCTATCGCGTGCTTTGAGGAATTCGGCTACGTCCGGCATGTCTGTGACCCTATTGTATCCCTTTCCAGCAGCAGAAATTCGCACGCATCTTAGGAGTCTGTGCCGACGGCCCGCCACGCCAAACGTAGATTGCTCAGCGCGCCGGTCGCCGAGGTCCGCCTTTGGAGATTGACCGGAGACCCTCCTCCGAATATCCTATATATTAGGAAGCATGCCGGTCCGGTACAAGGCGAACGCAAACCAGTCCTCTGTTTGGAGGCTGCTCCAGCGGGGCGCGGCATGCGCTGTCCTTCTGTTTGCAATCGTCCCCGGAGTGTCGGCGGAGCCTTTCATCGGGAAGGACGCGACGGGCTCACTGCTGGCAGCCGCCGGGTTGATTCTGCTGATCGTAGTCAACGCCTTCCTGTTTCTGAATTACAGCCGTCGCAGGCAGGCCGAAGAGGCCTTGCGGGAACAACACGAGCATCTGGAGGAGTTGGTCCGGCAGCGGTCTGCCGAGCTCGAGACGGCCAACAGCCATTTGCGCCTTGATATACTCGAACGGGAGCGCACAGAAAGAGCCCTTCGAAAAGCGGAGGCCAGCTTTCGGGACATCTTCGAGAACGCCGCTGAAGGAATTTATCAGAGCACGCCGCAAGGGAAACTGCTCACTGTGAATCCAACGTTGGCGCGTATGGCGGGATACGAAAGTCCCGCTGCGATGATTCGAGGGATGAACGATTTCCGGACGGACTTCTTTGTGGATCCCATGAGCCGCCTGCAGTTTGAAGAGGCACTACGCAGATCCGGCGAAGTGCAAGGCTTCGAGACATGCGTTTTCCGGCGCGGCAGAAGCATCATCCGGGTACTGGAAAACGCCCGCACGGCGCGAGATGAGACCGGCAGCATCATGTATTACGAGGGCATGCTGCAGGACATCACTGAGCGGCATCGCGCCCTGGAGGCGCTGCGCGAGTCACAGCAGTTGTTGAACCGGACATTCGACAGCTTGCGGGATGCCATTCTGATTGTGAACGCGGAAACTCGCGCGATTGTGGATTGCAATCATTCCATGACGGAGCTTTTCGGTTATGGGCGGGCGGATGTAGTAGGTCAGTCCATACGTTTGCTGCATTCCGATGAGGCGGCCTTCGAGAAGTTCCAGCAAGTGCTTGCGAGGGCCTT
>Ga0073928_10002761_pt1 | contig 29197 bp, 28 predicted proteins | sample PaiPotPPA55metaG_FD_76969 | JGI IMG/M metagenome (GOLD analysis project Ga0073928, IMG submission 76969) | Iron sulfur acid spring bacterial and archeal communities from Banff, Canada, to study Microbial Dark Matter (Phase II) - Paint Pots PPA... ...
CGCGTACGGTCACAATTTATTGTGGGCTGGCGCGAGTTTAACCCCGTGGCCTGGTGATTATGTCAGAACGAAATTCGGAACGCATCCACTTCGGAACAATTAAGGAAGCCATCGAGCCTCCAAACCTTATTGAGGTCCAACTCAACTCCTACGTCGATTTCCTCCAAAAGGACGTCCCGTTTGCCAAGCGCAAAACCCAGGGGTTGCAGGCGGTCTTCAAAGAAGTTTTCCCAATCGAAAGCTACGACGAGAAGGCAGTTCTCGATTTTAGCCATTACGAAATCGGCGAACCCAAGCTGAGCGCGCTTGAAGCGCAACGCGAAGGCCAGACCTACAGCGCGCCTCTTCACGTTACTTTCCAGCTCCGCGAGGAGAAAGGAACGAAGGAAGAGAAAGTTTACATGGGCGAGATCCCACTCATGACGCCGCAGGGCACGTTCGTCATCAACGGCGCCGAGCGCGTCGTCGTTTCACAGCTTCACCGGTCGCCCGGCATCGCCTTTGAATCGACGATCCACTTGAACGGCAAAGTGCTTTACAGCTTCCGGATTATTCCGGACCGCGGTTCGTGGATCGAAGTCCAATTCGATACCGCTGATCTGCTTTACATTTACCTCGATCGCCGCAAACGCCGCCGCAAATTCCTGGCGACAACTTTCCTCCGGGCGCTCGGTTACGGCTCGGACGAGGAAGTCATCAAACTTTTCTACAACATCGAGAACCTGAAGCTCAGCGAGAAGCTCGACGAAGAGAAACTCGCCACCAAGGTGCTCACCGCCGAAGTCCGCGATGGCGAAGTCACGGTGGCCCGTGCCTTCGAGCCACTCACCCTCGCGACGGTGCGCCAGATCATGGGCCTGGGGATCAAGGAAGTTAAGGTCATCGACATTTCTAACGACGACACGGTCGTCAAAGCCCTGCGCAAAGATCCGGCGCACGATCAGGAGGAAGCTCTAAAAGATATTTATCGCCGTTTGCGCCCTGGCGACCCGCCAACAGTTGCGAACGCGCGCGCGCTGTTGAAGCGATTGTTCTTCGATCCGAAGAAATACGATCTCGGTCGCGTCGGCCGCTACAAGATCAATCAGAAGCTCGGTATCGATGTCGATCTTACGGAACGAATTTTGACCGACAAGGATTTCATCGCGGCGATTAAATACCTGATCAATCTTCGCCGCGGAGAAGGTACGCTTGACGATATCGATCACCTCGGCAGCCGGCGTGTTCGAACGGTCGGCGAACTGCTTGCCAATCAGTGTCGCGTCGGTCTCGCTCGCACCGAACGTTTGGTGAAGGAGCGCATGACTTTGTTCGACATCAACGTCGACGGCATGACGCCGCAGAAGCTGGTGAATCCGAAGGCGCTCAGCGCGGTTATTCGCGATTTCTTCGGGCGCTCGCAGCTGTCGCAGTTCATGGATCAGACGAACCCGCTCGCGGAATTGACCCACAAGCGCCGTTTGTCAGCGCTCGGACCAGGAGGGCTCTCTCGCGACCGCGCTGGATTCGAAGTCCGCGACGTTCATCCTTCGCATTACGGCCGGATTTGTCCGATCGAAACCCCGGAAGGCCCGAACATCGGCCTCATCAGTTCGATGTCGACCTTTGCGCGCATCAACGAGTTCGGTTTCATCGAAACGCCTTATCGCAAGGTCACCAATGGCCGAGTGACGGATGACATCGATTATTTGACGGGAGATAAGGAAGAAAATTATCTGGTCGCCCAGGCGAACGCGCCGATCGACGGCCGCGGCCATTTCACCGGGGAAAAAGTTTCGGTTCGTTATCGCGGTGACTTCCTCGAAGTCGAACCCGGAAAGGTCCACTACATGGACGTTTCGCCGAAGCAGCTGGTTTCGGTGGCCGCCGGATTAATTCCGTTCCTTGAACACGACGACGCGAACCGCGCGTTGATGGGTTCGAACATGCAACGCCAGGGCGTTCCGCTGATCGTTTCGGAAGCGCCGCTCGTCGGCACGGGTTTGGAAGGCAAGGTTGCGCGCGATTCGCATGCAGTCCTTATCGCGCAGGATAGCGGCAAAGTCGCTTCAGTTACCGCGGACCAAATTATTGTGACGAAAGACGGCCACGTACCGGAACATCGCAAGAAGATCAAGACTGATCCGGAAGACGGAACTTACGTTTACGAGCTGCGGAAATTCATGCGCTCGAACGCCGGCACGTGCGTAAATCAAAAGCCCATCGTGAAGAAGGGGCAGCATGTGAAGAAAGGCCAGATCATCGCGGACGGCCCGAACACCGAACACGGGGAGCTCGCACTCGGCCGAAACGTGCTCGTCGCATTCATGCCGTGGCATGGTTACAACTTTGAGGACGCCATCATGATCTCGGAGAAGGTCGTGAAGGAAGACGTCTACACGTCGATTCATATTGATGAATTCGAAATCGGCGCGCGTGATACGAAGCTCGGTCCGGAAGAAATTACTCGCGACATTCCAAACGTCAGCGAAGAAGCTTTGCGAAATCTCGGACCGGACGGCGTTGTCCGTGTGGGAGCCGAGGTGAAGCCGGGCGACATCCTCGTCGGCAAAATCACGCCGAAGAGCGAGACCGAGCTTGCGCCGGAGGAACGATTGCTCCGCGCAATCTTCGGTGAGAAAGCAGCAGACGTTAAGGACACGTCGCTCACGGTTCCGTCAGGAACCTACGGCATCGTGATGGACGTTAAGGTTTCGTCGCGGAAAGAGGTTTCGCGCGAGAAACTCACGCCGGCCGAAACGAAGAAACAGATCAAATCGATCACCGAAGAGCATCGCCGCAAGAGAGAAGAACTGACAGAGCAACTCACCGATTCGCTCTCGAACATTTTGCTGGGCGAGAAAATCCCGCTCGACGTAGTGAATGCCCAGACCGGCGAAATTATCATCCCGGCCAACCGCAAAATCACCAAGACATTGTTGCGCAAGCTCGCGAACGTTTACGATCATATTGAGATCGATCCGAGCCCGATCCGGAACAAGATCCGCGAGATCATCGGGAACTACGAACACAAGTTCGCCGAGCTCGAACTCGAGCGCGAACGCGCGATGGACCGGGTGGAGAGCGGCGACGACATCGATCCTGGCATCATCAAGCAGGTCAAGGTTTACATTGCGTCAAAGCGCAAGTTGTCGGTTGGCGACAAAATGGCCGGCCGTCACGGAAACAAGGGCGTTGTTGCCCGAATCGTTCCGGAGGAAGACATGCCGTTCCTGGCGGACGGAACTCCGGTCGAGATCGTGTTGAATCCTCTGGGCGTGCCGAGCCGAATGAACGTCGGTCAGGTTTTGGAAACGCACCTTGGCGTTGCAGCCAAGGCGCTCGGATTCAAGGTCGCGACTCCAGTGTTTGACGGAATCAAGGAAAGCAAAATTCGCGAGTACCTGAAGGACGCGCGGAAAAAAGAAGGTTTCAGTTGGGTTCAGGAGACCGGCAAAGCGAAATTGTTCGACGGCCGCACTGGCGACGCTTTCGATCAGGAAGTTGTCGTTGGCTACATCTATATGATGAAGCTCGGCCATTTGGTCGCGGACAAAATCCATGCCCGCGCAGTTGGTCCGTATTCACTCGTCACCCAGCAGCCGCTCGGCGGAAAAGCGCAATACGGCGGTCAGCGTTTCGGCGAGATGGAAGTTTGGGCCCTCGAGGCCTACGGCGCAGCTTACACTTTGCAGGAACTCCTCACGGTGAAATCCGACGACGTGCAGGGACGCACCCGCATCTACGAATCGATCGTTAAAGGCGACAATTCGCTCGAAGCGGGCACACCTGAATCTTTCAACGTGTTAATCAAGGAAATGCAGAGCCTGGGTCTCGACGTGAAAGTCGGCGGCCAGGCTCCGCAGACAGTTTTTGAACACCTCGGATAATTTTAAATAGCGGCATCTATCTTTGGAGAATCAATGAACGAACATTCCTGGCGTGAGTTAGTTGGCGAAGAGCGAGCGGTCGGTTTCGACCAGGTCGCAATTGGCGTGGCCTCGAGCGACACGATGCGCTCGTGGAGCAAAGGTGAAGTCAAAAATCCGGAAACTATCAATTACCGAACGTTTAAACCGGAGAAGGGTGGACTTTTCTGCGAACGAATTTTCGGACCGACCCGTGATTGGGAGTGTTCCTGCGGAAAATACAAGCGCATCAAGCACAAGGGCGTGATCTGTGACCGCTGCGGTGTGGAAGTCACCCTGGCTCGCGTTCGCCGCGAACGCATGGGCCACATCGAGCTCGCCGTGCCAGTCTCGCACATCTGGTTTTATAAGTGTATGCCGTCGCGCATCGGTCTGATGCTCGACATGAGTGCCCGTCAGCTCGAGCGTGTTATCTATTATGAGGACTACATCGTCATCGATCCGGGCAAGACGCCGTTGCAAAGGGCGCAGCTCCTGAACGAAGTCGAGTATCGCGAAGCCCAGGAACAGTACGGAGAGGATTTCGTCGCCGGAATGGGAGCGGAAGCGATCAAGAAGCTTCTGGCCGAGATCGACTTGAACAAGCTCAACAAGGAGCTTGAGAAGGCGATGGGCGCGACCAAGAGCAAACAAATCCGGAAGAAGTTGGCGAAGCGGTTGAAGCTCGTGCAGGGCTTCATGAACTCGCATGCGCGACCGGAGTGGATGATCCTCGATGTGCTCCCGGTGATTCCGCCGGATTTGCGGCCGCTCGTCCCGCTCGAAGGCGGACGGTTCGCGACGTCAGACCTGAACGATCTCTACCGCCGGGTCATCAACCGGAACAATCGTCTCAAGAATTTGCTCCAGCTCAAAACGCCGGACGTCATCATTCGTAACGAAAAACGCATGTTGCAGGAAGCGGTCGACGCGCTGTTCGACAACGGCCGCCATGGACGTGCTGTGACCGGCGCGGGCAATCGTCCACTGAAATCTTTGAGCGACATGCTCAAGGGCAAGGGTGGACGCTTCCGTCAGAACTTGCTTGGCAAGCGCGTCGATTACTCTGGTCGATCAGTGATCGTCATCGGTCCGGAACTGAAACTTCATCAGTGCGGTCTGCCGAAGAAGATGGCCCTCGTCTTGTTTGAACCATTCATCATTCGGCGATTGAAAGATCTCGGCTACGTGCACACCGTTCGTAGCGCGAAGAAAATGATTGAGCGCCAGACACCGGAGGTTTGGGACATTCTCGACGAAGTGACGCGCGGACATCCGGTTCTGCTGAACCGCGCGCCGACACTGCATCGGTTGTCAATCCAGGCTTTCGAGCCGCAATTAATCGAAGGTGAAGCAATCCGCATTCATCCGCTCGTCTGCACCGCTTACAACGCGGACTTCGACGGCGACCAGATGGCCGTGCACGTGCCGCTCTCGGTCGAAGCACAACTTGAAGCGCGCATGCTGATGCTGGCGCCGAACAACATTTTCTCGCCGTCGAGCGGCAAACCGATCACGACGCCGTCGCAAGACATCACGCTTGGCTGTTATTACATGACGCAGAATCCACGCGTGGCGAAGAAAGAGGGATCTCTGCCGTTGTTCTCGAATGCCGTCGAAGTGGAATTCGCGATGGCCGAGGGCACAATCAAAACGCACGATCGCATCCGATTCCAAAACCCGGATCGCGGCCATCAGACGATTTACGGCAATCCCGATTCGGGCACGATCGAAACCACGGCCGGGCGCGTCATCTTCAACCAAATTTGGCCGAAGGAACTCGGGTTCTTCAACAAGGCGGCCGGGAAAAAGCAGCTTAGCGACATTATTTGGCGCTGCTACCAGGTCGCGGGTCCGGCGGTTACCGTCGCGACGCTCGATAAATTGAAAGAGCTTGGATTCACCGAGGCAACCAAGGCCGGTATCTCGATCGGCATTTCGGACATGATCATTCCCAAGGAGAAACAGACTGAACTGGAGAACGCTTACAGGCAGATTCGCCAGGTCGAACAGCAATACCGCAAAGGCATCATCACAGATGGTGAGCGTTACAATAAGATCATCGACATCTGGACTCACGCGGGTGACGAAATTTCGAACGTGATGTTCCGCACATTGGAACACAATGAGGGCCGCAAGGAACTCAATCCGGTTTACCTGATGGTGGATTCCGGCGCACGAGGCAATCGCCAACAGGTCCGTCAGCTCGCAGGTATGCGCGGTTTGATGGCGAAACCCAGCGGCGAAATTATCGAGCGTCCGATCACGTCAAATTTCCGGGAAGGCTTGAGCGTGCTCGAGTACTTCATTTCAACCCACGGCGCGCGAAAAGGTTTGGCCGACACCGCATTGAAGACCGCGGACTCCGGTTACCTGACCCGCAAGCTTGTTGATGCGGCACAAGACGTCATCATTAACGAGGAAGATTGCGGCACGGTTAACGGAATCGTCGTCCGCCCGATTTACGAAGGCGACGAGGAAGTTGTTGATCTTGGCCAGCGAATCATCGGCCGCGTGAGCTGCGAGACAATCGCGGACCCAGTGGACAAGAAGAAGAAGGTCGTCAAAGCGAACCAGCTCATTGACGAGAAGATCGCGGCGGACTTGCAGCGCATCGGCGTTGAAGCTTTGAAGATCCGTTCCGTACTCACTTGCGAGTGTGGACGCGGCGTTTGCGGGATGTGTTACGGACGCAACCTCGCCACCGGACAGTTCGTCAAGATGGGCGAAGCGGTCGGAATTATCGCCGCCCAATCGATTGGCGAACCGGGCACGCAGTTGACGATGCGGACGTTCCACATCGGCGGAACCGCGAGCCAGACATTTAAACAACCAATTATCAAGGCGAAGAACGACGGCCGGGTGCAATTCAACGATCTGCGCACCGTGCAAGCGTTGGACGGCAGCTGGATCGTGCTGACCAAGAACGGCTCGATCAGCGTGCATAACGCGGAGGGCCGCGAGCTCGAGCGTTACAACGTGGTTATCGGTTCGATGATATCGAAGGACGACGGCACCCAGGTGAAGAAAGGCGAGACGTTTGTGCAATGGGACCCGTACAACGTGCCAATTCTCACCGACAAAGGCGGTAAGGTTGAATTCCGCGACATGATCGCGGGCGTCACCATCAAACGCGATGTCGATGAAGCAACCGGCCTCATGGGCACTGTCATTATCGAGCACAAGGAAGACTTGCACCCACAGATCGTGATCGTCGGCGACAAGAAAGAAGTGCTGGCGAGCTACTCGATTCCCGCGGGCGCGCACGTCATCGTCGAAGAAGACCAGAAGATTCGCGCCGGCGCGTTGCTGGCGAAGACACCACGGAAAGTTGCGAAAACCAAGGACATCACCGGTGGTCTGCCACGAGTTGCCGAATTGTTTGAAGCGCGCCGTCCAAAAGACGCGGCTGAGATCGCGAAGATTGATGGCGTTGTCGAAATGGGCGGCACGGTCCGCGGCAAACGTCGCTTGATTCTCAAGGATCCGGAGACCGGCGCCGAAGAAGAGCATCTCATTTCGATGACCAAGCACGTGATCGTATTCAAGGGCGACTTCGTGAAGAAAGGCCAGCAGCTCACTGAGGGACCGATTGTGCCGCACGAAATTCTTGAAGTCTGCGGACCGCAGGAATTGCAGGAGCACCTCGTCAATGAAGTGCAAGAAGTTTACCGTCTGCAGGGTGTCGAAATTAACGACAAGCATATCGAGATCATCGTGCGACAGATGCTGCGCAAGGTGAAGATCACCGATCCCGGCGACACGTCGTTGCTGTGGGGCGATCAAGTCGACAAACTCGACTTCGAGGAAGAAAACAAGCAGGTCGTCGAAAAGGGCGGCAAGCCGGCGGAAGCTGTGCCGGTGCTGCTGGGCATCACCAAGGCGTCGCTCGAAACCGATAGCTTTATTTCTGCAGCGTCGTTCCAGGACACGACGCGCGTGCTAACCGAAGCGGCGACGCTCGGCAAAGTCGACAAGCTCCGCGGATTCAAGGAAAACGTGATCATGGGGCACTTGATCCCGGCTGGAACTGGTTTCCCGGCGCATCGCGAAGTCCGGCTCATCGAAAAAGGCGAGCCAATCGGCGCGCCGGCGATGGACGAAGCCGAGTTGGCTCCTGCGATCGGATGACGCAAGAGTTGTAGGGCGTCTGTGTCAGACGCCGTGTAAACCGTTGGCGTTTCACAGAAACGCCCTACAATTCGAGCATGTCGATCGTAACCAAGACCGGCGACGGCGGTGAAACCTCGCTCATGTACGGGCGACGCGTGCCCAAGAATCATCCGCGGGTTGAAGCTTACGGCGCCGTTGACGAATTAACCGCCGCTCTCGGTCTCGCGCGCGCCAACTGCGACGACAAATTTGTCGTGGACCAAGTTTTCGCCGTCCAAAAAGATTTGATCAACGTGATGGGCGAACTCTCCACGTTGCCGGAAGATCGACAGCGATATACGAAAGACGGCTTCCAGGTCGTTGACGCGAAGATGGTCGACCGCGTTCACGCGGTGATTGCCGGTCTTGAAAAGGATAAGTCGCTTTACCCGAAGGATTGGGTGATTCCGGGCGCGAACGCTGTCGCCGCCGCTCTGGATTTGGCGCGGACGATATGCCGCCGCGCAGAGAGGCATCTCGCTATCCTGAAGGATTCAAATCCAGAAATCCTGCGTTACCTGAACCGACTCTCGGATTTTTGTTGGATTCTCGCTCGCTTCACGGAGGCTAAGCAAGAATCGCGATAATATCGACCGATGAAGTTCCTGAGAATTCTTCCACTGTTTGTTGCGTTATCCTTTAGTCCAAATGGGTTCGCCGCACCAGGTGACGAAATTCGCCCCGCGAATGCCCTCGGCCCGGCAAAGGCACCGGTAACAATCGAGTTCTTTAGCGATCTGCAGTGCCCTCAATGCGCGCGATACGAGCCGATGGTCAAGACCTTGAAAACGGAATACGGCAACAGGGTGAGGATGGTATTGCGACATTTCCCTTTGTCAGCGCATGAACACGCGCAGCCCGCCGCCTGGGCTGCGGAGGCAGGAGCAAACCAGGGAAAATTTTGGGAGATGGCCGAGGCTCTTTACAAGAGCCAGTGGATGTGGGCCCGGGCTCCCGCACCGCGAACCATTTTCATCGATCAGGCTAAACAACTGGGCCTCGATGTGGACAAATTTCAAAAGGACATGGACAACCCGGATGTTCGCGATCGGATTGCTGCAGACCAGGCGCACGCTGAGTCGATTGGGGTGAGGGCCGCTCCGTCTGTCGTGATTAACGGTTACAACGTTCCAAATACCGACTTCAGCGAGAACGGTTTTAGGGCCGCAATCAAGGCCGCTTTGGCTAAAGCAGGCCAATGACATCTCGGTCGCGGCGGATTGCCATTGTCGCAGCGATTGTCGCGTGCATCGGTCTCGCCGATAGCGGCTATCTGACCATAAAACACCTTCAAGGCGCATATATCCGTTGCGGAGACGAGTGCTCAGCCGTGCTGGGAAGCCGTTACGCGGAAGGGATCGCTGGTGTGCCGTTGGCTGGTTTCGGCGCAATTGCCTACCTCACTGTAATAATCACAACCCTGCTGGCAGCCTGCGGCTTGTCCATTGGCCGCCAAATTTTCACTGTTATGGCCATCGTCATGGCTCTGACCAGTGTCTGGCTGATTTATCTCCAGGCCTTCGTGATCCACGCGTTTTGCAAATACTGCCTCGCTTCGGCCGCAGTCTGCTTCACCTTGGTGGGCCTCGTCTTACTCGACCGATTCGGTCCCGGTACGGGAGCGGCCAGACCTTGAATTTTGGCACCGAAAATACAGTTGCGATTGTGGTACACCTGTAGCATCTTCCCCGTCCGCCGTTCCCCCTGTCTTGCGGCGGTTATTTCGTATGGCGAACACAGTTGAATTAGTGCCTGAGCTTTTGGAAGCGGGCGTGCATTTCGGTCACCAGACCAAGCGCTGGAACCCGAAGATGAAGCCGTTCATCTTCGAGGAGCGTAATCAGATCTACATCATCAACCTCGATGAGACCGTCAAACAGCTTCATCGCGCGACGGAATTTCTTCAGGAGGTAGCACGCCGTGGCGGCAAAATCCTGTTTGTCGGAACTAAGAAACAGGCGCAGGAAGCGATCAAAGAGGCTGCTGTGGCTTGCGGTCAGTTCTATGTGAACCAGCGCTGGCTCGGCGGAACACTGACGAATCTGGCAACAATCCGGAAAAGTATCGGCCGCCTAAAATACATCGAGCAGATCGAGAAGTCGCCCGAATACAAAAAGATGGGAAAACAGGAGCTCGCTGCGCTCAACCGCGAAGGCGCCAAACTCCGCCGAAACCTCGTTGGAATTCTCGACATGGCCCAGTTACCTGACGCCTTGGTGCTGATCGACGTCACTCGCGAGCAGAACGCAGTGAATGAAGCGCGACGTCTTAACATTCCTGTTGTGGCGATTGTCGACACCAATGCTGACCCTGACATGATTGATTACCCGATTCCTGGGAATGATGACGCGATTCGCGCCATTCGCATCGTGCTCCAGAAGTTGGTCGATGCGATCGTTTCAGCCGGCGGCGAAGTACGTATTCGCGAACATATCGAGATGGCCGGCGTTTCCGCTTAGAAAGCGGCGCCCCGGATCATTCCAACTTAATTCCGAAAATGAGTACCAAGACTGCTATTGATCCCAAAGTTGTTAAAGAACTCCGCGAGAAGACCAACGCCGGCATGATGGATTGCAAACGAGCGCTGGAGGAAGCCGGCGGCGACATCGCGAAAGCGGAAACAATTTTGCGCACCAAGGGAATCGCCAGTGCGGGCAGGAAAGCCTCGCGTGTCACGAAAGAGGGAATTGTCGCATCCTACATTCATTTGCAGGGCAAGGTTGGCGTTCTGGTCGAAGTGAATTGCGAAACGGACTTCGTCGCAAAAAACGAAAACTTCCGTGGTTTCGTTAAAGACATCACCTTGCACATCGCTGCAGCCCATCCCCTGTATGTCAGCCGCGACGATGTTCCAGGAACGCTGGTTGAGGCCGAGCGCGAGATTTACAAAGCGCAGGTAAAAGGAAAACCCGCGAACGTAGTTGAGAAGATTGTCGATGGAAAACTCGACAAGTTTTACAGCACGGTCTGCTTGCTCGAGCAGGGTTTCATTAAGAATCCTGACGTCACGATCAAGGATCTTCTCAGCTCCAAGATTGCGGAGCTCGGTGAGAACATCGTGATTCGGCGCTTCACGCGCTATCTCGTCGGAGAACCGCTTCCGTCCGAGGGGTAATTGGAGGGACGCGCTCGGTCGCGCCCTCGGATTGGTCTGTAGCGGCGTTTCGGTCAAACGCACGGCCTGACGAAATCCGTTTCATCCGCGTAATCCGTGGTTAATTTAAATCAAGATGGCACTGACCGAATACAAACGTAAGCGGAACTTCCAGAAAACGGGCGAGCCCAAAGGAAAGAAGCCATTGCCGAAACAAGTTCGGGGCGCCTGCCGGTTCTTGATCCAAAAACACGCTGCGCGCAGATTGCATTACGACTTTCGTTTACAGATGGAAGGCGTGCTCAAATCGTGGGCCCTTCCGAAAGGTCTTCCCTGGCATCAGGGCGAAAAGCATCTTGCCGTTGAGGTTGAGGACCATCCAATCGAATACGAAACATTCGAAGGAATCATTCCGGAAGACCAGTACGGGGGCGGCACAGTGATGGTTTGGGACCGCGGTCTCTATTACGTCTATGGCGAGCAGCCACTCAAATCGTTGCGCGAAGGTAAATTGCATCTCGTGCTCGCCGGTAAGAAGGCCCAAGGCGAATGGACGCTCGTCCGAATTCGCGGGCGCGACGGTGAAACGAACACTTGGCTGATCATGAAAACCGGCGCCAGCGCTAAGCCGCCGTCAAAAAAAACTGAAGACCAGTCGGTTAAAACCGGCCGGACCATGAAACAGATTGCCGAACAGCGCGATGCCGAATGGGAATCGAGCCGGGAACCCGAAAATCAAACCGCCACCGGGAAATTCAAAGCCAGGATCCAGGCCGCGCTTAAAAAAAAAGACGAGGTGGGGCGCGATCTCCGAGCGCGCCGACGAAACGACGGCGCGGAAAATAAATCGGCGCAACCGGATCGTGCGTTAAAGAAACTGCCCAACGCGAAACCGCGCTTTATCGAACCGATGAAAGCGCGGTTGGAAGAGGAACCGCCGACCCATGGCGACTGGCTTTATGAGCTGAAATTCGACGGCATCCGCGCGATCGCGATCAAAGACGGCAAAAAAGTTTCGTTGATCTCGCGCAACGGCAACAAGCTCGACAAACGTTTCCCGGAAATCGCGGAAGCAGTCAAAGCTGTTCCCGTTGAGGAATGCGTGCTCGATGGCGAAGTGGTCGCGCTCGATGACGAAGGGCGTTCGTCATTTCAACTTCTGCAGGCGCTCGAGATGGAAGGTCGCAAAGCGCCTTTGCGGTTTTATGTGTTCGATCTGCTCCAGCTCAACGGCAAGAGCTTGCTCGATCTGCCAGTCGACCAACGCAAACAAGTGCTAGCGAGCATCTGCGAAAACGTCGGCGACCCGATCCGTTATTCGGGCGAGATCACCGGCGACGCGAAATCGCTCCTCGCGGAAGTGAAACGACGCGGACTCGAAGGATTGATCGGCAAACAACGCGGCTCGAAATACGAGCCCGGCCGACGCAGCGGGGCCTGGATCAAACTCAAAAGCCTCCACGAACAGGAATTTGTGATCGGCGGTTACACCCCGCCCGGTGGATCACGAAAATATTTCGGCGCGATCCTGGTTGGATATTACGAAAACGGGAAACTCAAGTTCGCGGGCAAGGTCGGCACCGGTTTCACCGAAAAATCATTGTCGACGTTGCACAAAAAATTCCGCGCCGAAGAACGGGACGATTGTCCCTTTGTCGATCTGCCATCGAAGTCGGCTGGCCAATGGTCGCAAGGAATCACGCCCTCGATGATGAACAAGATGCACTGGGTAAACCCCAAATTCGTCGCCCAAATCAAGTTCCTGGAGTGGACCCGCGATGGAAAACTGCGCGCGCCTGTCTTCCTCGGGCTCCGTGAGGACAAAAGTCCACGCGAAGTCGTAAGGGAAAACTGACAAGAGCATCTACGCCTGGGCTGTGGTGGCAGGCGCGTCGCCTGCATTTCACCTTTCAGCTGTCAGCGTTTGTATCTCGGCAGCTTCCGGCTGCGCTCGACCGCTACCCTCGCGGCCAACGCCAGTCCGGCTCGGACCCGGCCATGTCGCGTGTCCCAAAACGCTCCATTCAGTTATCAGCTTTCCTCTCTCAACTCTCAACCACTTCGCGATTTCGCAGTTCGCGTTTCGCAATTCCTTCTCGTCACTTCCGATAACGCTGTGGTGGCAGGCGTGTCGCCGGCATTTCAGCTTTCCGTTTTCAGCGTTTCAGTTTTTGCTGTGAGCGATGCGGACAAGGTCTAACTACGCAAATTCTCACGAAGCGTGCCTGCCATTGCTTAAGCCAGGCGGCCTGATTGTGGCCGACAACATTCTGTGAAGCGGCAAAGTTTTGCATCCCAACGACGCTAATGACCACGCCATTGTTGCCTTTGACCGTTTGGTCCAATTCGACCCGCGAGTTGAAAATGTCTGCCTGACCGCGCGAGACGGTATGATGCTGGCCTGGAAACGGAAATAATGTTCAGTTTTTCAGTTGTCGGCGTTTCAGCTTTTGCCCAACAAATGTCAAATGCTTGGGACGTGGCGATGCTTTACGTCCTTTAGATACGACCCCCGGTGTACGACCCGGCCTTAGGTACGCCTAATGCTCGAGGATATGCACTCCCGTGGGAAAATTGTTGAACATTCTTGGCGTTGACGACGAATTTCGTGTCGCGCATGCCCTGGCATTCGCGCTCAGCAATCCTGCGCGAAAACTTACCCTCGCGTTTAGTGCCGACGAGGCATTGGCGAAAGTAAGTAACCGTTCCGAGCCTTTTGATGTGGTTATTGTCGACCACAAAATGCCGCAAGTGTCGGGGATCGAGTTCGTGCAGCGTCTGCGCGAGGTGCAGTTTGGCGGCAAGATTATTGTTTTGTCGGCGCACCTGACCGACGAAAACCGGCGCGCCTATGCGGACCTCAATGTCGAAACGATGTTAACCAAGCCGTTCGACGTCCACGAGCTTCGCCAGCTGGTCGACTCTCTAGAGGACGTCGCTTAGCAAATCCGCGTCCAACCCGCGAGTTAAACCTTTTCGTAGGTCTCCCGAACCTCTCGCACGCCCTCCTCGATTTGGTCGAACAATTGCCGTTTTAGCTCTTCGAGATCTTTGGCTTTTTGGGTTGGTGCACGTCGGCTGCGGAAGTGAATGATAACAAAAGCAGCACCACTGGCCGCGACACCAATTGCTAGAGATGCGAGAAATCCGCTCATTTACTTATCCCTCACTAATTGTTCTCCGGGGAATGCGATGTGAAGTTCTAACAAAACGCAACCCGACGAACTCAAGCCTATAAAGGAAACCTGATCGCGCTCCGCCCATTGGATGCAAACTTACCCTTTGGCCCTAAACATCATCAGCGCTTGCTGGACACTATTTGCCGTTATCTGGCTGCTGGCAGCGTTCGCGACCAAGCAATCCGTCTATCAGGAAAGCACAGCGCGACGCCTTCGTTACGTGATACCGTTAGTTTTGGGCGGTATTTTGCTGACGAAAGGCCATCGGTTGTCCGATCCACTCGATCATCGCGTCATTCCACACGTCGACACCCTGGCGTGGATCGGTGTCGTGTTATGCATCGCAGGCTTGGCTTTTTGTATTTGGGCTAGATTCACGCTCGGACGCAATTGGAGCGGCGTGGTCACGTTGAAAGCAGGACACGAGCTGATCGCGTCCGGACCTTATGCGCTCGTGCGTCATCCGATTTACACCGGATTGCTCACCATGGCCGGTGGGACCGTGGTCGTGCTCGGACACCTCGCGGGAATCATCGCGATGCCGTTCATCTTTGTGAGCTTCTGGATAAAATTGCGCTACGAGGAAAAAGTCATGTTAGAGAAGTTCCCTCATGAATACGTGGCTTATCAACGACGGGTGAAACGCCTAATCCCGTTCGCCCTCTAAGAGTCACAAGTCGGAGATTCTTCGTCTCAACCCCTCAACGTCTCAACCTCTTCTCAGGGCTCCGCAGCGGGAACGACCCGTGGTTTGAGCGCATCCTGAATAAAGTCGGCGGCGTCCTTGCGAAATTGCAGCAGAGACTGGTGATTGATGTAGATCATGTGACCGGCTTCGTAGAACGTCAGTCGGAGATTTCCACGGATGCTCGGGTCGAGTTCCATTCCGTGCAGGACGTTCTCGGCCGCGTAATAAGGTGTAGCGAGGTCGTAGTAGCCGCAGCAGACCCAGAGCTTCAGATACGGATTGCGACTCATCGCTTTCCTCAAATCTTCGGCGACATCGAGATACTGGTTTTGCGCAACGTTCGCGAAGTTCCACGGGCGCACATCGGCAATCATTTCGTAGGGCAAATCGCTCTCGAACTTTAGTTCGCGCCGCACGTAGTCGTTCATCATTGCGCAGTAAGGGCCGAGCACGGCTTCGTAGCTCGGATCGAAATCGTACTCTTCGGTGCCCGGCTCGTAGCGAATGCCGGTGAAACGCGCGTCGTAGCGGCCGATGGAACGGTTCCTATCCTTGAGCAAATCGAAGAAGAACCGCCGCGCCGGGATGCGCAAATTCCACTGTGCAATTGTGTCTGCCGGTAAACCGGTCAGTCGCGCGAGATTACTCGCGATTTCTTTGCGTTGGTTTTCCTCGAGCTGGTCGCCGCGATTGAGAGCGAGCAGGTATTTGTTGGACGCGAAATTTTCGCTTTCCCGGAGCACTTCGGCCAGCGGTTTACTCTGCAAATCTTGCGGCAATTTTTTGTGGTACCACGCCGCCGCGGTATAACTCGGCAAGTATAGCGGATACGGCCGATCGTTGCCCGCCGCGAAGCGTATCGACGAAAAATCGAGCACGCTCGACACCAGGATGATTCCATTGACGTAGAAGCCGTAGCGCTCCTGCAAATAATCGCTCAAGCCCGCAGCGCGCGTGGTGCCGTAGCTCTCGCCAATGATGAATTTCGGCGACGCCCACCGCGTATTACGCGAGGTGTAAAGCCGGATGAAATCGCCGACGCTGGCGAGGTCTTCCTTGAAACCGTGAAACTGCTTCGGGTCTTCGCCCGCGGCGCTGCGGCTGTAACCGGTCGAAACCGGATCAATGAAAACCAAATCGGTGGCATCGAGCCAGGTCGCTTCGTTGTCCACGAGATGATACGGCGCGAGCGGCGCTTCGCCACGATCAGTCAGTTCCGTGCGCCGCGGTCCGAGCGCTCCCAGATGCAGCCACACGCTCGCCGAACCCGGTCCGCCGTTGAATGAAAACGTGATTGGTCGCTTTGAGGGATCGTTGCCGATGTCAGTGCGCGTGTAGGCGACATAAAAAACCTTCGCCTTTTGCTTCGGCTCATCTTTGCTCTCCTTGTCTTTCGATTTGTCGCCTTCTTTCGCTGGTGACGGCGACTGCGTCGCCTCGCGCGATTTCTCATCATCGCTGCCTTCCGGCTTTTTCTTCTCGCTCCAGTCGCGCATCACCATGTAACCCGCCGTCGCCCGGTAGTGGACTGTCTTCCCGCCGACGGTGAGCGTGTGCTCGGTCACACTCGGTGGCGGCTCCTTTTCCTCCTCTTTACTTTTGTCGTTATCGCGATCCTTCGCGTCATTCTTGCCCGGCGTCGCGCTGGCGTCAGTTGAAGTTTGTGTCTCCTTGCCCGGTCGCACTTTTAATTCGCCCGGCACCGGTTTGCTCGTTTGTGCGCGAGCAAAAGACGCGGCGGCAAAACAAAAAATGGCGACAAAAGCAACAACGTGAGCGCAGGAACGAAGAGATTTCATCGTGATCACAATAATGCAGGGCAGCGTTGGTGGGAACCAACTTTACGGCTGGACGGGGAGCTGCTTGGGCGGGAGGCCGGGTACTGCGATTGGGAATCGCAGTGTAATCACCAAAAATCATTAAATCGCTAATTCATTAACTCACTAAATTAATGACGTGCCATCATCGCGTGACGACGAGAGGGCCATTGGTAATTGACAATTGGAAATCGCTCTGCGCTCTTCGCCCTTACCGCTGTGCTCCGTGCTCCAGCGCTTTTCCCTTGTCCCTTCTCGGTCGTGCGCCCTTTTCAGTGTTTGGCGCGCTCTATACCAGCGTGCAGCTGGGCGAAGATTGGTTGAGAGCCGCGCTGTATTGGATCGTGTTCATCGCCTTGTCGCTGACCGGCGAGGGCAAGTTTTCCATCGACCGGCAGTTGCAAATGAGAAAACTAAACCCATCAGCTCTGACCTCGGACTTCTCGGTTTTCACCAAAACCGAGTCGCCGGCTTCCCTAGTACGATTCGCGTCTTCGCGCTCACGCACTCCCGCGCCGTAAAGTTCGCGCCCGCGAACCGCTTACGCCGCCTTTTTCGTCTTCTTGTTGACGATCACTCCCGGGAATTGCACTACTTCCTCCGGCGCGTGGCCGTTCTGGCCCAGAGTGGATTCGAACGTCAACTTACCGTTGGCGATCTCACTCAAGGCAATGTCAGCATGACCCATCCCGGGAACGAACTCCACCAACGGACGATGTCCGATGGTCAGTTGCCGAACCCGGCGTGACACCATGTTTACAAGAATTTGCTGATTTTGGATTACTTCGCTGGCTGCTTTAACAAGTTCGGGCTTCATAATTGAGTCGGTGAGTCCAGCGGCTGACGAGGATTAGGTTCCTGGGCGAGATAGGATCAGGTCGCGCTTTGGAAATCGCAGCAGAAAAACTTATTGTATTGTCGCATAAAAAGGACAAAACACCACATATTTCAGAGGTCGGAGTTCGGAGGTCAGAAGTCGGTGCCGTTAGACCCTTTCGGTTCTGTCTGATCTCTGACTTCTGCCGTCTGTCCTCTGATCTCTAATCTCCGGTCTCCGGCCTTGTAACCGTGGCGGCCTGCGCCGCCGCTGTTGATGTTGTGGCTGGTGATTCTGACGCGGTGGCAGGGCGCGGGCCGGCGCCGGCTCCTGGATCTTGATCATTTCGAATGTCTGAAACAATGGCGCGAGATCGATCACTTCGTTCGCGGCCGATCGTAAGATGTTCCCAAGATTTTGCGAAACGGACGCCACTTCCACCCGAATACCGCGTCGCCTCAATTTAATCGCGAGATAGGCGAAATCGGTGTCCCCGGTCACGAGGATCACCATATCGGGCTGCATCTCGACCGAAAGCTCGAGCGCGTCGATCGCCATCATCACGTCCACGTTGGCTTTGTAACGTCCTTCCTCAGCCGGCGACCCATCTTTTGTCACCACCATGAATCCGTTGGCGCGCAGCCACTGCATAAACTTGTTCTTCTTGTCGCGTTCTTCCTGCCAGATCGGCATCGCCGGCGGAAGTCCGGCATAAACGACCATCTCGATCAGCTCCCGCCCTGTGTCCGGGCCCGACAGAAAGTCACGCAGCTTTAACCAATCAAGGCCCCGCCCCGCCGTGCGAACAGAGCTTCCAACATTGGACTCGTCTACCAGCACCAGCACTCTCTGCCGTGTGGATCTATTTGAATTTTTCTTTTGCATTGCTAAGTCACCACTTCGCAATCCGCAGTTCGCGTTTCGCAATTCCTTCTCGTCACCTCTGACCTCCGTCCTCTGGCTTTCAGCCAACTGATCCAACTGAAGGCCCAACTGATTTGCCTGGGATCAGAATGCTGTAACCAGCCGAGATCACGCGCCGGACTGCTTCCCCAGTTTCCGGATCGTTCTGGAGCGGCTCGTCATGGACGCTTTGCTTCACTTCAAAGTTTCGGGTCGGTTTGGTGGAATCGGTGGTCTCGTAAATGTATGTCGGCACACCACAATCTACTCGTAAAACACCTCCTGTCGTCAGATCTCTCATCTCTGGCTTCCGACCTGTGATCTCTAATTAAGATTAGGGAATGTCTGTTTGTGCTGTAGGCTGCTCCTGCTCGGTTGATCTGCCACTCGGCCACTTTCTCCCGGGTTTGGAAAGCAGATATGGAATCAACACTCACAATATCGCAAAATAGCTCGCTTTACTTCGCTCAGGCTCATTGTGAAACGGCCCGGCGCCGGGCTGCGCTTTTTCGGCGGTTTGCTGCCGCGGCCAGACTCCAGCCACCTGATATACTGCGACGAACCTTCGCCGACTCCCACGTTTGCCGGAAGTTTCATCCCGACAACGGCCGCTAACCTGCTGACTAACAATCAATGTTTACAATGTTTACTCAGCGTCGCAGCAAGATTCTCGGATTCATTATCGCTGAAGCTTCAGCGATTGGCCTTCTGCTGATCGCGGGGTCGTTTGCACTGCTGGTGCGATGGAGTGATTCCACTTTGGCCTTGTCGATCAACATTCTCACCATAGCCGCCGCTGCGGCCGTAGCTATTATCCCGATTGCCTTTTTCGCAGTCGCGCCCGTCCTTCCCAGGCGCCGCTGAGCTCTCTCACCGTTCCGTCATCAGTGTTTCAAGTTATTCAGAGTTCCCTCTCCCTTGGGACGTGGCGAAGCTTTACGTCCACTGCTTTCCGCTTCACCCTTTCCTCCTCGCTGCAAGCTCTACGCTCCAAGCTTCTCAGATCCCCCAATACTTCATTTATAGTTTCAAAATCATTTGCTAATATCGTTGGATGCAACAGGGCCGCTCTCCAGCGATCTTCCTGCTTCTTCTGGCCGCGCCCGCTTTCTGTCTCGCGTCCCCCGGCTCTGCCCCTTCTGGCCCGAGCGACGGCTGGACGTTGTCCAGCGAAAGCAACGGCATCATTCTTTACAGTCGGCCGCGGCCCGGTTCGCGGTTGAAGGAGTTCAAAGCGGTGGGCGAGATCGAAGCACCAGCCCCGAGTGTTCATGGTGTCATCGACGACATCGATGCCTACTCGAGTTTCATGCCTTTCATGACGGAATGCCGCCTGATCAAACGCGAAAGCGACTCGATCATCACGTATCAGCGTCTCTCACCGAAGATTTGCCGCGACCGCGATTACACTCTTCGCGTTCGCGAGACTTCGTGGGCCGGAGCGAACGGCCTGGTTTATCTCAACAAGTGGGAACCAGCTAATGAGCTCGGTCCTGCGCAAAAGAAAGGCGTCATCCGCGTTAACCTTTGTGAAGGCGGCTGGCTGCTTGAGCCGGAAGAAGGCGCGACCAAAACGCGCGCCACCTATACCGTCTACACGGACAACGGCGGTGCGATTCCGGCCTTCATCGCCAATAGTGCCAGCAAAATCGCGATCGGGCGCCTTTTCGTAGCGCTCCGCGAAAAGGTCAAAGACCCCAAGTACAAAGTAAGCGAGCTTTCTCCGACTCGTTAGGCCCGGTTCGCACTTCGCACTTCGCTCTTCTCGCTCCTCGCTCCTCGCTTCGGCAATACATCTCGCTATTAGGTCGATGTCTGCGATTAGTGTCATATGCCATTAGAATCCTGCCCCACCTGTGGCTACGCGCTTTCCGTCCTCGATCATCATTGCCGTCATTGTGCCGTCCCACTAAGGGTGTTTCCATCGTCCCGACTCTTTGATGCGAAACAGTTGGCGACGATGATCATAACCGCGGTGGTGCTAAGCGTTCTCGTTTACTTGATATTCTTTCGCTAACGAGTCCGAGCCGACGCCACGTTGACTTTGCGGATTGCAAGACGAGCCTTTCTCATCATGGGTGACAAATCTCCGAAAGCGAATCAGAAGAAGAAGGCACAGCAAAAGTCAAAAGCCAACAGCGCGGCTCAGAAGAAAGAGCAACAGGTCTTAGCCGCCAAGGCGCCGTCGGGAAAGCGGTAGGCGACGCCAACAGGCAGCGACCAACCTTGGTTCGTTAGACGATTTCCGCGCGTCGCACCTCTGTCGATTTCTCACACTCGACTGCCTTAAATAGTCGAGTCTAACGAGTGTGTGTCGCCAAGGTTTGGTTCGCGATTTTAAACCTTCGGTCGCATCATAAGCCGCTTGCGATGCATCAGCGGAAGAAATGCCCGCCATACCTAAAAGGTATTAAGTGCTACGAAGAAGATATTGGCCGGTCAAAGACCGGTGGCGTAACGGATTCCAGTTCAATTAACCAGAAGGGGCATAAAGTTATGAGATTATTTTTCGTATTGGTTTGCTGCTTAGCGATCCCATTGGTCGCCCAGGCGACGGATCAGGGTAACAACAAGAAGCAACAGCAGGCGACGCAGAGTCAGCCGCAAAGTCACCAACAGCGGCAGCAGATAACGACACAGAGCAAGCATTATGGCACGAGCACGGTCTCGCGACCGAAAGTAAACAACTCGTCACAATTGACAGGCCGGGGACAGAATCACGCGTTGAACGCTCAGAACAACCACGTGCGAGTCAACACCAAGGGGAAAGTAGGAACTACCCTCCATAGTTCGAACACTGCCTCGCAGCAGAAACTAAACAACTCGTCACAATTGACAGGCCGAGGCCAGAATCACGCGTTGAACGCTCAGAACAACCACGTGCGGGTCGCGCAGTCGAGCACCCAGGGAAAACTAGCAAGCAAGCACTTCGCTCTTTCAAATTCGCCTAACCCGAAGATCGCGAGCGCGAAGTTCAACCGGAACTATCGCATTCAGGGCAGTCAGAACTGGCAAGGCCAAAAGTACGGCGCCTTCCAGAACTACAGGGGCCAATGGCACAATCAAAACTGGTGGCACAGCCATTACAACCGCATCGTTCTGATCAACGGTGGCTGGTATTTTTGGAATGCCAACTATTGGTATCCGGCATGGGGTTACAATTCGGCCTTCGCCTACTACCCATATAATGGTCCTATTTACGCCTATAACAACCTGCCGCCCGATCAGGTGATCGCTAATGTTCAGTCCACGCTGCAAGCGCAGGGCTACTACCGGGGGACGATAGACGGCGTGCTCGGACCGGTTACCCAAGCGGCACTGGCTAGCTATCAACGTGACCACAATCTCTACGCGACTGCGGCGATTGATGAGCCAACGCTCGAATCGTTGGGAATGTCGTAAACCAGACAACCGCCAAGTCGGGGGCGATTATAAAAGTGGGACGCGGCGAAATAACGCCGCGTTCTGCTTACGCTTGACTAGCGAGCTAAAACGCGGAAACACGGAATGGAGCTTGTGGGACACGCGACATGACCGGGTCCGAGCTCGCCGCGGGACGAGTCCGTCCGACTGGCGGACCGGACTGGCATTAGCCGCGAGGTAGCGGTCGAGCGCTGCGGTTCGCAGGCGCGAGCGATGCCGCTCTGCGGCGGCCCTATATCAAGGGAACATTCTGCGCGAACTAGCGGGAGCGTAACTTTACGGCGGGAGGCCGCGAGCTTTTTGCGAATGGAGCGCGTGGGACGCGCGACATAGAAGGTAAAGCAACGAGGGTAGGAGCGAGTGAGTGTGGGCAACGAACGAGTTTCAGTCGGTTTAGGTAAGCCGGCGTCTAGGTTTGTTGAAACCAAGCGGGGAGCTGCTGAGATACAAAACTGAGACGCTGAAGAACGGAAAAGTCGAGCCGATAACCGGTCGCGACAGCAAACGACCGTTAACTAATAACGATTAACCGATAACCAGACCGCAAAGCGTTATCGGCTGGCCGCTGATTCCTGCCTGCCTTCGAGATTTTGCAATCCGAAACTCCTCTTCACTCTTCGCTCATTGTCCGCCGTTCGGACAGGCTCGCCGTGGCGAGCTCCATGCTCCCTGCTCCCCGCTCTTCGGGCTTGGCTCCGCCTTCGGGCAAGCCAGGACCACCGTGCATATCTGGACAGTTGAAGAAGGATTTGGGATTGGAAGTGAGTTCCGCCAGACATGCTGCGCGGCTGATAACATTCGAGTTCATAAGATCTTTTTTGTTCGTTCAAATACTCCAGTCCCAAATGGAACTATTCCAAGATCGACGGACACCCTTGCCAGTCCGGGGGCGTTGTCGCGCGGGGAGCAGGCAAGCGTGCCGTTGATACGCTACCGATTAACTTGTCCCGGCGAGGACTCCCTCGACCTTGCTCTTCACGAAACCACCCGTTTGCTGGGTCATCCCGCTCGTGTTTACGCTTCCAGTGTTAAGGAAGGAATCCACTTGGGTGGCGATCGGCGCCGGCAATTTCGTTTTCAGGAAATCAAACACCACGAGGACCGCCTTCTGGGCGTTCTCCTGGCTGATCCCTGTTTTCTTTACAATCAGGTTTATTACTTGTTCGTTCATGGTGAACTCTCGGCCCGCGCATGATGAACTGCGCGCCGGATTTTGCCAAAAGCGGCCCGCTTCTTGCAGTCCGCCCCCCGGACCTCAACCCGCTCAACTTCTTAACGTTCCGTAGTCAGCGTTTCCCGTTTTTCCGCTTTTAGTTTTCGGAACGCCCCTCAACTCCTCAACTTCTCCTCAGAGTCCTCGTCTGCCTTGGATCAGGTTAATGATTACGACGATGACGGCAATCACGAGGAGGAGATGGATTAGACCGCCGCCGACGTGGCCGAGGAAGCCAAGAAGCCAGAGCACTAGCAGGATAACAACTATCGTCCAGAGCATGGTGTTCCTTTCGATTTATTGAATTGGCCGCTATTGCGACACAACATCGTGATTCGATCAAGCAAAAGATCGACATTCTGCGCTCCCCTAAACGTCTCAACTTCTCAACGACTCAACGCGGCCTTCGGCCGCAAATGTTGAATCATGCCGCTCTGCGGCAGCCTATATCCAGGGAACATTATGGATGCACTAGCGGGAGCGTAATGTTTAGATACGACCCCGATTTCCCTTTCGCTTCCTCCTCGCTCTCCGCTCCTCCGTCGAGACAATTTGGCTCTTGCCGGTTCTCGTCTTACCGGAGAACGGTGACAAACGCGTTACTTTCAAGTGAAAGCGCTTGCGGCCAAACGGTTGTCCAGTTCCAGTGATGCTATGAAAAGCACAACACCGATGCGAATACGCATCCGTCGTTTTATCACTGATCGCTACGCCTACCGCACAAAGCCCGACTATTTGCCCGAGCTGGTTGCTTTTGGAATCATCGTCCTGGCCTTGGGGCCGCTGTTTTTCCTGGCCAGCGCATTTGCCGGAACTTTGAGATAACTGGGACTCTGGGCCATGGCTGTGTGCCGGCAGTCATCTCAACACCTCAACGTCTCAACATTACATGAGTTTGTTGATTCTCTTTCACTACTTCGTGTTGCGAGCCCTCGACGATTAAACAGAACATCGATAACAAAGGCCGCGCGGCGCGGGGAGGCATCGCGGTCGCTTTTTTGCTGGCTGGCGCGTGCCTGCTGTCGGATTCACGCCTGCTCGCGGCGATCTTTATTCTGATCGGGCTCTTCTGCGCTTTTGAATCGTGGGTTGGCTGGTGCGCCGTCCGCGCCTGCGGCGTCAAAACGCCGCTCTGAACCGATTTCGGCGTTGTAATTGGCAATTGGCGATCAGTTTCGTCCCTTGCTCCTCGTCCGCCGTTTGGACGGACTCGCTGCGGCGAGCTCTTAGCTCTCTCGGTTTTCACCAAAACCGAGTCGACGGCTTCCCTAGGCCGATTCGCAAAGACCTCACGGCCTCCCGCCGTAAAGTTCGCGCCACGCGAACCGCGCTCTTCGCCCTTACCGCTTACCCCTTACCGCTTCGCCCTCGCTCCCCATTCTTTCCTTTCCCTCAGCTCGGAGGAACGAATCTTTTGTCAGCGGAGCCGATTGTCGCCTCTGTCGTCACCAGAACGCTGCGATCTATGCCGCGAAGAATCTGACGCATCAATTCGATGGTACCGTCCGTGACGAAATAAGCACCGTGGATGTTCTCGCCGCTGATATCCGGTGCAAAGAAACTCGAGCAATCCACATCCCACACGTTATCGGTTTCGGGTGGTTGCGTGACCAAAGGAGGATCATGCGCTAGCCCGGCCCGGCCGAGACGACGCGTGCCGAAATGTTTTAAGCCAGCTGACATTCCTAAGACAGCATCTTTGCCGCTGTAGAGCGCCGTGATCCGGTAAGTCAGATTCGCGATTGCGTTGCCGTCACCGTTATCGGGCGCTCCTGCATCGAACAGATCATTGTCCACATCTGCAGCAGCCATAATGAGCTGGTTTAATAAACTTGCCAGTAGCGGCTGATTTTTCCGAGTCCAAGCTGCGGCCATCGCTTTTTGCAGTACGTAATTGCCCATACTGTGGGAGATCATCGACACCTTTGCTTTGCATGCGTTGTCTGGGTTCCTGACTGCAGCGGCCTGGTTATCCAGCAGGTAGTCATACAGCGTGGATAAGATCGTCGTGAGGTCCTGAGCACACGCGCGCGCGTGTGCACGATCTGGATAATAGCCTAGGACATTGCCGTAGGACGGCCAGTCAAAGCTAACGCACAGGCCCATGCTCGTGCCTCCTGTAAATAGCCCGGTTGCAGAGATTGAGATAACTAGCGGACGAAGCGGCCCACCCTACGTTGAAACCGTGCACGAAAAACGTGACGTGAGGTTGATCCTCATGCGCATTCGGATCGATCGGCGGAAACGCGGCCGCGGCCGCTTTCAACTGTGTCTGAAACTGATTCTGCGTGACCTTCTGCCAGACAATCGTTCCATCGTTAGCCAGATTGTCGGCCGTCCAATACGTGAGCGGTCCCTGTTCGGTGCTGCTCGGCTGTCCGTTTCGAATGGCGCGATCCGAGATGCGCCAATACTTCGGCATACTCCGATGCTAAAGAGCCCCCTGCGGCAATCAAGCTCTTGTGACGCCAAAGGCGAGGTGCTTAAACCGACAGCGAGATGCCGCAAATAGAAAAAAAGCGCGTCGCCCGTCACGTCGTGGCATTTTACGGAGACGGATGATCACTCGGCACGCCGTTTTCTGTTGGAACGAATTGCTTTCTGTTCTACGGCGCGGCCATTTCAGTTGTCAGCTTTTCTTCTGCTCAACAGCTCAACTTCTCAACAACTCAACGCGGCCTTCGGCCGCAAATGTCAAATGTTTAGATACGACCCCGATTTTCTCTCCCCTACGATTTTGGCGGCGATGATGTCGGGACCTTGAATTGCTCGATCCCCGTTTCTGTTTCCCTATTTTATGCCCCGGTTTTTTCTTGAGTGTCGATAGTACGCTCTGACCTCTTTTCCCTTTCAGGCTATTCGCGAAAACGTATTGGTGCGCGTTATCGGTATGCCATCGAGCGTGGTGGTCTGTAATTGGACGATTAGTTCGTCACCCATCACCCGCACCTTTCTAACATAAGTGTCGCCAATATTAGCCGGAGAAATCGCGCCTTCCAGACGCGTGGTGAGAGTGCCTTTGACTTCATCCACGCCATAGACGCCGAAGTAAGCATCGTATCCGTACACACGGGCAGTGTTATTTTTCGCCTGGACTGGCTGCAGCACCGTTTCCTGCTCCGAACGATCGTGCTTCATGAACTGGGCTGAGAAATGCGTTTTCCCAAAGCAAAGAATGCCGAGCGGGTTGGGGCCAAGAAACGGATCGATGTGGACCTTACCGTTAGCATCGACATCTTCGCGCGACTTGAGTTTCCAGATGCCGACAATCGCCGTCGCGAGTTTCGCGGTTGCCGATGGAAGAGACCTTTTCTTCATGTGAGCTCCCTGGTCCGGACACCTTCTGGCGCTGGAATAAAAAAGGTCGCCGCGCATAAAAACACAAAAACCGCGACGGCGCCGATCCATTCCCAAAATCCAAGGTGCCAAAATACCGAGTGACGAAGCGCGTGCCTGATTGGGTGTGAGAGCCTCGGATAAAACCGCGAGACCAGGAGCAATGCTTCACTGCAAATTACTCCCGTTAGCGGTAGCACAGTCGCGGCCGCCCAGATCCAAAACAATGATCGCGGCAAGGCGCGGCCACTTCCTTTCCAGGCGCACCAGCAGCCACTCAACATCCCGAGGGCTAAGAATCCCGCCGATGACCGCGCGAGAAACTCGTGGAACCGCCGGATCCCTAAGGTCGCATGGACGTGTTGTGGCACGACGAAACAATCGGCGATCAGCGCAACGATTCCCAACAGGAACGCGCCGCCGGCCATGCGCGCGCCAATCCTTGCTACCGGGGCAAGGCGTCGGTTCAGGTGTTGAGCGAATGGAAGCATGAATAGTCCGGTCAATATCAATCCACAGGCAGCGATCCGGTAATGTTGCGGATTATCGCGTGGAGAAATAAGACTGGAAATTACGCGGTAGCGCCAGTCATAGCCTTTCGGAAACATCGATGCACTGACGGCCAGGACCCCGAAGAACGAAATGACGATCAGACAAAGCAAAATGACCAGCCCGGATCTGCGTCGAAACATTCAGTCAAAATGCTCTCGCACGCCGCAGGTCAGTGCAACTCACAGTTGCTCGTTCCGCATTTTAACAATTGCGGTCGACTGGGGGCAAAGGCGGATCGTTCCGTGCTCCAAGTCCGCCGTTTGGACGGACTCGCTGCAGCGAGCTCATCGCTTCGGCGCAGGATACGACCCCGCTTTGCTTTTCCAATGTTGAGAACAAATGCCGTTAAGGCTGCGGCAAAACGTCCTCGCCAAATTTCTTTCCCAAGGCGACCAGGTATTTCTCGATCGTGGTGCTTTGCCCGAAGACGAAACGCGACATGAACCGGAAGAGTATATTTGAAACCTCCCCAGCCTCCGTGATCTGAACACGCGTGCCGGCCGCCGCTTTCGTAAAAGTGAACGTCCAACTGCCCGAATAACCAAGATTCAGATCGGCGATGCGGGTAACCATTTTTTCGCCGGGTTGGTCCTCGATCAAGTCATAGGTGACTGCGCCGTGCTTCGCGTGCTCACGAAACTGAACGTGATTATCCGCCGTCGCGATCATTTCGACCCGCTCGACATCCGGGCGCCAGCTCGGGGCGGCGCTGAAATCCCGCACGGTCCGATAGGTCTCGTCTGGCGATCGATGAAGAATTACTTGTCGAGATACGACGTGATTTTTCGGCAGAATGGCGCCGATGAAAAGGACCACGGCGACGATAATGAAAACGAAAACTACGATGAGGAGGATTAGTTTCATCTTGGGCGTTTCATTTGACGTGCTGCCCGCGCCAGGAGTTGGAGTCCGTGCAGCGCAGTAATACGTTCTTGTGGATTAAGCAGGCTCAATAGCTCGCGGACCCGGCTTTCATCCAGGACCGATGTGAAAGCAATCGCCTTTGCGCCGCGAGTCGTTAGCCGGAGGTCGCGCTTTCGTTTGTCCGAAGGCGAGGGTTCGCTCGCCAGGTAACCAAGGCGACTCAGGCGCGCGATGGCGCCGGAAAGTGTGGAAGCGGCCACGCTGAGGTGAGCCGCGAGCGCGCGAGGAGTGATCGCGTTCTCGCGATCAAGGTGCGCGAGAATGGAAGCGTCATGAGAAGAAAGGCTCCAGGAAGTCGATGCGGCGCGGACGTGATCGACGTGACAGGCGAGATAGACTTGCGGGAAAAGCCGCTGGACCTCAAAAATAGTTTCAGGGCGCATGCGGCCATCGTCGAAGTTGAGAAATCGTTCGTCAACTCGAACGGCTTATTTGTTATCCGCCTTTACGCCAGCCGCTCTTTCGAGCACCGCTCAACTTCTCAACGCCTCAACCTCTCAACTCCTCAACCGCTCAACTTCTACACGGATGAGTGCATTAACTTTGGTAAAAGCAGTTCCCGGATTTCTTTGTAAAGATATCGCTTTTGTCTTGGAACATGAACGATCTCCAACGAAGCCTCTTTTAGAATTCGATCCATCAGATGGTCATTTTGTTGTCGATCAGTAGAGTTGTCTGACGAGCCGTCGAGCTCCACCGCAACGAGCGGGCAAAGCCCAGCGTCACAAATCACAAAATCAACCCGCTTCGATTGAATACGAGCGAAGTCTGTGTGCCACCTCGGATGAACATTCGCTTCGATGAGATCAGCCAGTTTCACTTTTGTAAGGATGGTGTAGGTGCTGAAAGTGTCTCGCAGGGCGTCGTAAAAGGATTTCTCCGGCTTCGAGAGAAAGAACCTTCGCGCGAAATACGGCTTTAACCCGGCATCCACATGCAGGACTCAAGCACGCAGTATGCCCCGGGAAGGTCGACGGGCGCGCTCCAGGCTCTCCGCTCAATCTTCTCGGGACGTGGGCGAATGGAGCCGCGGGGAGGCGAGCGACATAGATGGGCATAGCCGAGAGGCCGAAATCAGCGGGAGCGGATGAGTCAAGCCTTTACGTCCTCAACGGCTGACCGGCTCAAGCACTCCACGCTGCTCTAAGCAGCAAATGTCAATCATGCCGCCCTGCGGCAATCTAAATTCAGGGAACACTCTCGATGCACTAG
>Ga0073928_10002763_pt1 | contig 29190 bp, 27 predicted proteins | sample PaiPotPPA55metaG_FD_76969 | JGI IMG/M metagenome (GOLD analysis project Ga0073928, IMG submission 76969) | Iron sulfur acid spring bacterial and archeal communities from Banff, Canada, to study Microbial Dark Matter (Phase II) - Paint Pots PPA... ...
TGATCTACGGCGCGCGCGGCATCCTCGCGCCGAGCCGCACGGACGGCGAGCACGGCCTGCTGTTCCACCTCGACGACGAGTGGCCCTGGGCGATGTGGGTGGCCGGTGCCGACTGGCTGCTGCTGCCGCTCCACGAGTACTGGCAGGCCACCGGTGACGACAAGTTCCTGGCCGACACACTCGCTCCTTGGCTGATCGAAGCGGCGCTGTTCTTCGAGGACTTCCTGGCCGAAGCTCCGCGCGACGACGAAGGACGCTACGTCCTGGCCCCGTCGTACTCGCCGGAGATCGGACCACGCAACGTACGCGGCGTGGCCGGCGTGAACGCGACCATGGACATCGCGGCGGCACGCCACGCCCTGCTCACTGCGGCCGAAGCCTGTTCCCATCTGGGCATCGAGCCGGAAGCGGACGAGCGGTGGCGAGCGATCGCCTCGCAGCTGCCCGACTACCGCCTCGACGCGGACGGCGCCCTCGCCGAATGGGCGTGGCCGGGTCTGGAGACCACGCAGGACCACCGGCACATCAGCCATCTGCATCCGGTCTGGCCGCTGTATGAGATCAATCCCGACCAGACGCCGCAACTGGCCGGCGCCGCACGCCTCGCCCTCCTGCGCCGGGGCGACGAGAACTTCTCCGCACACGGCAGCCTGCACCGGGCGCTGTGTGCGGCACGGTTGAAGGACACCGATACCGTCCGCGCCAACCTGCGCAAGATCCTCGACCGGAACATGATCTTCAGATCCTTGATGACCTCGCACAACCCCGATCTGGAGACCTACAACGCGGACGCCGCGCACACGCTGCCCGCCGTCTTCGCCGAGATGCTGGTCGGCTCCCGACCGGGGAGCATCGAACTGCTCCCGGCGCTGCCCGCGGAGTGGGCGCGCGGCAGCGTGCGCGGCCTCGGGACCAGGGCGTTAGCAGCCGTCGAAGAACTGCACTGGGATCTCGCGGAAGGCTCGGCGCGCGCGGTGCTCTCCTGCGTACGCGACCAATCGGTCACTGTGTCATGCCGCGGCGGCGGCCGACAGGTCGTGGACCTGCCCGCCGGCACGCCCGTCAGTGTCACGTTCCAGCTGGAGGCGGCGCCGTCGACGTCCGCAGCACGAGTTTCGTAGCCAGTTCGATCCGCAGGGATGCGGGCGGGCGGCCCTCGTGGAGCTGGATGAGTACGCGGGTCGCCTCGTGCCCCAGCTCCTCGAACGGCTGGCGCACCGCGCTGAGCGGCGGGCAGGCCATCGCGGCCACCAGCGTGTCATCGAAGGACATCACCGTGAGGTCCCGCGGCACGCTCAAACCGCACTGGCGCGCGGCTTCGAGCACGCCCATGGCCTGCGCGTCGCTCGCCGCGAAAAGGGCCGTGGGACGGTCTGCGACCCGAAGCACGTGCAGCGTGGCCGCCAGCGCCTCCTCGTAGTCGAAGTCGGTCGCGCGCACGATCGCCGAGTCGAACTCGATCCCGGCTTCCTCCAGCGCGGCCCGGTAGCCGTGCAGGCGGGCGGAACCCGCGGGCGAGTGCGAACGGCCCGCGATCATCCCGATCCGGGTGTGCCCGAGCTCGAGCAGGTGCTGCACGGCTTCCTTCGCCCCGCTCCAGTTCGTCACCCCGATGGTCGGGATCCCCAGCACGGGCGTGCTGAGCGGGTCTACCAGCACCACCGGCAGTTTCTGCTCGACGATGTGCCGCTGATCCTCCTCCGTCAACATCGAGATCACCACGATCAGGCCGAGCGCGCCGAGCGCCACGCACTCCTTGAGCCAGTGCGAGATCGGCCGCACGCTCGTCGTGCCGGTGACCACATCCACCCCGACCAAGCCCGCGGCGTCCACGATCCCGCGCACCACTTCGAGCGTGTACGGCCCGGACAGGTCCCGGAAGACGACCACCATCTGCCGCGGGATGGTCGCTTCGTGGTCCCAGGGCCGCACGTATCCGTGCCGCGCGAGCAGCTCCTCCACTCGGTCGCGGGTTGCCGGACTCACGTCGCGTCGCCGGTGCACGACCTTGGAGACGGTGCTTAGCGACACGCCCGCCTCGGCGGCGATGCCCGTCAACATTCCATACTGCGCATCCAGGTGCGCCTTACCCTGACCTGTCATTGCGTGCCTGACTGACTACCGACGCCTGTGCGCCGCGTTCCCGCGCATTGACCTTGCCGCAAGCTAACCGGCTGCGTCTGTCCGGAGCAAGCCCGTCGACACCGCAAACCGGGCGGCGTGGTGCCTTGGGCTTCGCAGACCTCGGCGATAGCGCGGGCGCGGGCGACCACCTCGGACGGATCGCCCCGGTAGTCGTATTTCGCCCCGCGGACCGGGTCGGCGTGATCAGCGAGCCGCGTCGAGGCTTATCGGCCCAGCCACCCGCCGTCCACCGGCAGGATCGTGCCGTGCACGTAGGCGGCGGCGTCGGAGGCGAGGAACACGGTGGCGCCGGCCAGATCCTCGGCCTGGCCCCATCGCCCGGCCGGGATGCGCTCGAGGATCGCGCTGCTGCGCATTGGATCACCCCGCAGGGCCTGGGTGTTGTCGGTGGCGATGTAGCCGGGGGCGATCGCGTTGACGTTGACTCCGTGCGCAGCCCATTCGTTGGCGAGCGCCTTGGTCAGCCCGGCGATGCCGTGCTTGGCGGCGGTGTATCCGGGCACGGTGATCCCGCCCTGGTAGCTCAGCAGCGAGGCGGTGAAGATGATCTTTCCTTGGCTGCGGCGAACCATCGCGGCGCCCACCGCCTTGGCGAGCGCGAACTGGGCGGAGAGGTTGACCTGCAGCACCAGGTTCCAGTCGTCCTCGGAGTGCTCCGCAGCCGCGGCGCGGCGGATGGTGCCGGCGTTGTTGACCAGGATGTCCACCGGGCGTTCGCGCCGGGCGAGGTCGTCCGCGAGCACCCTGACCGCCGCGGGGTCGGCGAAGTCGGTCTGGATCGCCTCGAAGGTGCGGCCCGCGCCGACGACGTCTTTCTCGACGTCGCTGCCGGTCTCCTCCAGATTCGCGCTGACGCCGATGACATCGGCGCCCGCCTCGGCCAGTGCTCGGGCCATCGCACGGCCGATACCGCGGCGGGCACCGGTGACCACGGCCAGGCGCCCGGTCAAGTCGAAGGGATTCACGCGACTGCCCCGTTCTTCTCATTGCCGCAGTCGATGAGCACCTTCATCACGTCGCCGCCGGCGTTGAGGGCCTCGAACGCGGCGGCTGCTTCGGTCAGCGGCACGACCCGGCTGATGAGTAGGTGGGCGGGAATGGTGCCGTGGGCCACCAGGGTCACCGCCTGTTCGAAGTCGGCGCGGTCGTACAGGCGCGCGCCGATCAGGGTGATCTCCCGCCAGAAGAACCGGTGCAGGTTCACCTCGCGCGGTCGGGGGTGGATCGCGACCTGACACAGTCGCCCACGCACCGCGAGCACCTCGACGGCGGTCTCAATCCCGGCCGCGGCGCCGGAGACCTCGAAGGCCACATCCGCCCCGGCGCCCCCGGTCCACGCGGCGACGAGTTCTGATACCTCGTCGGCTGCGGGGTCCCACGCGGTCAACCGAAGCTGCTCGGCCAGGTTGCGGCGGTGCGCGTTCGGCTCGACTATGCGGACCTCTGCCCCGGCCGCGCGGGCGACGAGCGCGATGAGGATGCCGACCGGCCCGCCGCCGACCACCAGGACCCGCTCGCCCTCGCGGACCTCGGCGCGCGCGACGTCGTGCACCGCGACGGCGGTGGGTTCGACCAGCGCCGCGCAGTCGAGGGACAGGTCCGCGGGCAGGCGGACGAGCGTCGAGGCGGGCACCGTCCAGCGCTGCTGCATCGCACCGGGCGAGTCGATGCCGATGAAGTCGAGGTTCTGGCAGATGTGCCGGTGCCCGCGAAGGCAGGCCGGGCAGGTCCCGTCCCAGCGCAGCGGCATCACCGTGACCGGGTCCCCGGCCGACCAGCCCTCGACGCCGGGTCCGAGGCGTGTGATCCGGCCGGACATCTCGTGCCCGAGCACGGCCGGGGCCTTGACCCGGGCGTCCATGTCGCCGTGAAAGATGTGCAGGTCGGTGCCGCAGATGCCGACGTAGGCCGGGGCGATCTCGACCTCGCCCGGACCGGGGGGCGTTGTCTCGGCCGAGGTTGTGCTCAGGGCACGGGCGGCGGTGTATTGAACGGCAAGGGTGCTCATCGGTTAATCAGTGTCCTTTCTTGGGTGAATGTCCGCGGTCGGTGGCCGAGCAGCTCAGGCACGAGCGCTCCAGACCGGGCCGTCCGGGTAGACGTACTCCTTGAGCGATACCGGGTGCATCTGGGCACTGAGACCGGGGGCGGTGGGGGCGAGGTAGTGCCCGTCGCGGACCCGGACCGGGTCGACGAAGTGCTCGTGCAGGTGGTCGACGAACTCGATCACCCGGTCCTCGGTCGTACCGGATACCGCTACGTAGTCGAACATCGACAGGTGCTGGACCATCTCGCACAGCCCGACCCCGCCGGCGTGCGGGCAGACCGGGACGCCGAACTTCGCCGCCAGCAGCAGGATGGCTATGTTCTCGTTGACTCCGCCCACCCGCGCCGAGTCGATCTGCACGATGTCCACCGCTCCCGCCTGGAGCAGTTGCTTGAACACGACACGGTTGGCCACGTGCTCGCCGGTCGCCACCTTGATCGGGGACAGGGCTTTGCGGACCGCGGCGTGGCCGAGGATGTCGTCCGGCGAGGTCGGCTCCTCGATCCAGTACGGGTCGTAGGGGGCGAGGTTGCGCATCCAGTCGATCGCGTCCTGCACGTCCCACCGCTGGTTGGCGTCCACGGCGATGCGTACCCCGTCGCCCACGGCCGCGCGGGCGGTGCGCATGCGACGCAGGTCGTCTTCGAGCGATGCGCCGACCTTCAGCTTGATCTGGGTGAACCCGTCGGCCACGGCCTCGCGGGCCAGGCGGGTCAGCTTCTCGTCCGAGTACCCGAGCCATCCCGGGGTCGTGGTGTAGGCGGGGTAGCCGCGTTCGAGCAGGCGCGCGATCCGCTCCTCGCGCCCCGGCTCTGCGCGGCGCAGCAGCACCAGTGCCGCCGCCGGTGTCAGAGCGTCGCTCAGCCACCGGAAATCCACCTGCGAGACGATTTCCTCCGGCGACATCTCGGCCAGGAAGCGCCACACCGGCTTGCCCGCGTACTTCGCCGCCAGGTCCCACGCGGCGTTGACCACCGCGCCTGTGGCCATGTGGATCGCTCCCTTCTCCGGCCCGAGCCACCGCAGTTGCGGATCGTGCACCAGGCTCCGGGCGAAGGCCCCGAGATCCGCGCACACCTGCGCAACCGGCAGACCGACCACATACGGCGCGAGAGCTGCGATCGCTGCCGCCTGCACGTCGTTGCCGCGACCGGTAGTAAATGCCAGTGCGTGTCCCTCGTGCCCGGCCGGATCGTCGGTGCGCAGCACCACATAGGCGGCCGAGTAGTCCGGGGCGGGATTCATCGCGTCCGATCCGTCCAGATCCTCGGAGGTCGGAAACCGGATGTCGAGGACGTCGAGGCCGGTGATGCGGACAGGTCCAGGCAAGGCAGCAGGCATGGCGGCGACTCCAGAGCATTGGGAGGGAAGGAGTTCGAACTCGAAACATCCCATGTATACAGAGGATCCGAGGCCATGTCTCGCGGGATCACGAAAGACTTTCGAGGAGAATGACAAGCTCTCTAGCCATCAAGGCCCACATCGCCCAAGTGGACGCATCTGAGGTTCCGAAAGAGAGATAGGAGGTATGGTTTGCCGGCGGCATCATCCGAACACGAAAACTCCGGTGGTGATCGTTGGACCGAAAGGTCGACGATCTCCACCGGAGATCCGGTTGTCGTACGGCTCAAGGCGGTGCAGGGACCGCGCTTACGACGAAACCTCCACCAGGGACCACAGCTGGGAGGTCGCGCCGGTGTACGCCTGCTGGACCGCCTGTGCGCCGTCGCTCGTCGAGCTTCCGGAGACCGTCAGGGCCAGGCCGGAGTTGCGGTTGAGCAGTTCGTAGTACGAGCCCACGGCGATCAGTTGCCACTGCTGGTCATAACTGGCGTTCTGCACCCACTGCACGGCGGCCGCGCCGCTGGCCGTGCCGGCCTGCCAGATCCCCAGCGCCCGGCCGCTGTTTTCGTCGAGCAGCGTGTCGTATCCGTTGCCGAGCGAGGTGACGTGCCACAACTGGTCGGTCGAGGTGTCCGTGGTCCACTGCACGGCGTCCGTCCCGTCGAGCAGGGACGCGCCCAGTACGCCGAGACTCTTGCCGCTGTTCTCGTTGACCAGCCGGTAGTACGCGCCCACGGAGTTGCCGAAGTCGATGTCCGCGTACGAGATCGTCGTCGTCCCGCCGATGATCTCGACGCGGCCGGTCGCCGGGACGTAGGTCAGACTCCGGCTGTAGGACGACGACATGGTCGTCTGCTGCTCCGTCCACGAACCGGTGCTGCTGCCGCTGGCATTCGTCCACACCGCTCCGCTGCCCGCGGCATTGAACAGAATCCGCCCGTTCGGCATGCGCATCAGCACCGGGCTGCCGCCCTGGGACAACGCCGCCGACCCGGAGGTCACCGGGAGAGAGGTGATTCCGGTGCCCGCGGTACCGCCTACGTCGTAGAAGTCCAGCGGGTTGCTGGAGATCTTGTAGCGGACGTTGTTTCCGCCACCCCAGTACTCGAAGGTCATCATCCACTGGCCGTCGCTCGTCTGGACGACGTTGGCCATGCCCGGGCGGCCACCGCCGATCTCGCTGACGCCGTTCGAGTTCGTCACCGTGGTGCCCGAGACGTCGAGGACGGGACTGCTCCAGGCGTCCGTACTGACGCCGTCCCAGGTCCGGTGGTCGAGGATCTGGGTGTCGGCGTCGGGGGCCGTGGCGTTGAGCGAGTAGAGCGTCGGAACGCCGGTCGAGGTGTTGTAGCCGGTGTAGTCGTTCTCGTCGGAGTAATACGCGACAAGCTCGTTGTCGTACACCATCAGATACGGTTCCCAAACCGGGTCGTTCTGCTTGTACGTGTCCTCGGTGGCCGGGTAGCTGTAGCCGTTGGACCAGCTGCCGGTGGCGATGATGTTCTCGAAGGTCCAGCTGACGCCGTTGTCAGTGCTCGCATACAGCGCGATCGCCGTGTTGCTGCGGTCGCCGTCGTGCGTGGGCTGATAGCTGGAGTTGGTCGCCTTGTTGTCCAGGTAGTTGTAGTCGTCCCCGGACACCACGGAGGCCATCATCAGCGTGCCCGAAGCAAGGCTGCCGACCGCCTGCGGCAGCACGTACAGGTAAGGGTTCGTCCAGTTGCTGACGTACTGCGCGTACGCGGAGTTCGAGGACGCGTAGGCCGGCGCCTGGACACCGGTCAGGTACTGCCACGTCGTGCCGTTGTCGTCGCTCTTGTAGATCGGGATCGTCTGCCCGGCGGCCGAACCCGAGGACTGCACCGTGGAATCCTCGAACGCGGCGACCAGTCGCCCGTCCGGCAGCGCGGCCGCCTTCGGGTACAGCACGCAGTTGCTGACCGACTTCGTGCACGACGCCGTGCTCGGCAGCTGGTAGAGCGTGGCCGGGGTCGGCGTGGACGCGAAGGCCGGAGCCGTGAGCGTCCACACCGCCGCTGCCGTTGCCAGGGCGGCAGTAAGAGCTCTGCGAAGCCCTCTTCGCTGACACTTCACTGTGTCTCCTAGAGATCAATGGGGGTAGCCAAGCGCTCGTGGCCTCGAGCGTCACGTTTCCGCCGCGGTAGGTGGAAAGCTAGATGACGAGAAGAGCTCCGAGCAATGACGCATTACGCAAGAGTTTCGGGAGCCACACGGGTTCACGGCCCAGGCCGTGCTGAGCGCAGCACGGGGCGCCACTCATACTGGATGCGTTCACTTTCTCGCTAAGGGCGCTGGAATACGCTGTGTGCCGCGGCCCACGGGTGAGCACACAGTCTCAATGGCCGAGGGCATGACTGCTCGCCGCGCGCTGCGGCCATGATTCATAGCCGGCGCGGCCCGAGGGCAAAGCTCGGACGGTCACTGCCATCGGAGCGCGCCGTGGGGGTGGCCTTCAACAGCAAACTCGACCTCGATGGCCAGATGCTCGCGCTTCGACCGCACCGTAGTGATCTAGTGCGCCAGGGATACAGGCACCCTTCGCGCAGCACCGTGTCAAGGGCGGGTTTTGCCGAAGTACATCAGCTCCCGCAGGGCGTCGTCAGCGTGGATGTCGACCAGTCGTTCGCTCTGGTGGTGCTCGATGCATAGTTCTCCGGCGAAGCGCAGGTAGGCGCCGTCGTTGCCGACGAGTTTGGCGGCGGCCTTCTTCGGGCCCTTGAGCTCGTCGATGAACTTGCTTGCGGTCAGGCCTGGAGCGCGGTGTCTGTCGCAGGGTCGGAGGCGGTGGGGGTCGGCACCGTGCCGGTTATGGCGGGGGTGGCGCGGTCAACCGGCGGTGCGGCGCCGGTCCCGGGCGCCGCTGCGCAGCGTATCGGTGTGGTCGGCGAGCGCGTCGATGCGCGCGGCCAGGGTCTCGCTGCCCGGGCGCAGGTGGGTGCGGGCGTCGGCGAGAGGGGCGAGCAGGTCGGCCGCGTCCGGGCGGCCGAGCGCGGTGTGCAGCGCGGTCTGGGTCACTATGGGAAGGTCGGTCACGGCGCCGAGTTGCCCGGCGAGCTGGCGCAGGTCTGCGGCGTGGTCCCGGGCCCAGGCCGCGACCGCTCTTTGTCCGGCGCGGCGGTCGCGTTCGGCGGTCACCCGCTCGTCCCCGGTGCGCACGCCGGCTTCGGTGCTCGGTCGCAGCCGCAGGGCACGGCGTTCCGCGGCCTGGCGGCTGGCCACCCCGAGGACCGGTGCGAGTTGTGCCCAGCTCGCACCGTGGGCGCGGGCGGCGTCGATCAGCTCCGGCTCCCAGGCGGCGAGGTGCTCGCGTACCGCGTGCAGCAGGGCGAGCGCGGTGAGGAACTCGGCCGGCCCGGCTGCCGCGGGCACCTCGGGGTGGGCGCGGGCTGCTTCCAGCGCGGCGCCGATGCGCCCGATATCCACGGCCGCCGCTGCGTCGGCCGGGCGCGACGTCGGCATGTCCTCGGAGACGTCCATGTGTCACTCCTTCGCTGACATAGTGACTTGTCATCGTTCCGATGACATGCTACAACGGGAGCGTAAGCGCGTCGACACCGTCGATGACCTGGAGGTGGTAGTCATGTTGATGCGCACCGACCCGTTCCGCGACCTCGACCGGCTCGCCTCGCAGCTGTGGGGTGCCGCCACCGGCACCTGGTCGCGCCCGAACCCCATGCCCATGGACGCCTACCGCGACGGCGATCAGTTCGTGGTCCGCTTCGATCTGCCCGGCGTCTGCCTGGAGGCGATCGACCTGGACATCGAGCGCAATGTGCTGACCGTCAAGGCCGAGCGGCGCCCCGCCGAGACCGGCGATCACGTGGAGATGCAGGTGAGCGAACGGCCCCTCGGGGTCTTCTCTCGCCAACTGTTCCTCGGCGACAGCCTGGATACCGAGCACATCAACGCGGACTACAGCGCCGGTGTGCTGAGCCTGCGCATCCCGATCGCGCCGAGCGCCAAGCCCCGAAAGATCGAGATCGCCAGCCGCGACGAGCAGCGGGAACTGACCGGCTGACCGGCGACCGGTGAGCCCGACCATTTCGTGTGCGGGCGGCGGCGCCGCCCGCACACGCCGCGCGGCCCGGTTCGGGCCGGGTGGCTGGCGAGTCGGGAGAGTGAGGAGTCTGCGATGGCGATGACATGGGAAGAGTTCTGCGCCGTTGTCCAAGAGCGCGGCGAGTACACCTCGACGGCAGAGGCCGAGCGCGCCGCCCGTATCGTGCTCGCCCTGCTCGGCGCACACCTGGTCGGGCAGGTACGCGCGGAGTTGGCCGAACGCCTGCCCGAGCAGATCGCGCTGATCCTGCTCAACCCGCTCCAGGCCCGCGAACCGCTCGATCCCGAACGGTTCGTGCGCGCCGTCGCCGCCTGGATCGAGGGCGCCACCGAGAAGACCGCGGCCTGGGACGTCAGCGCCGTGCTCAGCGTGGTGGCCGACGCCGCCGGCGACCAGCTGATGCGACAGGTCCTGCTTCAACTCCCGCCCGGCTACGACCTGCTCTTCGGCCGCCCCCAGCCGTGAACGGGGCGCGGCTCGGATACGAACCCTGTCTCATTCCGAGGCGACCGGTTACCGCACGGCGCAACCACCGACGGCACGTCACGGACAAAGAGGAAGGAAGGCACGGGCATGACCGAATCTCTTCGCGTGGAAACCACGCGCGGGCCCGACCGCAGTGCCGTGCTGCGCGTCGAGGGAGAAGTCGACCTCGCCACCGCGGACCAGTTGCACGCCGCGGTGATGGCCGCGCTCGCCGAGCACGACGCGGTCACCCTCGAACTGTCGCATGCGATGTTCTTCGACGCCAGGGGCCTGCACGTGCTGCACGCCGCCCACCAAGAAGCCGTCAGACGCGGCAAGCCCATACCCGTCCTGCGCGGCGTGCGCCCCCTGCTGGCCCGAGCCCTGCACGCCGCGAGAATGAGCACCCTGTTCACCCTCGAACCCGCGCCCCCGACGCCGGCCAGCGCCGCACCCTAGCCGCCCCGAACACCGCTCCGGCAAACGCAGCCGCTGATCGGGCAACCCACAACGCGGGTATAGCAGAGGCCTGCGTAGCATCGCGCGGATCGAGCGCACGGCCAGGTCGCGCCCGAAGAACGAGGCAGCGCGCTACACGCTGTCGTCGGCAGGGGACGGCAGCGGCTGGACGCCGGCGCGGCGCGCGCAGTCGTTGAGCGCAGTCAGGACCCGGCGCACCTCGTCGAGCTCGCTGATCTGCATACCGAGCTTGGCAATGATCGTCGGCGGCACGTTGAGCGCCTCCTGGCGTAGCTCTCGACCGCGCAGGGTGAGCTCGATGCGTAGGTGCCGCTCATCTTCCGGCAACCGGTTGCGGGTCACCAGGCCCGCCGCCTCCAAGCGCTTGAGCAGGGGTGAGAGTGTAGGCGCGTCCAGCTGCAGCATCTCCCCGAGCTCTTTGACCGTGACCGGTGACTGGCCCCACAAGGCCAGCATCACCAGATACTGCGGGTGGGTGAGCCCCAGCGGCTCGAGCACCGGGCGGTACACGCTCAGCACGCTGCGTGCAGCGATCGACAGCGCGAAGCACACCTGCCGCTCAAGAGCCAGCAGGTCACCGGGTCCCGCTGAACGGGCGCTGGCTTCTTCGGCCTGGTCGGAAGCTTCGGGGACACGGTTCATACCCCCGATGATAGTGCGGCGCCGCGAATGATGTACGGTCGAATCGTTAATGCACGAACTATTCGTGCACGATACAATGTGCCGGGCGCGCCCGCACGGCCGCCGAAACGCCAACGCGAAGGAGTGGGGTCCGCATGACCCAGGTGAGTAGCCCGCAGCAGGCCAGGACGAGTCCCTCCAAGATCGCCCAGGCGGCCGGGATGGGCATGGCGCTCATGGGATCGTCGTACGCACACGCGGACCCGGAGATCGACCACGGCTACAGCCCGGCGCGCTGGGCCGGAGTCATGACCGCGATGACCGGCTGGCTGGTCGCCGCGTTCGGCCTGCCACTGCATGTATGGCCGCTCCTCGCCATCGGCGCCGCGCTCCAGGTGGTCGCGATACTCGTCACGCTCCTGATGAACAAGGCAGGCCTCGGGCACGACAACAACCGCCAATGGGCCACCCTAAAAGCCCAAGCGCAAGCCGCACGCCAATTGACGCTCGACAAGGCCGATGACTGACGTTCGCCATCTTGAACGTGCAGGCCGTGGGGCTGGCATGGCGGGGTATCGTCGTGCTCGTGCATGTCGTAGGCGCCTGTCGGCGCTCCTGATCGCCTGCCGCGCCGGTTCGCGGATTCCTGCCCGCCGGCGGGCGTGGGGCCCCTGCCGTCGTGGTATGCCGGATTCCGAGGTCGTAGCCCGGATTGCTGTGCCGTGTATGAGCACGACGATATCGCACCACTCCAGCCCCACGGCCTGCACCGTCAAGATGGCGAACCCTCAGTGGTCGTCCTCGGTGCAGCTTGTTTCGCCGTTCGCCGCCTGGTGGAGCAGTTTGTAGAGGGTCTCACGCTGTACGTCGTCGAGCGCAGCGAGCACCTCGTTCTCGGCTGCGGCGAGTGCGCTTTCGGTCTTCTCGAGCAGTTCCAGGCCCACCGGCGTGAGTTCTACGAGGTGGCGGCGTCGGTCCTGGGGTGAGCGGCGCCGTTCGATCAGCAGGATAGGCCTCGTCACGACAGGTTCTGTCCGCCGCCTGATGACCTGTCCGTGGCTGAGACGTATGGCCGCTGCGGCATCGCTCAGGTCATGTCGAACGGGCCCCGGGATGTTGTCCCGGGGCCCGTTCGACATGCCGTTCTACGGCACGGTGACTCCTTGCAGGACGACCGGTCCGAGCGTCGGGTTGAGCTCGGTGTCCTGCGAGACGCCGATCGAGGTGATGGTGTCCATCACCTCGGGTACCGCGATCGGGCTCAGGGAGCAGATCGCCTCGGTTCCGCCGACCGGGCACAGCCCGAGCGTGTAGGCGCCCGGATTGGTGGTGAAGGGGATGGCCTGGTCGGCGCGGTAGCCGTCCTGGCCGGTGATCGCGACGGTGAATGTCCAGCCGGTCGTCGGGGTGCCGAATTCGGCTTCGGCAGCGCGATCGTGATGGTCTTGGCGATGGTGGAGGCGACCACGACGGTCGGCGTGCCGACCTGGCCGCCGGCGGAGCCGACCCACACTGGCGAGGCGAATCCCTGGATCGAGGCGTTCGCTCCAGGCGTCGGCCGGCGAAGGCTCTGTCCTTGCCGCCGAAGTAGAGAAGTAGAGATGGATCGCCTGCTTGTTCGCCTGAATGGCAGCGGCGATCCGTTCGGTCCCGGCTCCCGCCGACCCCTTGCGAAACCAAACCCGAGAGCGCGACGCACCGCGGGATTCAGGCAGTCGGCCAATTCCTGTTATGGACCGCCGGCCGGCCCGTCTCCTGCTGCACGGCGCAACACCGCGCCGCGATGAAATGGCTGTTTCGCGAAGGAGGATCATGGGAGCGCGCAAGTCGCTGAAGGAGAGCGCGGAGCCGTGGGCGGGTGATGCGTCGGCTTCGGCGCCGCAGGCCGCGGAGGTCGGTCGCCGCCGGTTCCTCAAGACCGCCGCGATCGGCGGTACGGCCGTCGGCTTGCTCGGCGGGGTCAGCGCCGCGGCACTGGCGTCGGGCTCATCGTCGAACTCGGCATCCGCGACTCGCCTGGCGCCAGGCCGGCCGGGTCGCGGACACGCGGGAGGGCCGGGGAGCCCGAGGCCGTCATCGGCGAAGGGATCCACATCTGTGTCCGTCTCGAAGTCTGCTTCCGCTTCGGCGTCTGACCCGGTCACCGATTCGGCCCCTGCCATCGCGTCGACGGGTCAGACCGCGGCGTCCGCGTCCTCGGGATTCGTGCATCCGGGGCTGTTGCACACGCAGGCCGATCTGGAGCGGATGGCGGCCAAGGTCGCTGCAGGCGCGCAGCCGTGGACGGCGGGCTGGAACCGGCTGGTGGCCAGTTCGATCTCGCAGAGTTCGTGGAAGCCGAATCCGCAGCCGATCGTCTACCGCGGGTCGGCGAACCAGGACAACTACCCCGCCATGTACTACGACATCCACGCCGCGTACCAGAACGGCCTGCGGTATCACGTGAGCGGGGACATCGCGCACGCGGAGGCAGCCGTCGCGATCCTCAACGCCTGGTCGGCGACATTGACCGAGGTGACCGGCGATGGCGACCGGTTCATCGCGGCGGGGGTCTACGGCTACCAGTTCGCGAACGCTGCCGAGTTGGTGCGCGACTATCCGGGTTTCGAGCTCGAGCGGTTCCAGCAGATGATGCTCAAGGTGTTCTATCCGTTGAACAACTCGTTCCTGACCACGCACAACGGGTCGTACATCACCAACTACTGGGGTTCGTGGGACGAGTTGAGTTACGCCTCGGTGCTGGCGATCGGCATCTTGTGCGAGGACTCGGCGAAGGTGGACCAGGCGTTGACCTACTTCCAGTCGGGCGCGGGCAACGGCTCGATCCTGCATGCGGTGCCGCACCTGTATTCCGGCGGTCTCGGGCAGTGGGTGGAGGCCGGGCGTGATCAGGGCCATGCGACGCTCGGGATCGGCCTGACCGCGGCGTTCTGCCAGATGGCGTGGAACCAGGGCCATGACATGTACGGGTACGCTGACAGCCGGTTCCTCGCCGGCGCCGAGTACGTCGCGCAGTACAACATCGGCCAATCCGTCCCGTACACGACCTACACCTGGTTCTACGGCGCTCCCGCAGTGTGGTCCGGCTCGCAGACCTTCACCGCCGCGAGCCCGGACAGCCGGGGCAACGTCCGGCCGATCTGGGAGATGATCTACAACCACTATGTGGTGCGCCAGGGCATGTCCGCGCCTGCGCTCGCGCAGATCGCCGCGAGCGTGCGGCCCGAGGGCGGCGGCAGCCAGTACGGCGGGGACAGCGGCGGTTTCGATCAACTCGGGTTCGGGACTCTCGCCTACACGCTGTAGCGGACTAGGAGCCGAGTCGGCTGGGCGCGGCACCGTACGCACGACATGCGGTGCCGCGCTCAGCCAAGGACGTCAGAGTGCTGCGCCACGTCCGCCGGAACGGCAGGGTTCGACCGGGTGAGGTATTGCGGCACCGCTGCGCTGTCGGTTCCGGTATCGCGGACAAGTCCGTAGCGTTCGATGTTCCCTGCCAGGTTGGGTGGGGTGTCGATGTCGGAGGTGATCTGCTGCCAAGTCACCGGTGCGACGTCGAGGTCGGCCCAGGGGTAGCCCTGGTTCTGGTGGAGGATCACGGTGCCGTCGAGATAGTAGTACTCGTACTGCCACATCGTCTGGGCGCCTACGGGCAGGGTGTCGTAGCCGGTGGATGTCGAGCCCAGGCCGGTCTTGCCCCCGGTGGCCGAGCCGTTGATCTGGTCGTCCATCCGCCGTCCGCCGCCGGAGGCGACATGGAAGAGCTTGCCGCTGAGCCCGGTCCAGGTGGGCATCGCGATCTGGCCGACCCGGCCGGTGGAGTAGATGATCTGCCATTGGATCTGGAAGTAGCCGCGGCCGGTGAGTTTGAGCTCGTCGCCGTCGAAGTTCATCAGGTAGAGGTGTGCGGCGCCGTTACTGGTCTCGTATTTCCCGGTCGCGGTGATCGGCACGTCGGCGGAGCGCAGCGGCAAAGCGCCGGGCTTCCGGTCCGCCGTGGGAGCGGTGTCGTTCTGGTCCACGACGCTGCCGTACACCGCCGCGGTGGCCGACGGGCCCGACTGCGAGACGCTCGACTGCGCGGCGCTTGTGGGCAAGTTCGCGGTGCGTGTGGGGAATGCCGAGGCGGACGCCGTCAGCGTGATCATGTCGGTCGGGGTGGGCGTGATGATCTGTGCGTGTGTATGTGGGCGCGGGTAGAGGTCGTAGACGGCCACCGCCCCACTGGCGGCCACCACGGCGGTGGCCGCGACCGCTGCCGGTTTGGTGAGAGCGGTTTTGAGGAGCCGGGTGAGCCATCTGGAGCTGTGCGCCGCCATGGCCGCGGTCGATGCGCCGTGGGCAGCACCCATGGCGGTGGTCACGAACGGGTGCGCGGCGGCGGGTACCGGAACCAGCGGCAGGCCTGCCAAGAGTGCTTCGGGCGGGGTCATCCGCGACTTGCCCGTATCGCATGTCGTGCAGTGCCGCAGGTGGCGGCTGATCCGCTTGCGCCACAGGCCGGAGGGACGCCCGTCCCAGTCGTCAAGCGCCTCGTCGAGTCTCGGGCAGCGCGGGGCGAGGGACAGGACACGCACGATCTCGCGCCCAAGGTCGAGCTGGCTCTTCATACGCTGTATCCGCACTGCGGCGTGGGGCGCGGAAAGCCGCAGTGCGGCGGCCACCTCCGCTCGGGTCAGCTGGCCCGCGGCCTCAAGCCACCAGAGCGAGGCCACCTGCCGGTCCGTGGGTTCGAGCCATGCGGTCGCCTCGGCGATCTGCCGACGCTCGCCGACCAAGCCGAGGCGCAGGATCGTCATGTCCACGAAGTCGGCAGACGGATCCGCAAGCTGCGCGGCTGAGGCCGCCAGGGCGCTGAGCGGGGCGGGACCGGCGCGTCGAGCCCGCCAGCGGTCGTTGATCTGGCGCACCGTGATGGCCACCAGCCAGGAGCGGAACCGGTCCGGATCGCGCAGTCCGTCGATACCGTGCACGACGCGTAGCATCGTCTCCTGCACGACGTCGTCGACGTCCACGTGTCCGCTCAGCGCCCGGCCGACGATGTTGTAGACCAGCGGCAGGTACTCGGACACCAGATCGTCCATCGCCTGCCGGTCGCCGGCTTTCGCCGCGAGCACCATATCCGCCGCGTCGGCACGGGCACTGGCGCCCTCGCGTATCTCCACGATCCCTCACTCCCTTGCTCCATAACCGGGAAATGCCCCCCGATCGGATCGGAGACGAGCAGGGCCGGCCGCCATAACAAGAAATCGGCCGCTGCCAGGCGGAGATCGACATTATCGTGAAACTGTACGGCTGGAGGCCGATCGGCTTGGATCGGTTGCGCACAGTAGCCAGCGGAGTATCGGCTGTCTGCGGCCCGGGTGTCCGCCGATCCTGTCGTCGGGCGCCGGCTTTCGCTGCTCCGGGCCATAGGCGATGTCCGGCAGTGCGAGCGAGTCCTGCATCGCGCATACGGGTTGCCCGACGCGAAGTCCAGGCTGTCACGAAACCCGCCCGCTTCATCACCGGGCAGGCCATCGCGGCCGACGGTTGTTATGCGGCCCCTGATGTCGAGTCCGCGGTGAAGTCGGTGGCGAGGGTGAGGTGGCGCCACTGCTCGACTTCGGTGTGGAACGCGGAGAGCGTGTCGGTGACGGCGCGGTAGGCGTCGGAGCCGAGTAGTAAGTGTGTGGGCGGGTTCTCGAGGTCGATCAGGCGCAGTATCGCGTCGCCGGCTTTGTCGGGATCGCCGGGCTGGCGGCCGTTGAAGCCGGCGCGGGCGTTGCTGATCGGGTCGATGAGCTCGTCGTAGTCGGGAATCGAGCGGGCCGCTCGGTGCAGCGAGCGGCCGGACCAGTCGGTACGGAACGCGCCGGGCTCGATAGCGGTGACGTGGATGCCGAAGCGGGAGACTTCGGCGGCCAGTGACCGGGTGATGCCTTCCAGGGCGAACTTGCTGGCGTTGTAGATTCCGAGAGTCGGTGAGGGGATGAGCCCGCCGACGGAGGTGATGGTGATGATGTGCCCGGAGCGGCGGTGGCGCATACTGGGTAGCACGGCCTTGATGAGGGCGACGGTGCCGAAGACGTTGACGTCGAACTGGCGGCGCATCTCGTCCATGCTGGATTCTTCGACGGTGCCCTCATGGCCGTATCCCGCGGCCGCGATCAGGACGTCTATCGGTCCGACGGTCCTCTCGATCTCGGTGACCGTGGTCTCGGCGTCCTGGAAGCGGCTGACGTCGAGGATGCGGGCGTGGGCGCTGCCCGGTGCGAGGCTCTCGAAGGCGGCGGCCGCCTCGGCGGTACGGACGGTGCCGATGACGGTGTGTCCAGTGCGAAGAGCTCGGCGGGCGACGGCGTGTCCGAGTCCGCTGCTCGCGCCGGTGATCAACAGGGTGCGGTGCTGCACGACGATACTCCTGTACCGGGTTGGTGATCTGCGATGTGCTACCGCTTCCAAACTGACTTACGCGACTGTCAGCTAGATGCCTGACGAAAGCGTAAGCTAGTCGGCATGGCAGGGCAACCCACCACCGCGCATACCGAACCCGCCGACAAGGTCGACGGGCGCCGGACCGACACGCGTGCACGCATCCACGACGTGGCGCTGGAAGTGTTCGCAGAGCACGGCTACGAGCGCGCGAGCATGCAGCAGATCGCCGGCCGCCTCGGCGTCACCCGCCCCGCGCTCTACTACCACTACCGCAGCAAAGAGGACATCCTGGCGAGCATCCACACCGACCTCGCCTACTCCGTGGACGACCTGATCACCTGGGCTGAGACGCAGCCGAAGACGCGCGGGACGCGCCTGCAACTGCTGCGCCGCCTCCACGGGCTGATGGCCGGGCCGTGGGGGACCTTCACCCGCTTCGCCCAGGCCAATGAGGCCGCGATGCGCGAACTGTCCGCCGCCGCCGAGTTCGCCCGGCGCATGGACATCCTCGGCGCCCTGTTGAGCCCGACCGACACGATCGACGGGCGCCTCAAGGGGCGCCTCGCGCTCACCGCCTTGTTCATGGCGAATGCCAGGCAGGAGCAACTCGGTGGCACGACGGCCGAGTCCATGGACGCCGCCCTCGACGTCGCGGCAGCGCTCGTCCGTTAACGCAGTCCCCGCGCGGCACCGACAAACCGATGCCGCGCGTCGCGACTAGGCCTGACCTGTGGCCTGACTCCCTTCCCGCCGTGTCGTTGAAGCCCAGGTGATGCAGGATCCGAGCGTGTTCGCCGGGCGCCGAGGATGCCCGAACCATGGTCTCCGGGAAGGGCTCAGACCAGGCTTTGGCCGCCGTCGACGGTGATGATCTGGCCGTTGAGATAGCTGTTGGCCATGAGGAACACGGCGGTGGCGGCGGCTTCTTCGGGGGTGGCGAAACGGCCGAGGAGCATGCCCGCCCCGGCCTCGGCCACGGCCTGGTCGGTGCGCAGTCCGGCGGCCCCACGCATGAGCGGGGTATCGACGCTGCCGTAGCGCACGGTGTTGACGCGCAGACGGCGGGGGGCGAGTTCCACGGCAAGTGCGCCGGTGAGGGTCTCAACCGCGCCGATGGCCGCGAGCGGAGCAGCCATCCCGGGTATCGGCTTGACCGTGTAGATGCCTGAGGTCAGGGTGATCGAACCGCCGGCGGGCAGGTGCGGGGCCACGGCCCGGACGGCGGCCAGGGCACCCCAGACCCGGGCGTCGAGGGTTGCGCGCACGGCCTCAGGCGTGAGCGCGCCGATAGGCCCGGCTCCGGCCAGCCCGCCGGCGGTAACCAGCACGTGGTCCACAGAGCCCGCCTGCTCGAGGATTCGAGCGAGTGCGTGCTCGTCGCCGCCGTCCGCCGGGGCCGCGAGCACTTCCGGGCCCTCCTCCGCACGGATCCGGTCTGCGGCCCTGCTCAGTCGTGCCGGGTCGCGCCCGATGAGCACCACGCGCGCGCCGACAGCGTGCAGCAGGGCCGCGGCGGCGAGGCCGATCCCGGAACTGCCGCCGACGATGACGGCGGTGGAGCCCCTGAGTCCGGCGGGCATGGGCACTCGGACCGGAATCGGTGCGGGCGTCGCGGTGGTGGTGGGCGTGGTCATAGCGTGTCCCTCTCAAATAAACCATCTGGTTGGTTTAGATCCTGGACCTCGCTGGCCGGAAAAGTCAACCGGATGGTTTAATTCGCACATGGCCTACGACGCGGACAGCACCCGCCGGCGCATCTTCGCCGCGGCGAGCGCCGAGTTCGCCGCGCACGGTCTCGCCGGCGCCAGGGTCGAGCGGATCGCCGCTACCGCCCGGGCGAACAAGCAGGCGATCTACCTGTACTTCGGGTCCAAGGACAAGCTGTTCGGAGCGGTGGTCAAGGCGAAGGTCGACGAGGTGTGCCACTCCGACACCCTCGACCCGCGTGCGGTCGGAGAGTCGGTGGGCCAGCTCTTCGACTGGTATCAGGAGCATCCCGAACTGATCAGGCTCCTGCTCTGGGAGGCCCTGGAGACCGGCGGCGGCCCGGTCCAGGGCGAGGAGGAACGCAGCGAGGCCTACCGCGGAAACGTGCGCGACCTGGTCGAGGCGGGCGTCGGCGCCGGGCGGGAGGAGCCCGAGCGCACCCGCGAGGCTCAGGACTGGATGTTCACGCTCATCGGCCTGGTCGCCTGGAACTTCGCCGTCCCGCAACTACGCCGCCTGATCCTCGACGAGGACGACGAGGCCGCCACGCTGGCACGGCGCCGAGCCGCGGTAATCGAGGCGGTACGCACGTTGGCGCAGGGCCAGCAGTAGGCCGAACCGGCTGATGCACTCGCACCGGCCCCGCGGACCGCCGCCGACTAATAGTACTGTGTTGCTCTTGGTCGGGTATGACTGGGTTGAGCATGGCCGAGGCGCCTGCGGTCCTCGCCCGCCATGTGGCCGAGCTCAGAACTCTGGGTGGCCGCCTCATCGAGCGCTGACCGCTCCCACCTCTCTGAGGTACTCGTGCACCAGGTGGACGGACATCGAGCCCTCGCCGACGGCCGAGGCGACGCGTTTGATCGAGCCGCTGCGCACGTCGCCGACCGCGAAGACTCCGGGCAGGCTCGTCTCGAGCACCAGGGGTGCGCGGCCGAGGTGGCGCCAGCGCTCGGCCTCGGCGGCCGGCGCGGCGTCCCGGCCGGTGAGCACGGCGCCGCGTTCGTCCACTGCGACGCTGCCGGCCAGCCACGCGGTACCCGGCCGTGCCCCGATGAACACGAACAGCGCACCGATCGACAGCGTCCGTCTCCCCCCGGTGTGCCGGTCCTCGACCACCGCCGATTCGACCGCCTTGTCGCCCGTCACCTCGCAGACCTCGCTGTGCAGGAGCACCTCGATGCGGGGGTTGGCCTCAATCCGGTCGACGAGGTAGCGCGACATGTCCGCCGACAGGTCGTCGCCGCGCACGACCAGGTAGACACGGGGCGATTGCGCGGCCAGGAAGATGCTCGCCTGGCCTGCGGAATTCCCGCCGCCGACCACGGCGACCGGGTCGGCCCGGCACTGGTGTGCCTCCCACACGGTCGCGGCGTAGTGGACGCCGACACCCTCGAGTTCGCGGCAGCCGGGCACGTCGAGCCGGTGGTAGAGCGCGCCCGTCGCCACCACGACCGTGTGCGTGGTGATCTCGCCGCCGTCGTCGAGGCGAACCGTGTAGTGGCCGTCCTCCCGGTGGTCTAGCGCGACGGCGGTCGCGGGGACGGTGATCTGCGCGCCGAATTTCGAGGCCTGGACCACCGCGCGCTCGGCCAGTTGCGCTCCGGAGATCCCGGCCGGGAAGCCCAGGTAGTTCTCGATCAGGGACGAGGTGCCGGCCTGGCCGCCGGTCGCGACCGCGTCCAGCACCGTGGTGGCCAGGCCTTCGGAGGAGCCGTACACGGCGGCGGCCAGACCCGCCGGACCGGCGCCGACCACCAGCAGGTCGCAGACCTCGTCGCGCGGCGCCGGCGCCCGCATCCCGACCGACTCGGCGAGCCGCGCGTTGGTCGGGTTACGCAGTACCCTGTCACTGCCCAGAAGCACGACCGGGGTCTGCGCGGCGGTGACGCCCAGACTGCGCAGCAACACCTCGGCCTGGCCGTCCTGCTCCAGGTCGATCCAGCGGTGCGGCAGTCGGTTTCGCGCGGCGAAGGCCAGCAGGCGGCGGGTGTCCGGAGAGTAGCGAGAGCCGATGATCCGCAGCCCGGCGCCCTGCCCGAGCAGCAGCGACCGGCGGTTGAGATAGGCGCGCAGGACCAGGTCCCCGAGCCCGGGCTCACGGGCCAGCACGCCGGTCACCTCGGCGACGGGGATCGCCAAGACCTCTCCGGGCTCGCGCACGACGGCGGTCAGGAACGCGACCTGCCCCTCGAGCAGCCCGAGCTCGCCGAGGAACCGTCCCGGGCCGTGCACCCGTACGAGGCGCTCGTCCGCTCCGTAGCTCTCGACGATCGCGACCAGGCCGCTGAGCACGACGAAGAAGGTGTCGGTCGGTTCTCCCTCGCGGAAGAGCACCTCTCCGGCCTCGACCGGGCGGCGTTCGCCGTGTTCGGCGAGGATGGCGAGTTGAGCGTCGGTCAGCTTCGGGAAGGCGCCGTCGGCGTCCGGAGTCTCCGTCAGAACGCTCATACGTACGCCTCGTCGATGTAGCACCAGCGCCAGTCCTCGCCCGGCTCCAGGGAGCGGACGATCGGATGCGTGACGGCCGCGGCGTGGCCGCGCGCGTGCTTCATCGGCGAGGAGTCGCAGCACCCGACATGGCCACAGGTCAGGCAGAGTCGCAGGTGTACCCACGGTGTCCCGAGGCGCAGACACTCCTCGCAGCCCTCCGGGGTGCGCGGCACGACCGGCCGGACCAGGGCGAGGTGCGGATCGTTCAGGTCGGCGGTCATGGCGTTCCTCCTGAGCCCGGTGAGCCCGCCGTCGTCGAGGTTCTGTCCGCGAGAGCCCGGTCCACCCATTGGCGCAGCGCCGGGGCGGGGGCCGCGCCAGCCTGCCGCGCGATCACCTCGCCCCGGTCGAGCACCATGAGGGTGGGCACGGCCTGAACCTCGAAGCGGCGCGAGAGCGTGGGCGAGGCGTCCACGTCGACCTTGACCAGCTTGATCCGCCCGGCCAGGTCGGTGGCCACCTTCTCGAGCGCGGGGCTGACCATCCGACAGGGCCCGCACCACGTCGCCCAAAGGTCCACGAGCACCGGGATGGTCGCCTGCTCCGCGACCTCGGCGAAGCCGGCATCGTCCGCGTCGGCGATCCACGGCAGTGGCCGGTGGCAGTTGCCGCACTTGGGGACACCCTGAGCCGCGGCCGGAACCCTGTTGTACTTCTGGCAGTTCGGGCAGCGGATCGTGCGCGTAGCCGCGCTCATGACGCCCTCCTTCTCGAGTGATCTGTCACGGCCCTTAGTCGGGCGTGCCCCCGGTCGGTTCGACCGTCTCCTGGAATGAGACGGTCAGCTCCCCGGCTACGGCGTCCACCAGCACGGTCACCCCCTCGTGGACACCGCCGGCGAGCAGCGCGCGGCCGATCTTGGTCTCCACCTCGTGCGAGATGAAGCGTCGCAGCGGTCGGGCGCCGTAGACCGGGTCGAAGCCCTGCTCGGCGATCAGCCGGCGCCCCTGTTCGGTCAGTCGCAGGGTGATGTTCTGCTCGGCGAGACGACGGCGCAGTTCGTTGAAGAGCAGGTCCACCACCCGCTCGATCTCGGGCAGGCCGAGCGTGTGGAAGATCACCACGTCGTCGACCCGGTTGAGGAATTCGGGCCGGAAATGGCCGCGCAGCTCGCCCATGATCAGGTCCCTGACGTCGGGCTTGATCTCGCCGCCCGCGCCGGCGTCCTGCAGCAGGTACTGCGAGCCCAGATTCGAGGTCATGATGATCACGGTGTTGCGGAAGTCGACGGTGCGTCCCTGGCCGTCGGTGATCCGGCCGTCGTCGAGCACCTGGAGCAGGGTGTTGAAGACGTCCGCGTGCGCCTTCTCCACCTCGTCGAACAACACCACCGAGTAGGGCTTGCGGCGCACCGCCTCGGTCAGCTGGCCGCCCTCCTCGTAGCCGACGTACCCGGGGGGCGCGCCCAGCAGCCGGCTGACCGTGTGCCGCTCCTGGTACTCGCTCATGTCGAGCCGGACCATATTGTCCTCGCTGTCGAACAGCGCCGCGGCCAGCGTCTTGGCCAGCTCGGTCTTGCCGACCCCGGTGGGTCCAAGGAAGATGAACGAGCCGATCGGCCGGCGCGGATCCCGGATGCCGGAGCGCGCCCGGATCACGGCGTCGGCGACCAGCTGCACGGCCTCGTCCTGGCCGACCACCCGCTCCCGCAGGATCTCGTCGAGCCGCAGCAGCTTCTCCCGCTCGCCCTCCTGCAGCCGGGAGACCGGGATCCCGGTCCACGCGGCCACGATCTCGGCGATCTCGTCCTCGGTGACCACCTCGCGCAGCAGCCGGGTTTGCCCCTGCTTCGAGGCGAGCTGCTGCTCCTCGGCCGCCTGTCGCCGCTCCAGCTCGGTGATCTTGCCGTACCGCAGCTCGGCGGCGCGGTTCAGGTCGTAGGCCCGCTCGGCCCGTTCGGCCTCCTGCCTGGCCTGCTCCAGCTCCTCGCGCAGCTCCTGGACCCGGCGGATGGCCTGCCGCTCGGCGTCCCACTGCGCGCGCTTGGCGTCCGCCTCGGCGCGCAGGTCGGCAAGTTCCCGGCGCAGCTCCTCCAGCCGGGCCTTGCTGGCCTTGTCCTTCTCCTTGGCCAGCGCCGCCTCCTCGATCTCCAGCCGGGTGACCCGGCGGGTGAGCTCGTCGAGCTCGGCGGGCATCGAGTCGATCTCGGTGCGCAGCCGGGCGCACGCCTCATCGACCAGGTCGATGGCCTTGTCGGGCAGGAACCGGTCGGTGATGTACCGGTGGCTCAGGGTCGCCGCGGCCACCAGCGCGCCGTCCTGGATCTTCACGCCGTGGAAGACCTCCAGCCGCTCGCGCAGGCCCCGCAGGATCGAGACGGTGTCCTCGACGCTGGGCTCGTCCACCAGGACGGTCTGGAACCGGCGCTCCAGGGCCGCGTCGGATTCGATGTGCTTGCGGTACTCGGTCAGGGTGGTGGCGCCGATCATGTGCAGCTCGCCGCGGGCGAGCATCGGCTTGAGCATGTTGCCGGCGTCCATCGCGCCCTCGGCCGCGCCCGCGCCGACCACCGTGTGCAGCTCGTCGATGAACAGCAGGATCCGGCCCTCCGCGGCTTTGACCTCGGACAAGACCGCCTTGAGCCGCTCCTCGAACTCGCCGCGGTACTTCGCCCCGGCGACCAGGGACCCCATGTCGAGGGAGAACACGGTCTTGTCGCGCAGTCCTTCGGGGATGTCGCCGCGCAGGATGCGCTGGGCCAGCCCCTCGACGATGGCGGTCTTGCCGACGCCCGGGTCGCCGATCAGGACCGGGTTGTTCTTGGTCTTGCGGCTCAGGATCTGGATCACCCGGCGGATCTCGGCGTCCCGGCCGATCACCGGGTCGAGCTTGTCCGCGCGCGCTTCGGCGACCAGGTCGCGCCCGTACTTCTCCAGCGCCTCGTAGGCGGCTTCGGGGCTGGCCGAGGTGACCCGCTGGTTGCCGCGTATCCGGGTCAGGGCGGTCAGGAAGGCCTCGCGGGTGACGCCGTGCTCCTTCAGCCGCCGCCCGGCGGCGGTCGCCGTGCCCTCCTCGATCAGGGGCAGGACCAGGTGCTCGACCGAGACGTACTCGTCCTTGAGCCGCTTCGCTTCGCGTTCGGCCGCGTCCAGGAGCCGGCCGAGGCGCTGAGTGATCATGACCTGGCCCGGGGCGGCGCCAGGTCCGGTGGTGCGCGGCCGCTTGGCCAGATCGGCGCTCAGGCCGGCGTGCAGCCCCTCGACGTCGGCGCCGGCCTGGGCGAGCAGCCTGGGGACGAGCCCTTCGGGCTGGTCGAGCAGGGCGATGAGGAGGTGTTCGCCGTCGACCTCGGTGTGGCCGAGCCGCACCGCGACGGTCTGCGCCTCTTGCAGCGCCTCCTGGGACTTCTGCGTAAGGCGATTCATGTCCACGGTGTCAGCTCCTTGCCAGTATGCCCACTGCGGCGCAGTGCGGTTTCCAGCTGCTCGATCCGGTCGAGCAGGTCGAGTACCAGGCCGATGCCGGAGTAGTTGAGCCCCAGACCGGTGCGCAGCCGCTGGGCCCTGGCGATCACCGCGGGCGCGCTGGAGGCGAACCAGAGCCGCCCGGACTCGTCCCGACCCGCCTCGACCAGGCCCAGCGCGACGAACTTGCGGATCACCTGGGGGTGGAGGCTACAGCGGTACGAAACCTCATCCAGGGTCAGCCGACCGCTGTCGGCGCGGCGCACGGTGACGAGCGAGTAGCGCGCTTCGGCGCGGCGGTCGTCGGACCATCCACCGCCGGACTGCTGAGGGGAGGTCATGTCTGACTCCTCGGGTCGAAGGCCGAGACGGCGGACAACTGCTCGAACAGTTCCCGCTCCCGGTCGGTGAGGGCGGGCGGCACCAGGATCCGGACCTCGGCGTACAGGTCTCCGGGCGAGCCCTTCGGATTGGGCATGCCCTCGCCGCGCAACCGCAGCTTCCGGCTGCTCGAGGAGCCCGGGGGGACCACGACCTTGGCCGTGCCGCCGGGCGTGGTGACCGGCACGGTCGCGCCGAGAGCCGCCTCCCACGGCGTGACCGGCAGGTCTACGGTGATGTCGCGGCGGGACAGCCGATAGCGCGGGTGCGGCGCGATCCGCACGGCGAGCAAGAGGTCGCCCGACGGCCCGTCGCCGAACCCGCGGCCGCCCTGCCCGGCCAGGCGGATCCGCTGGCCGTCCACGACCCCGGCGGGAATGTTCACCTCGTAGTCGCGCTCCTCGCCCTGGCCGCCGATGGTGAGCTTGCGCCGCCCGCCGCGGTACGCCTCCTCCACGGTCAGCACCAGCTCGGCCACCTGGTCCGCGCCGGCGACCCGGCCCGCGCCCCGGCTGCCGAACATCCCGCCGAACAGGTCCTCGAAATCGACCGCGGAGCCGCCGAAGCCCGGGCCCGCGAAACCCGGCCCGCCGAAGTCGTCGCCCGCCGGGCCGCCACCGCGGCGGCCGCGCCGGAATCCGCCGGAGCGCGCGCCCTGCGCGGCGGCCACCCGCTCGTCGTAGTCCTCGGGGATCTGCCGGAAGTCCGGCCCGAACCGGTCGTAGCGGGCGCGGGTCTCGGGATCGGAGAGCACCTGGTAGGCCTCGTTGATCTCCTTGAACCGCTCCTCCGCCGCCGGGTCGTGGTTCACGTCCGGGTGATGGCGGCGGGCGAGCTTGCGGAAAGCCTGCTGGATCGTCTGGGCGTCCGCGTTCCTCGGCACGCCGAGCACCTCGTAGTAGTCGCGGGCCACGGCGGCTCACTCCTGCCTGCGGCTGACCGCCACGGCCGCCGGGCGCAACTGTCGGTCCGGCGGCCTGCCGTATCCCGGCCGCAGAACCCGGACGACCGTTCCGCCCGGCACCTCGGGATCCTCGACCACGTTGGCCGCGTCGTGCCGGAGCGGGTCGAACGGTATGCCGGTCTCGTCGTCGCGCGGATAGCCGAGGGAGGCGAGCAGGGCGACCGCCTGGTCGCGCACGGCGCGCACGCCCACGATGATGGACGCCGGATCGTCCTTGGCGTGCTCGAGGGCGAGCTCCAGGTTGTCCACGATCGGGAGCCAGGCCAGGCAGGTGCGGCGGCGCTCGGCCTCGGCCTCGTGGTTCAGCTCGCGGGCGTGCCGCTTGCGCGCGTTGTCCAGCTCGGCCAGCGCCCGCCGCCAGCGGTCTTCGAGTTCTGCCACGGTGGCCTCGAGCGCCGTCAGGCGCTCGGCCGCCGCCTCCCGGTCGAGGCTCGCGTCGTCGTCCGGCGTGGCGCCGTGGCCCGCCGCGGCACCGGTGTCGTCGTCCATGGCGCCCCCTCAGCTCCGGTCGAACTCTGCGTCGATGACGTCGTCGTCCCCACCGCCGTTCGACGCTCCGTCCTGCGGCGCCGGACCGCTCTGCGCCGCCCCGGTGCCCGCGTGGTGGGCGGCCAGGGCCTGGTAGACCTGCTGGAGCTCTGACGTCAGCGTGCGGACACGGTCCAACGGTGCCTCGTCCTTCACCGCCGCGCGCGCGTCGCCGATCAGCAGCTCGGCCCGCGCCCGCTCGTGCTGCGGCGCGGCGTCGCCGAGCTCCGCCAGCCGCCGTTCCACCTGGTAGGCGACCGCGTCCAGCTCGTTGCGCGCGTCCACGGCCTGGCGCAGGTTCTGGTCCTCGGCCCGGTTGCGCTCGGCCTCCGAGACCATCCGCTCGACCTCGGACTTGTCCAGGTTCGAGCCCTCGCTGATCGTTATCCCCTGCTCCGCGCCGGTGTTCTTGTCCTTCGCGCTGACGTTGAGGATCCCGTTGGCGTCGATGTCGAAGGTGACCTCGACTTGGGGCTCGCCGCGCGGGGCCGGCCGGATGTTCTCCAGCCTGAAGCGGCCGAGCACCCGGTTGTCGGACGCCCGCTCCCGCTCGCCCTGCAGCACGACCACGTCCACCGCGGGCTGGTCGTCCTCCGCGGTGGAGAAGGTCTCCGAGCGGCGTACCGGAATGGTGGTGTTCCGCTCGATGATCTTCGTCATGACGCCGCCGCGGGTCTCCACCCCCAGCGACAGCGGCGTGACGTCCAGCAGGAGGACGTCCTTCACCTCGCCCTTGAGCACCCCGGCCTGGACGGCCGCGCCGAGCGCGACCACCTCGTCCGGGTTGACGGTCATGTTGGGCTCTTTGCCGCCGGTGAGCCGCCGCACCAGGGCCTGCACGGCCGGGATGCGGGTCGAGCCGCCGACCAGGATGACCTCGTCGATGTCGTTCTCGGACACCTTCGCGTCGGACATGGCCTGCCGGACCGGGTTGAGGCAGCGCCCGACCAGATCCTCGGTGATCTGCTCGAAGGTGGAGCGGCGGACCGTCTCGGTCAGGTGCTTGGGGCCGTCCGCGTCGGCCGTGATGAAGGGCAGGCTCACCTGGGTCTGGGTGACCGAGCTCAGCTCGGTCTTGGCCTTCTCGGCCGCCTCGAACAGCCGTTGCAGCGCCTGGGGGTCCGAGCGCAGATCGATGCCGTTCTGCTTCTGGAAGTCGTCGGCCAGATAATCCACCAGCCTGCGGTCGAAGTCGTCGCCGCCGAGGTGGGTGTCGCCGGCCGTGGACCGCACCTCGACGACGCCGTCGCCGACGTCGAGGATGCTCACGTCGAAGGTCCCGCCGCCCAGGTCGAACACGAGCACCGTCTCGTGCCCCTTCTTGTCCAGCCCGTAGGCCAGGGCCGCGGCCGTCGGCTCGTTGATGATCCGCAGCACCTCGAGCCCGGCGATCTTCCCCGCGTCCTTGGTCGCCGTGCGCTGGGCGTCGTTGAAATACGCCGGAACCGTGATGACCGCCTCGGTCACCCGCTCGCCGAGCTGCTTGGAGGCGTCCTCGGCCAGCTTGCGCAGGACCAACGCGCTGATCTCCTCCGGGGCGTACTGCTTGCCGCGCACGTCGAAGCGGGCCGTGCCGCCCGGCCCGTCGACCACGTCGAAGGTGACCGCCTTGACCTCGTCGGCCACCTCGTCGAAGTGGCGGCCGACGAAGCGCTTCGCGGAGTAGATGGTGCCCTTGGGATTGAGAATCGCCTGGCGGCGGGCCAATTGCCCGACCAGGCGCTCTCCGTTGTCGGTGAAGGCGACCACGGACGGTGTGGTCCGGGACCCCTCGGCGTTCGGGATGACCGTCGGCTCACCGCCTTCCCAGACCGCGATCACCGAGTTGGTCGTGCCGAGGTCGATGCCAACCGCTTTCGCCATGAGCTTCTCCTAGACCGGAAAGACAGACCGAAAGACACCCGCGTGGCGCGCCGTCGGCCAGTCGAGCTCGCGCCACGCCGATACGGGCGAAACCCCTCAATCGTGAAATCCCCCTCCCTCCAGCCCTATCACCGCTGGCAGCTTGCCGCGACCCGGGCCGCGGCGGGTGCACCGCTTACCCGCGGCAGCCCATGCCAAGGGCGCACCGAGTGGGCGGCCCGGAGCCGACGCATCGGCCATGTCCAATTAA
>Ga0073928_10002764_pt1 | contig 29168 bp, 24 predicted proteins | sample PaiPotPPA55metaG_FD_76969 | JGI IMG/M metagenome (GOLD analysis project Ga0073928, IMG submission 76969) | Iron sulfur acid spring bacterial and archeal communities from Banff, Canada, to study Microbial Dark Matter (Phase II) - Paint Pots PPA... ...
CAGCCGTCCCTCCCGACCGAACGCGGGCTCGAGCACGAGTACGGCGTCGCTGCGCCGCGCTTCATTTTCGATGGCGCCCCGCGATGAGTCGCTGCCGATCTCTTCATCCGAGTTCCAGAAAAAAATTATCCGCTTGTTCGAGCGAATCTTCTCCGCGCGCAACGCATCCACCGCGAACAACGCGTGTGCGAGCCCGCCCTTCATGTCGAATGTTCCGGGTCCCCACGCCTTCCCGCCCGACACGTGAAACGGCATCTTCGCAAGCGTTCCTAGCGGATACACCGTATCAAGGTGCCCCAGCACCATGATTTGGCCCGCGGACTTCCCTTCGCCGAGCCACAATTCCGCACGCACATGATTCCCGCGCTTCGCCTGCCCCAGAATTTGGACCCTCGCCCCCCGCCGGTGCCATTCCGCTGCCACCAATTGCCCGCATGCGTCCACGGCGCGCTTATCGAAGCTAGGCGACTCGCAGCGCACCAATTTGCCGAGCAGCCGCACCATGTGATCCTCGCGGCCGCGCAGGTACCGCAGGATTTCTCGCATGGGAGCTCGTTCTTCGCGCATCGCGCGCGTATGCTAACAGCCACGTCATGTCCCGGCAACGCTGATTCCCGCTTTGCCGAAGTTTCGTATAGAATTATTCGAACTCGCGCAGGAAAAGTTCGCGCCGGTCGCACGCACTCAAGGCAAATGAGAAACGCCAAAACCAGAGGTCAACGATGATCCTCGACGTAAACGGGATCCAGAAAATTCTGCCGCACCGCTACCCATTTCTCCTGGTGGACGCCATCGAAGAAATGGAACGCTGGAAGCGCATCGTGGGAATCAAGAACGTCACCATCAACGAGGCGTTCTTTCAGGGTCACTTCCCGGGACAACCGATCATGCCCGGAGTGCTGATCATCGAATCGATGGCACAGACGGGAGGCCTGCTGCTTCTGCAGGAGGTGCCCGATCGCGAGAAAAAGCTTGTATATTTCGTCGCCATCGACAATGCGCGCTTCCGGCGCCCTGTAGTTCCTGGCGACCAGCTCAAGATTGAAGTGAAGGTTATGGCCTGGCGTGGGGATTTCTGCAAGATCCAAGGGCAGGCAACTGTGAATGGCGACCTCGCTGCCGAAGCGACGCTAATGTGCAAGATGGTGGACCGCGACGCACAGCCAGTTCCCGCGCAAGTGCCCGCCGAGAAGGCGCAATGAGCGAAATCGATTCGCGCGCCCAGGTTTCCTCTTCGGCGCGCATCGGATGCAACTCGCGGATCGGCGCCTATGCCGTCGTTGGCGATGAAGTTGAACTCGGTGACGGCTGCATCCTCGAACACCACTCAGTGGTGCACGGGCCGGCGCGGCTGGGACGCGAGAACCACGTATATCCATTTGCGGTCGTCGGCGGCGATCCGCAGGATTTGACGTACAAAGGGGAGCGCGTCTCGCTCGAAGTGGGCGACGCCAACGAATTTCGAGAGTTTTGCACCGTGAACCGCGGGACGCTGAAGGGTGGCGGCGTCACGCGAGTGGGAAGCCACAATCTCATCATGTCGTACGCTCATATCGGCCACGATTCCCAGGTGGGCGACTACACCGTTTTCGTCAACGGCGCCACGCTGGCCGGCCACGTCACCGTCGAGGACTACGCCACGATCGGCAACTTCAGTCCGGTGCATCAGTTCTGCCGTGTGGGACGCCACGCTTATGTCGGCGCGCACACTGTGATTACACAGGACGTGCTTCCGTTTTCGAAAGTCGTATCGCCGCGCGAGACTCGATGTTACGGCACAAACACCATCGGCCTGCAGCGCCAGGGATTTTCCCCCGAACGCATCGAGTTCATTGAGGACGCTTATCGCCTGCTTCTTCGCTCCAAGCTGAATACCACGCAAGCCGTCGAAGAAATGCGTGGAACCCTCTCGCACTCCGAAGACGTCTTAAACATAATCCGGTTCATCGAGTCGGCCGAGCGCGGTGTGACCAAATAGGTGACCTGTGCCTGCGACTCACGAAAACAATTCCGGAGAATGGGGCCTTATCGCTGGGAACGGCGATTTCCCGTTCCTTGTGCTCGAGGGAGCCCGCAGCCGCGGCATCGATATGGCCGTGATCGCGATCCGAGAAGAAGCGTCTCCGGCGCTCGAACGCGCGACGAAGCGGCTTCACTGGGTGAGCCTCGGCGAGTTGAGCCGCACAATTTCTTTGCTGCACGAAGAGGGAGTGAAGCGGGCCGTGATGGCAGGACAGGTGAAACACAACAAGATCTTCAGCTCGATTCGGCCGGACTGGCGGCTTGCGAAATTGCTCTTTTCACTTCCGTCGAAGAATACAGACTCGCTGATCGGCGCGGTTGCGCGCGTCCTGGAAGACGAAGGCATTGAACTCGTCGACTCGACCAAGTTTCTCGGGCCGTTGCTGCCCGCTCCGGGCGTGCTCACACGCCGAGCGCCCACCGAAGATGAGTCCGCGGACATCGAATATGGGCGACAGGTGGCGCGGCAGATCGCGGGTCTTGATCTCGGCCAAACCGTGGTAATCCGCGACCACGCCTGTGTGGCTATCGAGGCCATGGAAGGCACCGACGAAACGATCGAGCGCGCCGCTCGTATAACCGGCGGACAGCGTCTGATCGTCGTCAAAGTGAGCAAGCCAAAACAGGACATGCGTTTCGACGTGCCGGTGGTCGGGCTGAAGACAGTTGAAGTGATGCGAGGCTCGAACGCCACCGCGCTCGCCATCGATGCCGGCCGCACGTTGCTTTTTGATCGCGATGCGCTCATCGCCGCAGCCGACGGAGCGGGCATTGCGATTCAGGCGTTTGCGCCGGAATCAGCATCGCAGCCGGCAAAAGTTGAGGCGAAGAAATCGTGAGCGCAAAGCCTATTCGCGTCGCTGTCGTCGGGGTGGGCGAATTCGGCCGGAATCACGTTCGCGTGTGGCGCGAAGTTGAGGGCGCTGAGCTCGTTGGTATCGTGGATACCAATCCAGATCGCGCAGCGAAGATTGCTGCAGAGTTCAAGACGCGCGTTCTCGCCGGCGTCGATGTCCTCGCCACCGAACGAATCGACGCAGTCAGTCTCGCCGTGCCCACCAAGGAGCACGCTCGCATTGGCTGCAAGCTGCTGGCCGCAGGCCACGATGTTCTCGTGGAAAAGCCGATGGCCGCTTCGCTCGCCGAGGCCGGCGATTTGATCGCCGCCGCAAAGCGCGCGGGCCGTATCCTGCAGGTAGGTCACGTGGAGCGATTTAACCCCGCGGTAGCCGCGGCGCAAGAAATTGTTTCGCGTCCCATGTTCTTCGAAGTGCACCGCCTCGGCATCTTCACGCCGCGCAGCCTCGATATCGACGTGGTCTACGACGTGATGATCCATGATCTCGATATCCTGCTCGCGCTGGTGGATGCGGAAGTGGTGGACCTGAGAGCCGTCGGCATTCCTGTGATCACCGACAAGATCGATATCGCCCATGCCCGTGTGGAATTTTCGACGGGCACCGTGGCTAACCTCACGGCCAGCCGTGTTTCCACGGAGCGCGTCCGGAAGATGCGCTTCTTTCAGGAGCATGAATACATCTCGCTGGATTTCACGCGTCAGGATGTTCTTCGCGTTCGCGTTCAGCCGGGCGAGCCCCAACCTGAAATCGGATTCGAGAAACTGCCCACCACACCCGTGGAACCTCTGAGAGCCGAACTGAGTTCGTTCCTCGAGTGCGTTCGCACCCGCCGCGCACCGGTGGTGGATGGGGTTGCCGGCCGACGCGCTCTCGAACTTGCCGACCGAGTTATGGGAGGCATCCTCGATCACGCGCGCCGCGTCCAACTGAGTGCCTTCTCTCCACAGGAAACTCGATGATTTCACGCACTCTTGTCCCAGTTGACGTGCGCCCGCCATCGCCGGACGACCTCAAGAAGACTGCCCGCCGCACAACCACTTACATGGACGACCGCACCGTCGTCCCTCCGGAACTTTCGGACGCGCCGCCCCTGGACGGCAAGTCGACCATCCCGTCCTACCTTCCGCTCGGCGTGCTGGTCGACCGCACTCTCGTCCCTCGTGGCATGCCCGCCAAGCCGCTCGAGAAATTGCAGGAAGCGGCGCAGTACCATTCGATCGCGATTTTGGATTCGCGCGTCGTGGTCCCGGCATATGTGGAACCAGCTACAGCCGGGGAGATCCGCCGCTTCGAAAAACAGCCACACGCGATGACAGCGGAACTCCGGGAAGTTGTGGCGCCGGACGTCTTCATTACCGGCGATCCCAATCTCTTAATCGCGCCTACCACCAGACGCGACACCAAGAATGACGCGATCATTCGCACGGTTTCAGTGATCGTGCACATTGGCCTTGTGATTTTCGTCATTTTTTTGCCGAAGATTTTTCCGTATCACCCGCCGACGCAAGACGAAATCGATCTCGCTCGCAATCAGCTTAGTTTCGTTTACAGTCCGCCCGAGGTTTCCAAGCCCGCTCTTCCCCCGGGACCGAAAATTCGCATCGACCGCAAAACTCTGAACAAGGTGGCCCCGCCGGTGCTCGCGCCGCCGGTCTCCAATCCCCCGCCCGTGCAAACGCCGCCTGAAAGGCCCGCGCCGGAACTTCCCTCGGCTCCCACGCCGCGTGTGCCTGTGAGTCCCGCGCCGACCCAGACTCCGCCCCCGCTGGAGCCGTCCCATATCGAGCCCATCAAGCCGCCAACTCCAACTCCCGGGCGGCTGAATCTCGATCTGCCGGCTGCGTCTCCCAATAAGGCGCTCGATGATCAGCTTAGGGACGCGATCAACCGCCAAGGCCGTGGCAGTGTGTACACAGCTCCCGGCGGCAACATCCCACAGGGCGGTGGAGGAGGGGGACGAGGCGGACCGGGGATGCAACCGGGCGTGTCCATGCTGACGCCTACCGAAGGCGTGGACTTTAACAGCTACCTCTCGCGATTGGTCGAGAGTGTGAGACGGAATTGGTACGCGGTGATGCCAGAATCTGCCCGAATGGGCGAAAAGGGCATCGTAACGATTACCTTCCACGTATACAGGGATGGCAGCGTTCGTCTGCCCGATCCGTCGCTCGAGAGAACATCCGGCAGGGAGCCGTTGGACGCCGCTGCTCTATCGTCCATACGCACGTCGAGCCCGTTCGAACCGCTTCCCTCGCAATTCAAAGCCGACTACATCGAACTCCGCTTCGGATTTTTCTATAATATTCCCGTCGACAGCTCTTATTGACCTCTTTGTGAAGCTCAATCGCATCCAAGTCGTCGGCGCGCTGTTGCTCGCCGTCCTGGTCTTGCTCGTCCTTCTGTTCCGATACTGGGGCTTCTGGAAATTCTCGGGATGAGCGAGCTTCCGCGGCTCGTCGTTATCCTGGGGCCGACTGCCTCCGGAAAGTCCGCGCTCGGCATCTCGCTCGCCAAAAAGCTTGGAGCTGAAATCCTCGTCTGCGATTCGACACAGGTCTACCGTCACTTCGATATCGGCACGGCGAAAGTTCCTCCCGCCGAGCAGCACGGAATTCCGCACCATCTCGTCGATCTCGTCGAGCCATCCGACGTTTTCACCGCCGGCGATTACCGGCGGCACGCGCTGACGGTGCTGGAAGATCTCCGGCACCGCCGCAAGTTGCCGATCCTGACCGCAGGCACCGGCCTCTATCTGCGCGCGCTGCTCGAAGGCCTTGCCGATGCGCCAACACGATCCGAAGAATTGCGTGCACGATTGCGTGAAAGCGTTCAGGTTCGTGGCCCGCAGCACCTGCATCGGTTGCTCGGCCGCCTCGATCCGCAGGCGGCAGCCCGCATTTCTGCGCGAGATACGCAGAAAGTCATTCGCGCGCTCGAGATTCGCCTGCTGGCAGGCAAGCCGGTCGACGATGTGCACAGCGGCGGTCGCAGCCCGCTAGAGGGCTACCGCGTCACCAAAATCGGCCTTCTTCCGCCGCGCGCGGCTCTGTACGAAAGAATTCACGAGCGCGTACTGGCGATGATTTCATCCGGTTGGCTTGAGGAAGTCCGGCGGTTGATCGCGCGAGGCGTTTCTGCTGACGTGAAGCCCTTTCAGTTCATCGGCTACTCGGAACTGCGCGCCCATCTCGAAGGCAGCATCTCGCTCGACGAAGCCCTTCGCCAAATTCAGCAAGCCACACGCCGCTTCGCGAAACGCCAAATTACATGGTTTCGCAAAGAGCCCGGTGTCACGTGGCTCTCCAGCTTCGGCGATGATCCTGCCGCTCTGCGAACTGGCCTCGAAATGATCACTGCTTGATTCATTCTTCCGTCTCGGTTATCTTGCAGGCGAAAGTACGATAGCGTATGGCCACTGCAACCGCTCTCAAAGCTCCCCATCTTCAGCCGAGCGACTGGATTCGAGCCGGCATCGCGCGACTGGCTTCGGACGGCATTGAATCGGTGCGAGTCGAGTTGCTGGCGCGCGACTTGCGCGTGAGCAAAGGCAGCTTTTATTGGCATTTCCGCGACCGCGAGGACCTGCTCAGCAAGATTCTGGGCCATTGGGAGACCTGTGAGCGTGACCGACTCGAGCCGAGCGGCCGCACTGCGGCCTCGCGATGGGCGTGGTTCGTCGAGCAGAATTCAACCGAAGAGCGCGTTCGATTGGAACTGGCGGTTCGGGCTTGGGCGCGCAAGGACGAGAAAGTGGCGGACTGCGTCGCCGCGGCCGATCGAGAGAAGACTCGCTTCATCGCGGACGTCCTTAGAGAAATCGGATTTGAGAACGCGGCGTCGGAATCGTGGGCAGAGCTAGTTCTGCTGGTTTGGCTGGGCTGGCTTGACCGCGCGAGCCGCATCGCGAATTCCGAATCGATGCGCTCCAGCCTCGGCGATCTCTTGTCCCTTGTGATTCTCGCCGCGTCAGGGAATCCGGCTCCCCCGATCTCCTGAGTCGCCGGCCTGGCAGACGCCATCTCAGAACGCCATTTCCCCCCGATGCGGGAAAATCGTATAATTAAGCCCAGATGAAATTCACTCGCTGCAGGGCTCGGCCCCGCTCCCGCGTCAGCGTCGAATGAAAGCTCCGCGATCCTTGGACAATCGAGAACGCGTGTTGCTCGTGGGTGTCGGCCTGAAAAGGCCGTCGCGCGGCCGTGGCGGGAATCCAACGACGACCGGCCGGGACTCGCTGCAAGAGCTCGAAGAACTCGCGATCAGCGCCGGCGCCGACATCGCTGGGACGCTGCTCCAGGTGCGCGACGCGCTTGATCCCGCCACCCTCGTTGGCCGCGGCAAGATTGACGAAATTCGCATCGAGGCAGAGTCGCGTCATGTTCCCCTTGTAATCGTCGACCACGACCTCACTCCCGTACAGCTCCGCAACATGGAAAAGGGAATCGGCTGCCGCGTCATCGATCGCACCCAGTTGATCCTCGATATCTTCGCTTGCCACGCCCGCACGCGGGAAGGTCAGCTGCAGGTGGAACTGGCGCAGTTGAACTACCTGCTTCCGCGTTTGACCGGACGTGGAGAAGAGCTTTCGCGCCTCGGCGGCGGCATTGGCACCCGCGGACCTGGCGAGCAGAAGCTCGAGACGGACCGCCGGCGAATACGCGACCGCGTGCGAAAGATCCAGCAAGCGATCGAAACCGTTCGTCGCCAGCGCTCTACGCGCCGGCAGGCGCGTCAGGCTGTCCCACTCGGGATGATCGCTCTGGTGGGCTACACGAACGCGGGCAAGTCCACTCTGTTCAACGCCCTCACTCATGCGGACGTACTCACCTCGCCGAAAATGTTCGCGACGCTCGATCCCACAATCCGGGCGGTTCGACTTCCGTCGCATCGCCGAGTGCTTCTTTCCGACACAGTAGGGTTCTTGCGCGATCTGCCCCCGGATTTAATCGCGGCGTTTCGCGCGACCCTCGAGGAAGTTCAAGAAGCCGCTCTCATTCTGCAGGTTACCGATATTTCCAATCCGCACCATGCTGAGCAAGACGCCGAAGTCTTGAAAGTTCTTGCCGACCTCGGCGTGCAAGACCGCCCCCGGTTGCACGTGCTCAACAAGGTGGATCGACTCGGCCAGGAAGACCTTGCTGCGCTGAAAAAAACGAATGGAAACAGGGATCTTCGCGTGCTGACGTCTGCGTGTACGGGCGAAGGCCTTCAGGATCTGCTGGCCACCATCGACGCGGCGATACCGGTCGATCCGCTTGTGAAACTTCGCTTTCGCATTCCCACTTCTGACGGCCGAAACCTGTCGTTGGTTCATGCCTGCGGCCGTGTGTTGCACTCCGAAGTCCTGGACGACCACTTCCTGGTCGATGCCGAGATTCCCGAATCGCTTGCCAGGCGTCTCGATCAGTTTAGACTTCGACCGCGCGCTGTCCCCCCGAGCACCGATAGACCCCTGGACCTGTCTGGAGACCCGCTTAAAGCTTGACGGTCCCTAATCTGGCCAAAAAACGCCGAAGATGCCTTTTTTCAGAGGTTTTCGGCACGCAGGAAGAGCCACAAAACGGTGGAAAACCCTGTGGAAAAGCGCTCCCGCTTTTTGCGGTCCGGGACGCGGCAAATGCCAGACCCCGGTGCTCAACTCCGCGACGACATACAGTTAATTGCTTATCCGGCAATGGTTTGCGAGAGGTATCTCATCCGTAGAGTAGCGCCACGTCCTTCGCGAATCCCCTTTTACCTCCACAGCGAATTTGCACAGGGTTGCAGCAATCCACTTATCTAAGCCACGACTTCTCCGATATTTGCGGAGTGGCGCATCAAGGCAATAACATGACCCTTTGAAGCCCTCTGGCCCGCAGTACCGTTGACTCCCTTCGGGTGCGGGACTATATTGATTATCCCTTGGCCTGAATGGTGGGCTTGGCCGAGCCTTTCCGAGATTGCTATGAACCTGCCGAACAGTCTGACCGTTCTGCGAATCTTCTTCGTCCCGTTGCTCGTGGTGGTTCTTCTCACGCAGCAACCGAACTGGAACTTCTGGGGCCTCCCGATTCATTTCGAGGTCTGGGGCGTCCTGATTTTATTGCTCGCGGCCGCCACGGATGTGATGGACGGGTACTTCGCCCGCTCCAGAAAAGAAATCACTACTCTCGGCATCCTACTCGATCCGATCGCCGACAAGCTCTTGATCTCCGCGGCATTCATTTCACTGGTGGCGATGAATTTGGTTCCCGCGTGGATGGTGGTGATCATTATCGGCCGGGAATTCGTGATCACCGGCCTGCGTGACATCGCGACGGTGGAGGGGCTGATCATTCCCGCATCGGCGCTGGGCAAGACGAAAATGATTTTGCAGGTTCTCGCAGGCTGCGCTGTGATTCTCACCGCGAAGCATCCGGCACTGAAGTCTCTCGGAAACGTCCTGATGTGGCTGGTGGTTTTGAGCGCAATTGGCTCGGCGGTGCACTATTTCCAGATGTTCTGGAGCCAGATCAATTTTCGAGTTCAGCAACGGCGACGCCGCAGCACGGTTGTAATCGTGGAGCCGAAAGAAAAGCCTCAGGATGTCCTCACTCGCTGATTGCGAGAAAAAACTGCTTCTGCAAATTGCCAGGCACGCGTGCAACAGCGCAGTCCAGCGCGGCGATCCGCCCCCGGATTTTTCCGCGAGTGCGACACTCCGTCAGCCCGGCGGTGCGTTCGTGACTCTGCGCCGCGGCTCGCGGCTCCGGGGGTGCATCGGCCAGCTCCCTGCTCGGGAGCCTCTGAACGAAGTGGTTGCTCGGTGCGCCAGGAGTGCAGCGCTCGAGGATCCGCGGTTCTCGCCCGTTGGCCCCGAGGAAATGGCCGAAATTGATATCGAAATCTCCGTGCTTTCGCTCCTCGAAGAGATAACTCCGGAAAAGATCGAAGCGGGAAAGCACGGCTTGGTGGTTAGCCGGGGCTGGCAGCGCGGTGTGCTGCTCCCACAAGTAGCCGCTCAATTCGGCTGGACTGCTTCGAGATTCCTCGAGGAGACTTGCATGAAGGCCGGATTCGACAGCGCCATCTGGAACGATCCGGAGACGCGCATCCAGGCGTTTACCGCGGAAGTTTTCAGCGAATCCGAGCTAAACAACGCGCGCATAAACACGCACGGATCTCAGAAATTGCCTTATTCCACTTCGACGTAGTCGCCGGCGTAAACCTCACGCAGGGTGAACGTCAGCAGTAGCGTCGAGGAATTCGGCCCGGTTCGCACCACCACTCCCTCGCCAAGAACCTCTCGGGGTGTATTGTTCCAATCCCATTTCCCGGGAGCCCTTCCAAGCCCGAACGTGGGTCCCTCCGAGCCTTGGATATCGAATGCGGTCCGCGGCGTCTGAAAGGCGGTCTCGTGTTCGGTGCCGGTGTAACGGAAAACGCGGAAGTAGTCGCCCACCCGCACTCCCTGGTCGCGGCCGAGATTCACGTAGGCAATGTCGTTCGTTCCCATCTCCTGTTGGAATTTCTTGCCGGTGATCAGCATCGCCCGCGCTTTCCCTGTCGGGGGCGCGAATCGATCGAAGTTGGATTCAGACTTCATCGGCGGCGCAGGACGCTCCGCGAAGGGCACGATAATGTCGCCCCGCTGCAGAAAGTCGCACTCCTGCACAACCTGGGCGATCGACGTGTTCCGGTCGACCACAATCACCTTGATGCGCCCCTCATCCGCCCAAACGGTCCCCATTTTCCGAAGAATCGCGTGCTGCCACTTCGTCCATTGAATGGAGATCGGGTCGACCTCGGGCCGCATCACCGAGAATTCGTCGCCTACTTTGACTCCTTGCTCTCCACCCCGATTGATGTAGACGTAGTCGCCGTAGTCAAAGGTGATCCTATAGTTCGACCCTTCACCTGTAATCACGTAGCTGCTGCGCGGAACGGCCTCCGTGGTGACGGTCCCGGAGCAATAGAGGTCGTTTTCAATCGGCACGGGCGTTTGAGCCTGCGCCGAGGCTGCTCCCGAAATAGCCAGAATGAGTCCGGCAAAGACGATTTTCCCGCGCATAATTCGTGCTCCTTTTTGAACAGGCTTCACGGTTTGTCCGCCGCAGCCGACAACCCCGCCCTAAGCCTAAGCTCGATGCGCCGCACACTCGGCGCCAATGAATCGACCGTAACAGACGCTTTTGGGAGCGTCAAGATAAGCATCCTCCACGCTTTACACATTGTGCACCGCATGGTAGAAGCCTGGACTCCCCTGTACGAAAGGTCAGGGAACGCCGTTTTGGAGCTTTGCCTACGGGGTTCTTCGAGTTCGAGAGCGCCTAACAGACTGTGATTGCCAAGGACAAAATCTGTGCCGTCGCCGCTGCCGCAGACTTGCGCACCATGTGGCGGCAACTCGCGAGCGCGCTCCGTCTCACTCGTACCGTGGAATTGCGCCTCGACTGGCTGGTCGACGATAGTGAGATCGATCGGTTTCTGCGTCAACTTCGATCGAAGAAGCCGCGCGCAACCCTGATCGCCACTTGCAGGCGTCGCGCTGCCGGCGGCAAGTACCGAGGTTCGATCGCGAACCAGCTTCTTCATCTTGCCGAGGCTTTGCGGGCCGGTTGCGCGTGGTATGACCTAGAGATCGAGTCCGTTCGGGAGTGTCCGCCCGAATTGCTCGACGTGCTAGTCGGCGAAGGCCGCCAGTTGACCTCCGCCCATTTTTTTCGCCGCATGCCGCTTGGCCTGGGCCGAATCGTAAGTGACCTTCACCGCCCCGCGTCCAACGCCATCAAGATAGCCGCGCAATGCGACTCGCTCGCCGGCGGCCTGAAACTTCTTCGAATTGCGCATCGCCGACGGAACGTCGTTGCGGTCCCGATGGGCGATATCGCACTCCCGCTTCGCGTGTTGGCGCTCCGGGAAGGAAGTGCCTTGTCCTATGGTCCCGTCGAGAACGCCACCGCGCCGGGGCAAGTCTCCCTCGACCAGATGAAGAATCTTTACCGTGCGGACCGCCTCGACCGTCGCACTCGCGTCTACGGCATTGTCGGAAACCCCGTTGGCCACTCGCTTTCGCCCGTTATTCAGAATGCTGCGTTTCAAGCCCGCCGGATGAACGCCGTCTACCTGCCGTTTCTCGTTCGGGATCTGCGCGATTTCTTGGCAGCGATCGAACCACTCGGGATAGCAGGTTTCAGCGTAACGCTGCCGCACAAGCAGGCGGTTTTACGCCATCTCGACGGATGCGATCCTCTCGCTGCTGCGATCGGAGCCGTAAACACGGTGGTGGTGCGCGGCGGCGGCAAACTCTACGGGTACAACACGGATTACGTCGGCGTCCTTCGCGCTCTCGAACCGCGCATTCCTCTCCGCGGGAGCCGCGTGCTGATCGTTGGAGCCGGCGGCGCCGCGCGGGCCGTGGCGTTCGCTCTCGCACAAGCCGGCGCGTCCGTTTGCATTTGCGCGCGGCGTGCAAACCGCGCCCGGGCCCTCGCAAAAGCCGTGCATGGCGAAGTGGTGACGCGTGCGAGCCTCCGTCGCGAATTCTTCGATGCAATCGTGAACGCGACGCCCGTCGGCATGCATCCATCGGTCAACGATTCGCCGCTCGACGCTCGCGATTTGAATTGCCGCCTCGTTTTTGACACGATCTACCGCCCCCGGCAAACGAAGCTCTTGCGTCTCGCGGCCCAGGGTGGCATCGAAACAGTTTCAGGCATCGAAATGTTCATCGCGCAGGGAACCGCGCAGTGGGAAATCTGGACGGGTCAGCGCGCGCCCTTCGAAATCATGCGAAAAGCCGCCTTGGGCGCGCTTGAGAACGAGGAAAGACGTCGACTCCGAAAATGATTCAGCCTGACTTCAGGACGTTCTGCCATCTCGCCGAAAAGGGGAACCTGGTCCCGGTCTACGAAACGTACACGGCTGATCTTCTCACCCCGGTTGGCGCGTACCTTCGCATCGCGCACCACGCGCGCTATGCGTTCTTGCTCGAAAGCGTCGAGGGCGGCGAGAACATCGCGCGCTACACTTTCGTTGGCGCGAATCCCGTCGAAGTGTTTCGCTCGCGCGGAAGGAATTGCACACTCGAATCCGGCGGCAAGCGGACACGATTCGAAGCCAATCCCATCGAAGAATTGCGCCGGCTCACGCTTCGCTTCCATCCGGTTCGCGTGCCAGGATTGCCGCCGCTGATTTCGGGCGCGATCGGTTACTGCGCGTACGACATGGTTCGCCTTCTCGAAAACATCCCCGCCCGGGGGCGCGACGACCTGGGCCTCGATGACTGCGTGATGATGTTCTACTTGGGCGTGCTGGCTTTCGACCATGTTCAGCATCGCGTTTGGATCACGCGCAACGTCTTCACGGAAGGCAAAGGCAGCTTGCAGCAAAAGTACAACGCCGCCGTCCGCGAAATCGGCCGCACCCGGCGCATGCTCGAACGCCCGTTGCCGCCGAAGCGCCGTCCCCGGCCGGCAACCAACGTAAATGTTCGCTCCAACATGAGCCGCGCACAGTTCATGGCCGACGTTCGCAAGGCCAAGGAGTACATCCGCGCCGGCGACATTTTTCAGGTCGTGCCCAGCCAGCGATTCTCCTCGGAAATCAGCGCAGACCCATTCGACATCTACCGCGCGCTCCGCGTCGTCAATCCCTCGCCATACCTCTATTTCCTGCGTCTCGACGATGTTTCGATCGTCGGCAGCTCGCCGGAGATGCTCGTGAAAGTCCAGAGGCGTGATGTGTTCTACCGTCCGATTGCCGGCACGCTTCCGCGCGGCCGCGACGAAAAACAAGACCGCGAACTCGAGGCCAAGCTCCTCGCTGATCCCAAAGAACGCGCCGAGCACATCATGCTCGTTGACCTTGGCCGCAATGATCTTGGCCGCGTTTGCGAATACGGCAGCGTCAAGGTTGAGCGCCTGATGTTCGTCGAGCGCTATTCACACGTGATGCATCTCGTCTCCACCCTGCGCGGGAAATTGCGCGAGGGTCTGGATTGCTTTGACGCACTGATGGCGTGCTTTCCGGCCGGAACGCTTTCGGGCGCGCCCAAGATTCGCGCGATGGAAATCATCGATGAAATCGAGCCTACTCGGCGTGGCATTTACGGCGGCGCGATCCTGTATCTCGATTTTTCCGGGAATCTCGATTCCTGCATCGCGCTGCGTACGCTCGTCGCGAAAAATGGCCGCGCTTACATCCAGGCAGGCGCCGGAATCGTTGCCGATTCCGTTCCCGAAAAGGAATACGCGGAAACCGTGAACAAAGCCCGAGCCGTGATCACCGCGCTTGAAATCGCGCATGGAAAAGAAATCTGAGGTGCGTACGGCGGCCGGGTAATCACCTGACGGCCCGTGCTAGACTGGCTTCTTCGATGCTCCTCCTGCTCGATAACTACGATTCCTTCACCTATAACCTGGCGCAGTACCTTGGCCAGATGGGGCAGGAACTCGAAGTGCGCCGCAACGACAAGATTTCACTCAATGAAATCGAGGATCTCCACCCCCGTTTCATCGTGATTTCGCCCGGGCCCTGCACGCCAAAAGAAGCTGGCATCAGTGTTCCCTTGATTGAGCGCTTCGCGGGGAAAATTCCCATTCTCGGCGTTTGCCTGGGGCATCAGGCTATCGGCGCGGCGTTCGGCGGCCGCGTGATTCGCGCGCCACAAATCATGCACGGCAAAACGAGCGACATTCACCACGACGGCAAAACCATCTTCCGCGGCCTTCCGCAGGATTTTGTCGCGACGCGTTACCATTCGCTGATTGTCGAGCGCGAAACGCTCCCCAGCGAACTACAGATTTCCGCGGAAACGTCGGACGGCACGATCATGGGTTTGCGCCATCGCAAGCTCCTCGTCGAAGGCGTGCAGTTTCATCCGGAATCGGTGCTCACGGAGCCTGGATTTCGCTTGCTTCAAAATTTCCTCAGCCTGCAGTAGTTTCGCTAGAAGAGGTGTCCTCTGTGTCTTCGGTGTTCTATGCGGGCTCTGCATCTCAGCGGTAGACTTGCCTTTGCGTGTTTCGCCGCTTTCTCAATCCTCATCGCTGGTCAGAATCCGCGGAATGCTAACGACACGCCGACATATCTCGGCTTCGACGCGAACGACTACCCAGGCGATGTCGCCCTGCCAACTTTGAAGCAAACGTTCGCCTTCGCAGGCTACTGGCTGAACAATCCTCCCGGCGCGAAGTCCAACACCTGGCACGGCCATCGCGCCGCACTCGCGCAACACGGCTTCGGCTTCCTCGTCCTCTTCAACGGCCGCCTCGAACGCGAATTGCATTCCGTCTCGAACGCCCGCGCGCAGGGTGTCAGTGACGGTCACGCCGCATCCGCCGGGGCGCAGCGGGAAGGATTCGCGCCCGGCACTGTGATCTTCCTTGACCAGGAAGAGGGCGGCAGCATGAACGCCGCCCAACTCGCGTATCTGCTCACCTGGTTTGACGCCATCGCCGCAGCCGGTTTTCGCCCCGGCATTTATTGCTCCGGAATGCCTGCCAGCGAAGGACACGGCGAGTTTACGGTCACCGCGAACTACATTCGTGACCACGCAAGCACGCGTAAACTCGTCTACTTCGTCTACAACGATGCCTGCCCGCCGTCGCCCGGCTGTTCGTATCCCAAAAATCCGCCGCAACCCTCGGCGAGCGGCGTTCCGTTCGCTTCGGTTTGGCAATTCGCGCAGTCGCCGCGTCGACGCGAATTCACCCGCCACTGCGCCGCCACCTACAGTGTGGACGGCAAATGCTATCCCCCGGCCATGGGGACGGGCTCGCCGAATGGCTCGCTCTACATCGACGTCGAATCCGCGACGTCCCCCGATCCGTCGCATCCGAGCTGAGTTTTGCGCGCCGTTACTTCACCTTTCTCGAAGCTAACAGCGAATGCTTGACTCACTCGGCACGCCTCAGCTACGTTAGAGGCGTTCTCAGAGAGAATTGCATATGGGCATCATTCCATCCTGCCAATAGCTCGCACGTCGGCTCGAGTGGCCGATTGCGCCGTCACGCTCTCCCGCTAACCGAGCGGGCGAATTTCTTTCACGTCTTCTCGATCCACCCAAACTCTCGCGCCTGAACTCGCGCGAGCATAAGTGAGACGCACATGCCCGGCTTCGCTCTCGAAATCGAAAATCTAGTCAAAATCTATCGCGCGCGCGGCGGCCTTTTCGGCCGCGCCAGCGAACCCATTCGCGCCGTCGATGGCCTGAGTTTCTCCGTTCCGCGCGGCACGATGTTTGGTCTGCTCGGCCCCAACGGCGCCGGTAAGACCACCTTGCTGAAAATCCTTTCCACGTTGATTCAGCCCACCAGCGGGCGAGCGCGCATCGAGGGCCTCGACGTTCTGGCCGAGCCGCTCGAAGTTCGCCGCCGCATCTCCACGGTTCTGCAAGAAACCGCAGTCGAGATGTTTCTCAGCGTTCGCGACAACCTGCTCACCTACGCGCGATTTCACGGCATTGAAAGGCGGGAAGCCTGGCGTCGCGCCGAGCGCGTGATCGACCTCTTCGGCCTGGCACCGGAGCTTGACCGCAAGGTGCAAGACCTAAGCGGCGGCTTCCGCAGGCGCGTGCAGGTGGCGAAAGTCTTTCTCGTTTCCACGCCGGTGCTGTTTCTCGACGAATTCTCCACCGGCATGGACCCGATTCTGAAACGCGCCGTAATGGATTCTCTGCGCGACGAGGCGGCGCATGGCCGCACCATCGTCCTCACGACGCAAGTCTTGAGCGAAGCGGAGCAGCTTTGTGACGACATCCTGATCCTGAACAAGGGCCGCCAGATCGCGCGCGGCGATCTGAATACGCTGAAACTGCTGTCGCAGGGCGTTTATGAAATCGTGGTGACGTTCGATGCCTTGCCGCCTGGCATCGAAGGCGAAATCGCGCGCCTTCGTCCGCTCCGCTCACAGGTGACCGGCAATACCATAGAAATCGCGCTGAAAGCAGAAGAGGGCGAGGCCCTCGAAATCGTCGGCGCGCTTGCAAAAAGGGGCCGCGTCCTCCACGTGGAAATTCGCGGTGCGAGCCTCGAAGACGTTTTCGTCGAATTGACCCAGAAAGACTGAGCGAGGAACCATGTCAGCCATCACGGCGATTCTCTACCGCGAAAGCAAGATCCGCGCGACGAACGTGACATTCGTCTTCTGGGATTTCTGCTATCCGCTCTTCAACTTGCTCGTGTTCGGCGTCGGGTTGACCGCGGCGTTCGGCTCGCCCCATTCCACCGCCGGATTCGACTACAACTCGTTTTTTCTCGCGGGCGTGCTTGGCATGGCCAGCTTTGCCATCGCCTCCAACAGCTCGTGGTCTTTCTTCATGGACCGCGACAACGGAATCTTCTACGAGATGCTGACGTATCCGATGAGTTGCGCCGAATATTTGCTCGGGAAGCTCGTCTTCAATGTCTTGATTGCGGTGATGCAGGCCGTGCTCACGATTGGCGTGGGCGCGTGGGTCCTCGGGATCAAGCTGCGCTTCGACCTTTTCCCGGTGCTTGCCATCGCGATCGTGATCGGAACGGCGGCCTGGTTTTTCTTCTACACGATTCTGGCGCTCAGGATTCGCCGCAACGACGTCTTTAACAGCGTCACTTCGGCGCTTTATTTCGTGTTCTTGTTTTTCAGTTCGATGTTCTACCCGCTCGGTCCGCTGCCTGCTTTTCTGCGGCGCGCCGCGCTGATGAATCCGCTCACGTGGGAAATCGACTTGTTGCGTTACGGCTCGATCGGTCTCGGCGACCCGCATCGGCTCGCAATCGAAGCGGCCGGATTCATCCTGTTCGTCTTCGCCTGCTTTGCTTACGCGGTGCATTCTCTGAATCAGGAATGAGATATATTCGTGCCGGATGGCACCTCAGACTCCGTGTTGAAAAAAACCGACGGCCCCGAAAAACCCGGACGCACGCGCTCAGCCGAAACCAAGCTGGTGATTTGTGTTTGGCACCGATTTTCGCTTTGGAATCCGCCGCCCGAAATGGCTTCACGAATTCGGGGTCGCTGGCCGGAAATGCAAGTCGTGCACTTGCCTAATTACGACATGCTCGACCGCGAGCTCCCCGACGCCGACATTTTCGTCGGCTTCTCGCTGCGCCCTGAGCAATTTGCCCTCACGCGGAAGCTCAGGTGGATCCATTCAACCGCCGCCGCCGTGGGTCAACTCATGTACCCGGAACTGCGCGCAAGCGGCATCGAAGTCACCAACGCGAGCGGTGTCCACCGCGTCCCGATGGCGGAGCATATTCTGGGCACGCTCATCGCTCTCGCGCGGCGCTTTCCCGATTGCTTCCGCTACCAGCAACAGAGCCGTTGGGCGCAGCAGGAATTGTGGGATGGAGTCCCGGTGGCCCTCCGGCCGCGCGAACTCCGCGGTCAGACCATCCTTTTCATCGGTTTCGGTGCAATCGGCCGCGAAGTGGCGAAAATCGCGCAGCCGCTGGGAGTTCGAATCTGGGCCGTAACACGGTCCGGAAAAGCTGACACGGATTTGGCGGAACGAGTTTTTCCCGCCTCGATGCTTCACAAAGCATTGCCGCTGGCGGACTTCGTGATTCTCGCCGCGCCGGAGACTCCCGAAACAACACGGATGATAGGCGCGCGCGAATTTGCGTTGATGAAGCCTTCGGCCTATTTCGTCAACGTCGCGCGCGGCGCGCTGGTGGACGAGTCGGTGCTGATTCATGCTCTCGAGCAACGGAAAATTGCGGGCGCCGCGCTCGATGTGACTTCGCAAGAACCGCTGCCGCCCGAAAATCCTCTGTGGAAAGCAGACAACCTGTTCATCACGCCGCATGTTAGCGCCGTTAGCGAACACTTGTGGGAGCGCCAGACCGACTTGGTGATGGAGAACTTGGAGCGGTGGTTCAGCGGACGCGAACTTGTAAATCGTGTGGACTTGGCGCGGGGCTACTGAGTAACGCCGATCGGTTGCCTTTGCAGCGCGGCGTCTCGCCGGGTCTTTACCCACTCCGTGTCGCGGCGCGGGGTCAGTTTCCTGCGGGCAGCGCGGTTGGCGCCGTGTAGCCCTGGCGCGCGTAGACGGTCACCTTCTTTTCCTTGCCCTTCTTATTCGCCACCATGAACGGATTGCCCTGCGGATCGACAACCTCCACCTTCAGTTTGTGATACCTGCCGTCCTGCGGGGTGGAAGGCGTGAACGCAATCGTGTACTGCGCGCGCAGAAACCCCGCCACCGAATTGAAAATGTCCGACGCTTCGCCGGAGAAACGCGGGAACCAGGCGTAACCGCCAGTCATATTCGCGAATTGTGTCATCTGATTTTTCGCCTGAAGGTAGCCGACTCCGGCTCCGCCCGGCCGGGACAAATCCAGACCTTCCGCCATCCCAACGCAGAAGATTGTGGTATCGGTCTCCTTCAACACTTTGTACGTTTGATCCAGCGTGTGTTTGCTGAACGTATCGAAGCCCGTGGCGAGCACGAGGATCGATTTCCTGCCGTGCACGTCGCGGAGTTGATCGAGCGTCTCCAGTATCGCGTCAAATAGATTCGATTCGCTGAAATCGGGGAAATAGAGTGAAGCGATGTCCTGCCCTACTTTTTGCTTGTCCTGCGTGAAATCGTCCACAAGCCGGGTCTTCAGATCGAATATCTTGAACGCCACCCAGTCCTTCTGATTCAGATGATTGAGAAAGTCGTAAGCCCAATACTTCGCATAGTAGCTGAACACACCCCCGTAAAACCGGTGGCTGAACTCCATCAAGATCACGATCGTGATCGGCGCTTCCGTCGGCGCGAAGTTCGTGATTTGTTGCGGCTGCCCGTCGTCGAGTACGCGGAAGTTTTCCTTCTTAAGGCCGGTCAGAATGTTGCCGTCCTGGTCCGTCACCACCGCGTCGATGTTCACCAGATTCGATTCCACTGAGATCTGCGACTGCGGGGCAGGAGCTTGCGACTGCTTTTGTTGCTGTTGCTGGCCCGAGGGTGGTGTGGGCGGCGTGGTTTGTTGCGCAGGCAGCTTGTCTGGCCCCTGCTGCTGTTGCGCGCGCGCGATGAAAGCGTCTGGCGGCACGCCCAGCACGGCTATCAGAACCGCCAGTAAAACCATTCGAACCCACGGCATTGATCGCATGTCGACCTCACGACGCTTGGATGCGGCCACCCCTGCACTGGATGGTTACTTGCAATCCAGAAAACCCGGTTTGGGCGGTTCACCAGCCGGTTGAAAATGCCATGATAGTATGAAAATTCGCTTGTCGTACGAGCTACTTTCACTCCGGCGGAGGTAAACGGATGGCGCGCAGGATTTGCGGAACGTTGTCGATGGTTCTCTTTGTAGCATTCATTTGCGCGGCCCAAAATCGGCCGCCGAGCGCGCCGCCACAAACGCAGGCTGCTCCTGCCGCAGGTCTCGACCTGCCCAGGCTCGAGAGCGAAGCCATCCTCTGGCTCCAGGCGCTGATTCGCATCAACACCACAAACCCGCCCGGCAACGAGATCGCCGCCGCCAAATACCTCGCCGACATCCTTCAGCGCGAAGGCATCGCCTCCGAAATCTTCGAAAGCACTCCAGGACGCGGCTTTCTTGTTGCGCGTCTTTCGGCCACCGCAGTGCCAAATCCGTCGCGCGCACTGTTGCTGATGGGTCATCTGGACGTCGTCGGAGTGGACAAATCCAAATGGACGGTGGACCCGTTCGCGGGCGTCATCAAAGACAACTATCTCTACGGCCGTGGCTCCATCGACGACAAAGGAATGACGATTGCCAACATGGCCGTGTTGATCGCGCTGAAACGCTCCGGCGCTCGCCTCGATCGGGACGTAATCCTGCTCGCTGAAGCCGACGAGGAAGCGGGCGGCGAGTTCGGGATCAAGTTCGCGGTCGATAAACACTGGGACAAGATTGCGGCTGGATTCGCGCTCAACGAGGGCGGCCCCGTCGTGGTGAAGAACGGCAAGGTCCTCTACGTCGGACTTCAGGCCACCGAAAAAGTTTCAGAGAATATCGACGTGATCGCCACCGGAACTGCGGGCCACGCGTCGGTTCCACGAAAAGATGACCCGGTAACGCACGTTGCGGCAGCCATCGCGAAGATTGGCGCCTTCGAGACGCCTGTGCAGTTCAACTCTGTCACGCGTGCATATTTCGATGGGCTCGCGAAAGTGGAAGACGAAGAAACCAGCAAATGGATGCGCGCTCTCGAAGAGGCCGACCGCGCCGATCACGCCGCACGCTGGATATCGGATGCGGATCCGGTGTGGAATTCGATGCTGCGCGATACGATTGCGCCGACGATGCTTCAGGCGGGTATCCGCCCGAATGTCGTGCCCTCGGAGGCGCGAGGCGTCGTCAACATCCGCCTCCTTCCCGGGAATCAGCTTCAACCATTGCTCAGCAAGTTGCAGCAGGCGGTGAACGATCCTCAGATTCGATTCGATACTGAGCCCAACGGCGGCCAGGCCGCGCCTTCGTCCTCGCCTTCGTCCGATCTTTACGCCTCCGTCACGCGCGTCGCCGGCCAGGACTTCCCTGGCGCCCCCGTCCTACCCTACATGTCGACCTATTTCACCGATTCGGCGCCCTTGCGCATGCGCAGCGTTCAGGCCTACGGCCTGCTTCCCTTCCCGCTTACGCAGGACGATGCACTTCGCATGCACGGCAACGATGAGAGAATCCCGCTGGATTCCTTCCGCAAAGGCGTGGAATTCCTGTATCACGTCGTCACCGACTTCGCGGTGTCGAAGTAACTTCCATGAATCCTCGAAGGGCAAAGATCGTTTGCACTCTTGGACCCGCCAGTTCGACCGCGAAAATGATTGATCATCTTGTGCGCGCGGGCATGGACGTCGCCCGCCTGAATTTTTCGCACGGGACTCCCGCCGAGCATGCCCAGCGAGTGGCCGCCGTTCGCCGCGCGTCGGGACATCACCAAAAGCCGATCGCGATTCTCGCGGACCTGCAAGGCCCGAAGATTCGCACCGGGAAACTCGCGCAGGGCCGTCCCGTGCGGCTCCGTTTCGGCCAGCGTCTCACAATCACCACCAGGAACATTCCGGGAACGGACGAGCGAATCAGCACCACATTTCACGAGTTGCCCAAAGTCGTAAAGAAGGGCGACCGCATTCTGCTCAGCGACGGCGAAATCGAACTGCGAGTCATTTCAGCGCGCCGCGACGAAGTGATTTGCCAGGTGGAAAACGGCGGCGAACTCGGCGAGCACAAAGGCATCAATCTTCCCGGCATCAAGCTGGACATCCCGTCCCTCACGCGCAAGGACCGCAAGGACCTCGCGTTCGCCCTGCAGTTGGGCGTCGACTACGTGGCCCTGAGCTTTGTGCGAACCGCCGCGGACGTCCGCGCAGCGCACGCAGCCATTGCCCGAGCGCGGAAAGCCACGCCCGTTATCGCCAAGATCGAAAAGCCGGAAGCGGTCGAGAATCTCGATGAGATTTTAAGCGTCGCTGACGGGGTGATGGTGGCGCGCGGCGACCTCGGAGTCGAGATGAACCCCGAACGCGTGCCCGTCGTTCAAAAACAGATCATCACCCGGGCGCGCAACGCTCTCGTTCCCGTCATCACCGCTACGCAAATGCTCGATTCGATGCAGAAGAATCCGCGGCCCACGCGCGCCGAAGCGTCCGACGTGGCAAACGCCGTTTTCGATGGAAGTGACGCGTTGATGCTTTCGGGCGAAACCGCCGCCGGGATTTACCCCCTCGAGTCGGTCAGGATGATGGACCGCATCATTTGCGAGGCCGAGGCCAGCGTCACCGACCAGTTGCGCCCAGCGCGGTTCACCGAACTGGACATCAGCGAAGCAATCGCCGAAGCCATTTGTCACGCCGCGGAAGAGTTGCGAATGAAAATGATTGCAGTGTTCACCGAAACGGGATTCTCGGCGCGGCTCGTTTCAAAGTACCGTCCGCGCGCGCCGATCGTCGCGTTCACGCCGAACCCCGAAACGCGCCGCAGACTCGGCCTCCTCTGGGGCGTGCTGCCGAGGCGTATCGCGCGCATTCGTCATGTGGACGAACTCGCCGCCGCGGCAGAGCGCCGCCTGCGTGAGGAACACCTGGTGAAACGCGGCGATATCATCGGCGTGATCGCTGGAACGCCGATTGGCACGCGCGGCACCACAAACCTGATGCGCCTGATCCGCATCGGCGGCGGATAGCTTGATTTTGGCTTTGTAGCGCCAGGCTTCAGCCTGGCAGCCTTCTCTCAGGTGTTCAATTCACCCAGTTGTCAGGATCCGAAGGCGGCTTCTCGCGGTGTTCGCGAACGTACACATCGAATTTCTTGCGGAGCCTGCGGCGCTTCCAGTCGGAAAAGTAGTTGCGGAAATTGTAGAGGTGCGTTCCTCGCCGCAGATAAATAAATCCCACTAGCATGCCACCGAGATGGCAAACGTGGCTCACGCCATCTCCCGTCGCGCCAATCGTCATAAAGAATTCGATCGCGCCCATCACGATCACGAACAACCGCATCGATATCGTCACGGGTAGCGGGAAAATCCACACTTGCCGGTGAGGAGTCACCACCGCCGCCGCCAGCAACACTCCATAAATGGCGCCCGAAGCGCCAATGGTCGGGATCGTGGCGAGGCCGCGAAGGTGCGGGTCGAGCGCGAGCCTGACGATGACATCGATGAGGCCGGCTCCTACTCCGCACAGGAAAAAGTAAGTGTAGAAGCGCTTCGACCCCCACATGTGTTCCAGGTCGGCGCCAAACATCGCCAGGTAGAGCAGGTTGAACAAAATGTGCAGAATTCCGGAATGAAGGAACAGGTACGTGAACGGCTGCCAGACGAATCCGCTGAAAACTCCCAGTGGTGATAATCCGAAGTAATGCAGCCAGAAGAGATAGCCTTCTTGGTGGAAAAACAGGCCGGAGAAAGTCTGCAGAAGAAAAACGCCGACGCACGTGAGGCAAATCGTCTTGATGGCGCGCGGAAAATACCCGCTCAGGTCAAATCGGTACCCGTAGCCGCGCGAAAAGGAGCCCACACCAATCAAGTCTAAGGCCTCGCGAGCGCACTGTCAAAGACGTGCCGTGCCCAAGGATAGACGCTGTTGCTGACTCACGAGGTCGGGTATACAGTGTCGGGCGGCCAGGAGGTTGCATTCACAATCCGGCGAATCAACGCTCGGAATCTTTGCTTCGGGATCTCCCGCTTCAAGACAAACTCCCAAGGAGAATTCATGACGGTGCTTCGCGCTTTCTTTTCTTCGGTCCTTATAACGGCCCTGTTGCTTTTGCCGGTGCCCAGCATAGGCCAGCAGATCCCGACGGATTCGCCGCAACTCGCGGGCTACAGCGGGCAATCCTCAACAGCCGAGATCGCGCTCGAGAAGAAATTCCGCGATGGAATCGTCCCCGCTGATATCCGCGAAAACATGCGGCGTTTGAGTGCGCGGCCCCACCACGTTGGCTCTCCGTACGACAAAGACAACGCGGAATGGATTCTCGCGCAGTTCAAGTCGTGGGGATTCGACGCGCACATCGAGACGTTCCAGGTATTGTTCCCTACGCCGAAGAAGCGCGTCGTGGAACTGTTGCAGCCCACACAGTTCAAGGCAAAGCTCAGCGAATCGGCGGTTGCGGTGGACCCCACCTCAAATCAGGCCTCTGAACAATTGCCCACCTATAACGCCTATTCGGCGGATGGCGACGTAACCGCTCCACTAGTCTACGTGAACTACGGCAACCGCGAGGACTATGAGCAGCTCGACCGGCTTGGTATCTCGGTTAAGGGCGCGATCGTGATTGCGCGGTATGGCGAGGGCTGGCGCGGCATCAAGCCGAAGGTCGCGGGCGAGCACGGCGCGGTCGGATGCATCATTTACTCCGACCCCCAGCAAGACGGCTATTCTCAGGGTGAGGGGTATCCGGCCGGCGGATGGCGGCCGCGCGACGGCGTGCAGCGAGGCAGCGTGATGGACACAGACTATCCCGGCGATCCACTTACTCCCGGCGTCGGCGCAACGGAAAACGCGAAGCGCCTCGCGATCAAGGACGCGAAAACAATCACGAAGATCCCGGTCCTGCCGATTTCGTCCGCCGACGCGCAACCGCTGCTCGCCGCTCTGACTGGTCCGATCGCGCCGGAGGCATGGCGTGGAGCACTGGCCGTCACGTATCACATCGGGCCAGGGGCTGCGGTAGTGCACCTGAAGATCACGTCGAACTGGGACATCAAGCCCATCTATGACGTGATTGGGACGCTGCAGGGGGCCGACGACGCAGCCCAATGGGTGATTCGCGGGAATCATCACGACGCCTGGGTGAACGGTGCGGACGACCCCATCTCGGGTCAGGCGGAAATGCTCGAGGAAGCGCGCATGCTGGGCGAGTTGCACAAACAGGGTTGGACGCCGAAGCGGACCATCATTTATTGCGCGTGGGACGGTGAAGAACCTGGGCTCCTTGGCTCAACGGAGTGGGTCGAGACGCACGTCGAGGATTTGCAAAAGCACGCCGTCGCATACCTCAACTCCGACAGCAACGAGAGAGGCCAGTTCTATGCAGGCGGGACTCAGGATCTCGAGAAACTCGTAAGCAGCGTCGCTCAAGACGTGCAGGATCCGGAGACGAAGATGACGGTGTATGAGCGTGCGCGGCTCGCGCGGATCGGTGCCGAGAAGGATCCGGAAAAGCGAGGCGAAATCCGCAAGCGCGACGACCTCGAGATTGGCATGCTGGGCGATGGATCGGATTTCACAGCCTTCCAGGACTTCGCCGGAGTCTCGGCGCTCGACATGGAGTTTGGCGGAGAGGATGAAGGCGATCAGTATCACTCGATCTATGATGATTTTTACTGGTACACGCATTTCGTCGACACCGATTTTTCCTACGGTCGCGCGCTCGCGCAGACGGCCGGAACCGTGATTTTGCGGCTGGCGGATGCGGATCTGATTCCCGTGGATTACTCGCCCCAGGCCGAAGCTATCGCAAAGTATGAGGCCGAACTCGAAAAGCTCCTGAAAGACAAACAGGACGAAATCGCCGAACAGAACCTCGAATTGCAGGAGGGCGTCTTCAAGGCGTCGGCCGATCCGCACAAGACTTTCGTGCCTCCTCCGCAAGAACCTGTCCCGCCGTTCATGAATTTCAGCCCTCTGAAGAACGCCATCGAACGCCTGAAGAAAAGCGCGGACCTTTATTCCCAGGCCCTCGCCAAATGGAAGACGCAGGGCTCGCCCGTAATTCCGCAGCAATCCCTCGATCAGGTAAACGCGGATTTGCTGCGGATTCCACGGCTGTTCCTGAACCAGCAGGGATTGCCGGAACGCCCGTGGTTCAAAAACCAGGTTTACGCGCCGGGCGCCTACACAGGATACGGCGCGAAACCGATTGCTGCCGTTCGAGAATACATGGACGAGAAAAAGTGGAAGGAAGCGGAAGGCCAGATTCCGAAGGTGGCCCAGGTGATTGAAAACGTGTCCGCAGGAATCGATCAGGCCGCCGCCGACCTGGAAAAAGCAATCGCACCGAAGAACTAAACTCAAACCGAAAGTCAGGAAGAACAACGATGCGCAAAATTCTACTGTTGAGCGTGATGCTGAGCTTTGCGGCCGTGAATGTGAAGGGCCAAGAAGCTTCCTCGAAACAGGAAACCGCTGTTGCTCACACCAATGTTGTTCGCACCAAAGACGGAAAGAAACTATTCGGGACGGCGGAAGCCATGCGCATCGCGCGCGTGAGTTCGCCGCGGATTTCGCCAGACGGGGCGCGCGTGGCCTATCTCGTGTCGGAGATTCAGATGGGCAAGGATGCCGACGCGTCCCAGAAGGATGAACAGCCGGGCAAATTCGTGACGCAACTCTGGGTGGTTCCCACGGCAGGGCCGACCGGCGCGGCGCGGCAATTCACGCGCGGCGAGAAAAGCGTCTCGAATGCGAAGTGGTCGCCCGACGGCAAAATCCTGGCCTTCACGATGGAGGCGGGTGACGAAAAGGACGCGAAGCCGCAGGTCTGGTTCCTGTACGCCGATGGCGGCGAGGCCTGGCAAGTTACGAAACACAAGTCCGGCGTCGCAGGTTTTGAATTCTCTCCTGACGGCAAGACGCTTCTTCTCGTGGCCACCGTTCCGGAAAGCGCCGACGGGGAAAAGCGCAAGAAAGTGAAAGATGATGCGATCGTCATGGATCACGACTTCAAGATGGAGCACCTCTGGACCTGGGATATCGCGAACAACCAGGAAAAACAGCTCACGCACGGCGAATTTACCGTGAGCGATCCGCGCTGGTCGCCCGACGGCTCGCACATCACGTTTACGTCGAACCCAACCCCGCTGCAGGACGATAGCAGTCTGCAAACGGCCATGGTCCTCGATATCTCAACCGGCAAGCAGCGCAAACTGACCGATACCGCCGATCCCACGCACACGGCGCGATGGTCACCCGATGGCAAGTGGGTGGCTTATTTGAGCAGCGCAGGCGAATCGATCTACGAGGTGAATCTCTTTGTGGTGGGCGCTGACGGAGGCGCCCCGCGCAAGCTCACGGGTGCCTTTGAACTGGACGCCAACGAGCCCGTTTGGAGTCCCGACGGGAAGACGATTTATTTCAGCAGTGTGAGCCGCGAATCGGAGCAGGTGTTCGCGGCGGACGCTTCCGCCGGAGGCGTGCGGCAAATTGCTGCGAAGGAGGGCGTGATCCAACTCGCCGAGATCAGCGCAGCAAACGGCGGGATCGCAGTGGGCACATGGTCCGATCCAGCGCACCCGGACGATGTCTTTCGCTCCGATCTCAGCTTCAGCTCGCTCGACACAGTAACGAATCAGAACGCGTGGCTCGCGCAATACGCGCTCGGCGCCACCGAAGTGGTTCGTTGGAAGAGCAGCAAGGATGGAATGGAGATTGACGGCGTGGTGACGAAGCCCGTCGGCTTCGACGCCTCGCACAAGGTTCCTTTCCTGCTGAATCCGCATGGAGGACCGACAGGAGTGTCGCTGCTTTCGTTTTCTCCGACGGCGCAGGTGATGGCCGCAAACGGCTACCTGGTGCTGCAGCCGAATTTTCGCGGCTCGGTGGGCCGCGGAGAGAAATTCACTCGCGGCAATCAAAATGATTGGGGCAATGGCGACTACAAGGACGACTTGAGCGGCGTCCAGGCAATCGTTGACCGCGGCTGGGCCGATCCCGATCGCCTCGGCGCATTCGGATGGTCCTACGGCGGATACATGACTTTCTGGATCGACACGCAGACCGACCGCTTCAAAGCAATTTCACCCGGCGCCGGCCTCCCCGATCTCTATTCCATGTATTCGCAGAGCGACATTCACCGCTACATGCGGCTTTACTTCGACGAGAAAGCCCCGTGGGACAATTTTCAGGAGTACTGGGATCATTCGCCCATGAAATATGTGGGCAACGTGAAGACACCGACGATGATTCTTCACGGCCAGTCGGACACGCGCGTGCCGATTCCGCAGTCCGAGGAATTTTATCGCGCTCTTTACGAGCGCCACGTGCCGGTCGAGTACGTCGTGTATCCGCGTGAGAATCACGGATTCGTCGAACCGCGCCACATGGTCGACCGTCTGCAGCGCTATCTCGTTTTCTTCGGCAAATATTTGAACAATCCTCCAGTCACCGAGCCGAAGGATGTAGTAGAGCGGATGCAGAAGGATTTGCCCTAGCTCCGATTCGATCTGCTGCCAAAATCACGATTGGTTCAGCTTTTTCCGTGCCGACACGAAGAGCGTCGCCGCCAGCGCCACGAACAGGACCACTCCGAGCCACGGCGCGTGACGCAAATTCGGAATATGGCTTTCGCCCCAGCCGCTGAACAGCTTTTCCGGCCACGGCAAGTGCAGCACCCGCGCAAGCCGGCCCGGAAGATGCTTGCTCAGCTCCGAGTCCTGCATAAGATTCAGAACGATGGCGAGCAACCCGAACACGCCGCCCGCCGCAATCAGGCCGCTCGCGTAGAGCGAGCCGGGACTCACTTCGCTCTCCGCGTCGCTCTTTTTCTCCGTCCCCTGTTCCGCAAGCCAGCGCACCAGTCCTCCGGCGAACATCGCCAGCGTCGTGGCAATCGACAGGTATGATCCCACAGCAAACGGAAGCGAGCGCACCCCCAGCAGCTCCACCGCAATCACGAGAAAAACTCCCAGGAAAACCAGCCGCCACGGCAAACGCTGATTCAGAATTCCGCTGATCACCGTCGCCATCAGGCGTGCTTGCGGCGCCGCGGCTTGGTCGCTGCCGATTCCCTGTACCCATTGAACTTCAATCCGCTGCGTTCCCGGATCGTAGAGATACTTCCCGTCAGGAATCTCGTGCGAGCCGAGCGAGTTGACCAGAACATACGTTTTCTGCTGGTACGCGTAGTTGTCCTCCTGCCTCTCCACGCCAGACGGAAG
>Ga0073928_10002766_pt1 | contig 29162 bp, 25 predicted proteins | sample PaiPotPPA55metaG_FD_76969 | JGI IMG/M metagenome (GOLD analysis project Ga0073928, IMG submission 76969) | Iron sulfur acid spring bacterial and archeal communities from Banff, Canada, to study Microbial Dark Matter (Phase II) - Paint Pots PPA... ...
CCGCGGTCGCGCCGGGCGCGAAGACAGTACCAGTGGCGCGTATTCCCGCCGGCGTCACCGACGAACAGGCGGCGGCGCTGCCCATTCCTGGAATAACCGCGCTCGGCTCGCTCGAGCTGCTGGGCCTCGCGGCGGGCCAGCGCCTCGTCGTCATGGGCGCGACCGGCGGGGTGGGCGGCTACGCGGTGCAGATGGCGCGTTCTCGCGGCGCGCACGTCATCGCGACCGTTCGCGGCAACGTCGACGAAGCTCGCCGCCTGGGTGCCGAAGAAGTCTACGACACCAAAGTCGTCGATGTGGTTAATGCGCTACGCGCATCTCATCCAGACGGCGTCGACGCGGTGCTCGATCTCGTCAACGGGAAGGACGCAATCCGCCGCGACGCCGAGATTCTCAAGTCCGGCGGCAGCCTCGTCTCGACGCTTTACATGGCGGACGAGAAGTGGTTCGCCGAGCGCCACATAACGGCGCACAACTTTGCGTCGAGCACGACTCATTTGGCATCGCCGGAAGGGCTCACCCAGGTTGCGCGCATGCTCGCGGACGGCTCGATCACCGCGCGCATCAGCTCCACCGTTGGACTGGACGGCGCAGGCCAGATACTCGAAAAGCTTCGCAACGGCGACCTCCGGGGCAAGGCGGTCATCCGCCTCTAAGACGGGTTACGGCCGGGGTGACGTTGCCCTCTTGAGCGAAACCCAGCGGTCGGTTACAATATGCCATGTCGCCCGCAGTGTTGCGCAAAAACGGCAAAAAGAAGCGTCAGCGGAAGGCGCGCGAGGCGCGGGTCCGCTACGACCCGAAGACCGAGCACATCGTGGTTGATCTCACGAACGGCGCATCGTTCCGCGTTCCCGTGAACATCTTTCCCGATGTCGCGGAATCGGGCGAGAAGATCCGCGCAGCGGTGCACCTCAGCTCTGACGGTGATGGCCTGCGCTGGGACGCGCTCGATGTCGACTACTACTGGCCATATCTCATGGGCGAGTTACTCGGCCAAGATGCCTGGCGCCGTGCAGCGTCACGAGGGCTCGGTAGCGTCACAAGTCCGGCCAAGGCGCGAGCCGCTCGCGCGAACGGTGCAAAGGGTGGGAGACCGCGGAAGCGGAAGGCACCTGTGATGTAGCGCTTCGCTGCGCCCAACGCGATTTGAGGTGACGGCGGCACGAAGTTGACGCATTCATGACTTGACATCTCTAGTTCCACATGACGATGACGCTTACGCGATGTGGTGTGCTGTTGCTAGCACCGATCTTTCCTCTCCTGGCCGATGGAAGCACGGACGCCTACTTCTCCAACTTGCGCATCAGCAGCACACACCCACACCGCGCATCAATGTCCATGGGCCATCCGAGCCCCCTGCCGCATACCGACGCGGATTCGACGCGCACCGTGGTGCCGCTTGACGGGACGAGCGGACTGACTCTTCTCGGGACCCATGCCCGCGCTGTGACCTACCGCGGGGACGACGACCACGAATTAGGGCCGTATCACAGGCGGCCGGCCATCGTCTTGCCAGCGGTCACTAGCGCCGTGTCGCTCGCTCCCGGCACGGTACCCATCTTGACGAGTACGGCTCCCCGTCGGAAATGGATGCTGTTCGCGATCTTGCCATGCGTAATCGTGGCCTCGTCGCCGACGCCCTGCACCTGGATCAGTATCATGTCCGCCGGCTTTGGAGGAACGGGTATTACCCACCGGGGGAAGAAGGCATGCGCGGCTTGGCCGTCGGAAAACGACCGATAGGTGATCTCGACACCGTTAAATGACGTCGGGCTCGGGTTGTAGCGGCAGTTGAAGTCCCCGCGCGCCATGTCGTCTGCATTCACGGCGACGGGGACGCCCATCAGCTTTGACGCTTCCTGAGCGCTCAGGAGCTTGCAAGCGGGTGGAGTGGATTCAAGCGGGGCCCGTGCGGCGATGACCGACAGCGCAACTGCTACGGCGAGACCCATCATGCGCATCACAGCATCCTCCGTTCACGGTCACTGAGTTGCCCGCGGGGCACACTATCGACTTTTTCCATTACTACGCGCGGCCTTCGCGGGCCGCAAGGGGCCTCCGCCTTGTTTGGGTTGAGCCCCATCCGCCGTACGAGCTCCGGGTACCTCGGATCGCAGCGCAGCGGGTCGAGCAGCGGGTCGTTGAAGTTCTCCGGAAGGAAGATGTCGCGCTCGTCGATGCCCTTTTGCAGCCACCGGAACGCCTCCGTCCTCTGTCCCAGGGCGGTGTATACAATCGCGAAGGCGAACGGCGTCACGTATTGGTGCGCTGATCGCTGTTCCAAGTCGTGCAGCACCGCGATCGCCGCCTTCTGATTGCCCGAGGCAGCATAGGCCGCGGCGAGAGCTGCCGGGACGTGGGCGTAACCGCCACCCAGTTCGAGCGCGCGGCGCAGCGTGATGACGGCCTTCTGGTATTGCCCTTTGCCGATCTGCGCGAATCCGAGCTCCATGTAAGTGTGCGCGAAGTTCGGGTCGAGCTGCAGGACGCGCTCGAGCTGGGCAATCGCCTCGTCGTCGCGGTGCATGGTATGAAGAACCCAGCCCAGCTCCGACCCGATGACCCGGGACAAAGGATCGAGCTCCGCAGCCCGCCGCATCTCTTGCAACGCCTCGTCGTAACGCTCACGTCCGGTCAGGAAATCGCCATACCAGTGGTGCGCGTTCGCGTATTGCGGGTCCTCGCCGATGGCCCGCTTGAACAGCGCGTCGACCCGCGGCCAGTCCCACTCGTACAGCATCGTTCCGTACGCGAGTGAGTTGTACGCCTCGGCCATGGTGCTGTCGAGCGCGAGCGCGCGCTCCGCCGCAGCCTTCGCTTTGGGCCACGCGAGCGCCGGCGACACGGAGGCGTACGGTGGCAGGAGGATGTACGCGTCTGCCAGACCGGCGTATGCGCGGGCGAACCCGGAATCGCGCGCGGTTGCCTGTTCGAAGTACCGCACCGCTTGGGGGAGCGTCGCCTCGGACCGCTGGTTCCAGGCGAAGCGACCTTGCAGGTAGAGATCATACGCCACGAGATCCCTGGTCGGCCGCGCGGCTAGCGACGAATCGGCCCTCGCCCCAAGCCGCACCCGAAGCGCGGAGACGATCGCGCGCGCGATGTCCTCCTGCACGGCGAACACGTCGGCAAGGCTGCGGTCGTACGATGCCGACCAGAGCTGATACCCGTCCTTCGCGCTAATGAGCTGCGCGGTGACGCGGAGCCGGTCGCCACTCGTCCGCACGCTCCCCTCTAGTACCGCACCCACGTCGAGCTTTCGCCCGATCTCGCGGACATCGGCACTCATGCCCTTGAACTGAAACGACGACGTTCGGGCAGCGACGCGCAGGCCGGGGACTTGGCTCAGCGCGGTAATGAGCTCCTCGGTGAGCCCGTCGCTGAAGTACTCCTGATCCTTGTTTGGGCTCATGTTGGCGAATGGCAGCACCGCGGCGGACGAAACCATGGGCGGTCCATCCACCTCAGCACGGCGCGTGATGCCTAAGCGGCGCGCGGCAAACACGATTCCCGCGACCAGCACAAGCAGCGCGCCCACGAGAGCCGCACTCCTCCGCGCGATACGCGGACTACCCGGACCACCCGCTGCCCGAGCGCGGCCGGTCACTGGCAGCGGCGATGCCTCTAACGCCCGTGCGAAATCGGCCCCCGAAGCAAACCGGTCCGCCGCGACTGGTGAAAGCGCCTTCCGGATCGCCACGTCCACGGGCTCTGGAACACTCGGGCGCGAGTGGCGCAACGAGGGTGGCTCTCCAGTCATCATCTTCGCGATCACTGCCTGAGCCGTCGCACCGGTGAACGGGGGCTCCCCAGCCAGCATCTCGAAGCACACCGCGGCCAAGGAGGAGATGTCCGTCTGGGGCGTGACGTCGCGCTCACCCGCGGCTTGCTCCGGGCTCATGTACTGCGGCGTGCCGACGCTCATGCCGGTTCGCGTAAGCGTGCCATCGGGAGAGCGATCTGCCGCGAGCGCACGCGCGATCCCGAAGTCAGCAAGCAAAGCATTCCCTTGCGTCGTAAGCAGGATGTTCTCCGGCTTGATGTCCCGGTGGATCACGCCGCGCAGGTGGGCATAGTCGAGGGCACCCGCCATCTCTCGCGTGATCCGGAGCGCATCGTCGAGCGGGAGCTGCTTGGTACGCCGCAGCCGATCGCGTAGGCTTTCCCCTTCCACGTAGGGCATAGTGAACCAGAGCAACCCGGTCGACGTCTCGCCGGAGTCATGCACGGAGAGTATGTGCGGATGCTGCAGCTTGGCGGCGACCTCGATCTCTCGACGGAATCGCTCAGGGCCGAGCGACGTGGCGAGGTCGGGGTGGAGCACTTTCACGGCTACTCGCCGATGGTGCTTTGCATCGACCGCAAGAAATACGGTCGCCATCCCGCCGCGACCAAGCTCACGCTCGATCGTGTATCGCGATCCCAGTGCCGCTTGGAGGCGGCCTTCGAGTCCCGCAGTCTCCACGGTCTCGTCTCCCGACGCCGGGACGCCGCCAAGATACCAACGCCCTCGCGGGCGGGCCAGCGCCGCGGAGGGTTACGCCCAGCGTGTAGCGGGTAGGACGCAGAATTCGGCGACGCTCTGCGCCGGTGAGGCGGTTCACCCGGGGGTAGCCGATCGGGGGGCGTGGCCGTAATATCGACGCCGATCTACGACATGCGGCCGCTTCAACACTTCTCGCAGCACTTCTCGCAGCGCGCTCTCTGGCTAGGTCTCGCGCTGGCGGCGCCGGCGTGGCGCGTCTCGGGCCCAGCCGGGCCCGGCATCCCGCCGCTGACCGCGCTGCCTTCCGCGCGCGTATCGGTCGATTCGCTGCACGAAGTGCTACTGGTCGAGCTGCCGCCGACGGACCTCTCCGCATCCACCCCGGGCGAGGAATCCATGCTCAGTTTGCCCGCGTATCAGGTGCGGATCCCGATGGACCTAGCCCTCGCAAGCGCGCGGGTCGACGTTCTCGACAGCGCGGGGCATGAGCTACCGCGGACGTTTTTGCATCACCTGACGCTGACCGATCCAGGTCGCCGAGACCTGTTCCTCCCGACCCAGCTGCACATTCTCGCCGTCAGCAAGGAGACGCCGACCATCGAGATGCCGAAGCTGTTGCTCGGGTTGCCGCTGCCGCGCGGCGAGCGACTGCTCACCATCGGGATGCTCACGAACCCGACGCGCACAGCGTATCACGGCGTACGCATTCGGGCTACGCTCGGATACAGACGGCTTGGATTTTTTCCCATCCTCCAAGCCTATCCCTGGGGCATGGACGCGATGTTCCCGCTCGGCCATCCCCCGGACGGAACCAAGGGTTTCGATCTGGCGCCGGGGCGAACCGTTCGTTCGTGGGAGAGTAGCCCCGCGGTGCCGGGCTATCTCCTCGGTATCGGGGGGCACATGCACGACTATGGCGCCAGCTTGGAGCTGGCTGACGCGACGACGGGGGAAGTGCTGTGGCACGCCGTACCGGTCCGCGACTCCGTCGGCCATGTGTTGTCGATGCCGATTGCGTGGTTCTGCGGCTGGCATGGCGTCGGCGTCCACATTTTGCCCACCCACCGCTACCGCATTACCGCCACGTATGAGAATCCGACTGGCCATGTGTTGCCGGACGGAGGCATGGGTGCCGTGGGCGGCTTGTTCGTCCCCGACCGAGGCGCCCGCTGGCCGGTCGTTGACACCACCAACGCCGTGTATCAGCAGGACCTCCACGATGTCGTTGTGTCGGTCGGTTCTAGTCAAGCCATGTCGATGGGCGCTGGCGGAATGCGCCCGCCGCCAAGCGCGTCCACTTCACGCTAGGACGGCGCCAGCCCCGTGCCCATGCGGCACCCGTGCGGTGCGCCGCCGCGTGGAACTCCGTGACTGTGAGAGTTTGCCGATATAGGCCTGGGAGGAGTTGAACCTCCGACCTCACGCTTATCAGACAGTGCGAGCGCACAGGCACCATCGCTACCTGCGGAAAAACTAGAGAGTTCCGAATGTACGCGCGGGCCGGACGACGGTACGGACGACCCCGAACATCATGCCGAAGGCGTACCCTAGGCGTACCCTGGCGAAACCGCCGGAATGGCTACGCTTTTGGCATTCTGCACGCTTTCACTCTGACGTCACGCCGGTCCGCCCGGATTCGCCCGTCAGCGTGCCCGCCTTCGCACGCTCGAATCGACACCTGAACCGACACCAAGTGGTTAATGGTCTCGCTTGAATCGACACCAATCGACACCGAAGGAGGCTTGTGCGCTGTCGCCGTACCGAGTGGACTTATTGTCTTGTGTACCGAGAGCCGGTGAGTCGTCTCCAGTATGCGGGCGCTAGCCACGTGGCTACAGCCCGATTTCAGCGCAAATGCTGCCCAAACCTGGAGACCAACCATGCAGTCCCACAGGGTTTTTGTTGCTCTCGGCGCAGGAACGCTCCTCGCCACCGCCTCCTGTGGGGGCGGTAAGTCGACCGGTCCCAACAACGAAACCCTCGACGTCCAGATAAGCACCGACCTCGCGAACAACGCTGCGCAGGCTGTAGTCACCGACTACACCGACTTGAGCGGCGGGGACGGGGTGGGTGGGGCGTACGCCGTCGTCCTACGCCCGCTCGGCGTCGCATATTCGGTGTCCACGTTGGCTGCGTCGACGTCGTGCACACAGAGCGGCGTCAATGGCGACCTGCGTTACTACTGCCCTGCGGACACCGTGATTTTCGCCGGAAGCTCGCAGACTGACACGGTCGTGCGCGAGCGCAACTACGAGTTCTTCGCGGCCGGCGCCGCCCAGGCGAGCTTCACAACCAGCACCGACTCGATCAACTTCGGGGGCACGAACGGAGTGCCGATCTACTTGGCCCTCCACAGCTCCCAGTCGACAGCAGTTAGCCACAGGGTGCGCAGGTACGCTGTGACGGATGAAAACCCCTCGTTCGCCTCAGACACGGTCCGGACCTGGAACGGGACGACGGCGGCGGCCGACACGGGGAGCTATTCAGCCTCCCCTTACAACGTCAGCTTCACGGGGACGGCGACTGACGCCCTCGTGAATGTGGTCTACCTACACCCCGCCTCAAGGTATCCCTATCCGATCACGGGACGGTTCCAGCGAACGGCGCACTGGGTCTACAGCTACACGGGCGCGAGCAGCGGCAGCGGGTCAGTAAACCGGACCGTTATCGTCACCTTCGACGGTACCAAGAACCCGACGGTCCAGGTGACCGGTGGCACGACACTCACCTGCAAGGTGGACCTCACGAACAGCAACGTTAGCAACTGCCACTAGCGGCCCGGCGCGAACAAAACGGGGCCGCCGTCGCTGCCGGCGGCCTACCTTGCATCCAACGCAGAGCCGGGGTGGGTCGCCCAAGAATACGCATCGAGTGCTTCAGTACCGGTCCGATTAGTACCGCTCCGGTCAATTCTTGCGCGTAACAAGCTGATCCATTAGGGTAGAAGGCCACGGCCCAGCTTGCCAGCCGCATCGGCGGCCCGCGGCGAGGTACCGGTGGGCGATCGTTCCGGAGGGCTTGTCTGTGAGCGAGTTCGACGACATGCACACATCACGGGCAGACTACGCGCCGAGCGACGGCCTGCATCTCCGTCCACGCGTCGAGAGCGAAGCGCCCGCGACTACGCTTTTCGACGCGATCTATAAAATGTCGTTCATGCAGGCGTTACATGAGCATGTGCGTTGCCAGAGTGAGCACGAAGAGTGGCAGCGAAAGCGCGGTCACGGCGATCAGTATGCGGAAGCCGGTCGAGACCTCCAAGCGAAGTCGGCCCGGTCCGCGGCCGGCGCTCAGATGGCAGCGCGAGCATGCGGACGCCGTCTTCGCGCCAGTGGCATCGAGCCTACCCGCATGGTGACCCTTGTGAAGGAGGTCGTCCAGCCCATGCTCGATGAGACGACACTCGATCGCCCGGACGAGTTGCGGACGCGGATTATGACGTGGGCGATCGAGGGGTATTACGCCGCAGACTAGAGCCGTCCTCGATTTTGTGCCGAAGCTCGCTCGTGCCCGGTGTGAGCGCGATCATCCCGAACCTGTTGACGCACCCTGGCTCCGTCCTCGTGACGGACCCTAAGGTAGTGGGTCCACTACCGACCCTAAAGGTGAGAATTACCGGGTGATGGCGCGCCGGCGGCGCGAGATGGGGCAGCGGGTACTCGCGCTAGATCGTCTTGGCGCGTGAGAAGCGCACATCGAAAGAGCTAGCGGCAACCTCGGCGCGTGCGCGCGAGGAAGGCCGCTACCTATCGCGTCTCGAACGCGAGCTGCCCGACTATCCTCTGTTTCCACGCGGGCAGCTACCTGGGGACTGCAAGGGTCGCGGTGTCGCCGAGCCCGATCGCGACACCTGAGTTCGACACCCACGCACGTCGGGTGCGAAATACGAACGCCCTGGCAGCGTGGGAAGCGCAAGCAGGGCTGAGAGATAGATCGAATGGGCCCGGGAGGAGTTGAACCTCCGACCTCACGCTTATCAGGCGGCAATCTAGACGTACCGAACTCCGGCGCAATGTCGCTTTTCACAGAGCGCAGCGCGGAATCTGGCGGAGTTCAGCGCCACAGAAAACGGGAGAAGCCGGCTCCAATCGCGCCGAACTATCCGCGGAGTGCTCGACTTTCGAGGAACTCACGAACCCCCGGAGTGACATCCTTCGTGGCCAGGGGTAGCAAGTGCAGCCCGCCATTCTCAGTCTCTCCCAGCGTGAGGCGCCGAGCCTTCCGCGATTGAACGCTTTGCAGGTCTCGACGACGTTGCGTTCATACGTGAGCGAGGCCAGCGGGAAATGAAACGACTGTTCACGAGCATCCGCCCCACAACGTCAACCGGCGGTGCAGACAATCGCAAAATCGTTCGATTTCGGCAGCCACCCGTTTGCTCGCGCATTCCGAAGCGGCGGAACTCGCGAATCACTGGGCCGGAGCGGCCCGCCACCAACGATCCAAGTCGGATGCGTAGTCGGGCAACTCCTGGCGCATCACTGCCAACGTCGCGTCCTCACCGTTAGCCGCAGCGTTCAACGCCCGCAATCCAGCCACGCCGCGCTTTTTGTTCACGGCATCGACAAACATCGCTCCGGTCGCCTTGAGTGCATCGGTTTGTGCCTGGGCTGAGCCGGCTGTAGCGGCCCCACGAAGAAGGTCTTCGAGGTGGAGAGTCGGGTGGTCTACCTGGTATCGGCGGAGAAAGACGACCATGTCGCGATAGGATCGGCCCTGGGAGCCGCCCAACCATGTGGCGATCCCCTCTCCTAGGAGGTAGTTACGGGTCTGGAATGCTCCTAACACGGCATGCACAAGCTCGTGGAGATACGAGTCACCAAGGGCCGGGTTGCCGGACAGCACGATGCCAGCCAGTGGCAAGGTTAGGCCGCGCAATTCCTCGCTCGGTCCGGAGGCGAGCACAAAGAAGTCGAGGCCAAGAATGCGGTGATAGACGTCAGCGGAGCCGGTCACATAGTAGTCGAGCGTCTCCGGTGGCCGCACACCGAACAGCGTAGCAACTGAATCCACGAAACGGCCAGCGCGGCGCACCGCGGCGGGATGCGGGTGCTGCCCGGGTTCGTACCAATAGGTAATGCGCCCGGCTTGCATGCGCTGCCAGCCCCGCGTCAGCCGTGGCAGCGCGTTGCTCAGGCGCCATCCTCCGGCTTCTCGAACCGCATAGATTCGCTGCAGGGCCAGGGCGCGAACCGCTTGGCTCCCGCTATCGGCCCTCGCGTAGAGCGTTTTCACTATGTACAGACTGTCGCCCGCGTCCGTTCCGATGACGCCCACGATCGTGGCCGGAAAGCCTTGATAGGCGAGTATCGCCGTCACGTCGCCGGAGCGTCGGTCACGCGGGTCGCGGGTGCTCCATAGCTCGCTGCGACGACCGACGGAATCCGGGTGAGCCAGGTAGCCCCGCATGACCCTGACAATTGCGCCGACATTCGGGATGGTGGTGTCGACACCGAAGCTCGTGCTCAGCGCGGCCACCGCCGACTGTGCCGGTAGCGTGGAGGCGAGCACTACCTGCACGGGAGCGTAGAGGGAAAGGACCGTCCATCTCGCCACCGCCGCTCGGCGGAGCGACCTAGTCGGGATCATGTCAGACCCTAGTGGGTGTCAGCCCAATTTAGGTCGTCATCATGAGCAGGCAAAAACGTCCGACTTAGGGAAGCGACGGTTGAGCGCCGATTTGCGCGGCGGCCACCTCGAATTGGATGTCCGAAAGTCGTGCCGAAATCAAAGTGGCGAAACCTGCGAGTGGGGGGGAGATCTGGTACTCTCGCATTGTGCTCGTCGGCTACGTGCGTGTCTCGACAGACGAATAGTCTTGCGCGCCGCAGGAAGACGCCCTCCGCGGCGCTGCAGAAGCCCGATGAAGAGACGATGCGTAGGGCGCTCAAGCGCGGTCGCGTCGTTCGCGCTGCCACAGGCCGACACTCGAATCCACCCCACGAATCCACACCATTCGGGTGATGGAGGCTCCCGATGCACAACGCCCCGGCGGCTAAGCCGAGGCGTCACAATCGAATATGAACAATGGGCCTGGGAGGAGTTGAACCTCCGACCTCACGCTTATCAGGCGTGCGCTCTAACCACCTGAGCTACAGGTACCGCTCCCGGGCGACATCTCCGATCGGGAGCTACTGCTTGCGTATGCCAGACGTCTATCCGCTAGCGGCTCGCACGAGAGCCCGCGAGGGTAAAGCGTGATTTGCTGTCTGAGAATCAACGTGTTTGGCTCACGGAATTCTTGAACAGAGTCAGAGTAGACGTCGAAGAAGTGGCCCGTCACGCGATTGTGCAGCCGCACGATGGCACCCGCACAACAATCCGAACCGATCCGCCAGAGATCATCGACCCCGGGCAGCTTGTTGGTCCCCGGAACGACTCGTCTCGCAATCGGACGTAAGCGAACGGCCTCGCCCTCAAGCTCGCGCAGCTTGCTGCGATTCATTGCTTGCCCATGTGTCGCTTATCCTCCGCTCCTCGTCGACCGGTCCTACTTGCCTTTGCTTTAGGGGTGCGCGGTGGTCTCTTGCTTGTCTTCGTCCGCTGCTTCTTTTCAAGTGAAACGAAGTGATCGAAGATGCGGCCGATATCGTAGTCGAACCGCGCTGCGATCTTATCGCGCACCGCGCGCACCTCTGCGACGATGGGGTCTTCCCACGCTTGAGCCCTTTTTGCCTTGCCAGAGGCCTTGTTATTCGTTGTCACGGTCCTCTCCCATCAGTTCTTCAGGCGTGCAAAGCACCGCCGGCTTGTACCCCAGACTTCGAATGACAGTTGCGATATCGTCGCGTGTAGCCGCATTCGCGATGTGTTTACAGTTCCAAGTCAAAAGGTAGTCCATGCCACATACTGCGGCGACGGCAACGTGCAAGGCATCGACGGCCGCGTTTGCGGGAATAGCCCGCTTCTCAATCAGCGCGCGGCCGACGCGCTCGGCATCCGGCGGAATGTCCAACTGCGAAATATCAGCTAGGACAGCCATTCGCTCCTCGATGGCTACAGGATCGCCTGCACCAATCTCAGCAACAACGAAGCCGGACACGTGCAGCGCGAACTTGTGGCGCTTCTCGTCCCACCAAACGCGCGTCAGCTTCTGGTGCGCGGCCGTCACCAAGTCGCCGCTGAGTCGAGCGGTGAGATAGCCAATGAAGCTCGTCTCGAGATAGACGGTCGGCGTCGCCATATGAGGCAGATGATACTGAGGAACCGGACTGCCACCAGGTCCGTCCACGGGCCCCTCGCAATAGGAACCTCAGGACCAATGCCGCCAGAGAAGATCAGCCTCGCGTCAATTGGTCGCAGGCTGCGACGTAGCCTGACCACCTGGGCTGGGGCCCGGCGAGAGATCTCTAAATTCGTGGAATCGACGTTCAAGCAGAGCATCCACCGTATCCGCGGCGCGCTGCCTGACCGCCGCGTCATTGTATGCCAGAAGCCGCTCGAGTATGCGGCGCGCTTCCTCTTGCCATCCTGCTACCGTGTAGTAGTCGCGCCGAGTCTGAACCATCAGAAAGAGTGCCTCTGCGACCTCGGCGCCGTGTTTATCCAAGTGTTCAAGTAATCTCCCTGCGACCATGTGTGCTGGCTCCACGTTTTCAGCGAGGCGCAGCACATTAACGAGCATCTTCAGTGACCAGGATGGCTCGAACTTGGCGGAAGCGAACCACCAACCGAACGACGAAAGCTCCTGCGCTTCTCTACTTCGCTCATCAGCGTCCTTGATGGCAGATATCTTCGAGACTCTCCATTCGAACAACTCCGCTAGGCGGCGTAACGGCTCTGGCGGAAGATCATCCTCACGGCGCAAGCTGCGCCCGAGGAAATCCATTGCGTGCGCACGCAGCTTCACGTCAGCGACCTCGAAGAACCGGTTTACTAGACGGTCGTTGCCGTCGTGCGTCAGCAAGCCCTGCCAGTAGAAGGCCATGAGATGTTCGGCCACGCGGTGACGCACATGGCGCTGCCAGCCAGGTGTAGACTCGCTCTCCGCGAGCGACTCAACCGATTGTGCGTATTGGGACTGAAAGGCGTCTAACGCTTGACCGAATGGGGTTCCGTAGATCAAGTACGTATTCCAAACCACGTCACGTTGCGGGCGATGTGCAACATCCGCCGGGAACAATTGCGCGACGTGCCTCTCCACCCACTTGCGATCGAGCCAGCACAGCGGGCCCAGTTGAAGACCGAATATCGAGCGGGAGTCGGCCGGCCGGACCGATTGCGGATCGACCCACTCATTTAGGATTCGTTCAACACCGGGGAGACTACCGTCGAGCGACCAAGTCGAACTGGACTCCGCAGCCTCGCGTTTCGCCCAAACCGCGTAGCGTATTGTTGCTTCAAGTGCCTTCCCTGCCAAGCTATTAATTGCTGCGGTCAGGTTGTCTGCGTCCTGCGATACGCGATCCTTGGGAGATTCTTCATCCGTCGCGCGAAGCAAACCTTCCAACAGGCGCCACGCCAAAACGCCCTCTTCTTTCGGTAGACGCGCGTCCGGTTCAGCGTCGAAACCCGCCAAAAGTAAGTCCGCCACGGTCCGCTTCAACCATACGGTGTCCCAGTCGTTGCCCTCGTCTTCGATCACCTCGATTGATAGGCGAAGAACAGCCGGCCACGCGATCGCACGACCCGCTTTAACTGAGCGCGCGAGCGACGAAAGGAACGTCGCGACGTAGCCGGGATGCAGCGATCGCCACCTCTGTGCCTGTTGTGCTTGGCTTTCAAAGAAGGCATCTCCCAGGCCCTGGAGCGTCTGGACCACTCCTTCGCGACTTGGCGCAAGGAGTTCTTTGCCTTCCGGAACCCACTCCGCGAGAAACCGCAGCAGTTCCTCAGTGCTTAAGCCCTGGATGTGCTCAACGCTCACGGGGCTCTTCGCACCCCAACTCACCGAGGTCGCCTTGTGCTGCACGAAGTCGAATTCAGGGGGGCCATAGCGTTGCACTAGACCGTCGAGAGTCGCCCGCCACGACTCAGGCAACCCGTCTCTTATTGGTGATAGACGGTCACGTTGCCACTGCTCGACCCATGCTTGTTCGAGTTCTGGCCTAAGCTGCTGGCCGGACAGGCGACGATGACGATCGCGCATGTTTTCACGGTCTGGACCGGCTTGAATCCACTTGCGCACTTGCGCTTGATCACCGCCTTCCAACCGACCAAACCGATCTTTGAGTAGTACGGCATACTCGTGATAAATGGTCGGATCGTTGAACGCCGCGAGTGAGATGAGACGTTCTCGAGTTAGGTCACTCTGTTCTGGACAAGCAACCCGAATTGTGTGGAGTGCGAGTCGCCGAAACACGTCCCACTTACGAGACTCCAGCTCCGCCACCACTGTCGCGCATTCGAGTTTCTTTGTCGCGATCTCCGCCGAGTCCCGCACAGCGCTCACGAGTGCGTTCGTTAGGTCGTCGTCTTCGATGCTTCCGTGCTCGATCGCATCGCGCCAGATGAATGAGTAGTCTCTCGGCGGCCCATTCTGTTCGGACGCCGAAAGTTCAAGCGCCCGTTCGAGCAGATCGGCGAACACGCGCAATGCACGAACATCAAAGGCCCTAGTCAAGGCCGAAACAACGCGCTGGAGCGCCTTCCCATACTGCCAACTGTCGTACTTTGCCCGTGGCTTTGGCGGAAGCTGGTAACCATCTTCCTGCACTTGTTCGGCCTTGGAGTCAGGTTGAAGATCAAACAGCGCGCGCGTTAGATGAGTGGCCTCCGATTGATGCCCAGCAATCGAAACCTTTTCGATTAGCTCGGCTAGCTTTTCAGGTACTAATAGCCCCAGCCACCGGTGACTTGTGACCCATTGGGCTTCTCTCTCGGCCCATGCCGCCGCATTCCGGCCGGAGATCTTGAGCGCCACGTCCGTAAGATCCTGGTGGACACGTAGGTTGTCTGTCGCTGGAATTCGTAGCAGTACTTCTGCCGCAAGGTCGGGTGCGTCACCAGCAACGCGCGCGAGATAGCCTAACTCAGGCCAGAAAGGGAATTGCACATAGTCTCCCTGTCTGACCGTCGCCGGAGGGCGATTGAATAGTCCCTCCTCCTCGATTGGGCGAATCCAATCGGGGGTAGCTAGCCGAGAAAAGAAATATTCGTAATCCGCCCGACGCTTCATAAGCCCCAAAGCACGTCTGAGGCTCGCTCGGTCCGGCATGCTACTGCGCCTCCCGAATTATCGCGTCGAGTTGATCCAACACCGAAGAGGTTGATGGCCGAAGCAGGTCGAGAACCATCGACGTGCATGCGGTGAAATGGGTCTGGAATTCCGAGATCGTAGTGGTGTGATTGTGGTGCGCCACGCCTTGAAAGAATCCATCCAGCTTCTTCCAGTCGTTGAGCCGATCAACCTCGCCTGGAACGGGCTGCTGAAGATTCACGGGGTCGATGTTGCGCAAGAACTCTTGTTGGATTGCGCGCTTACTCGGAAAGCGGCTAACCTCGTCGACAAGGATGTCAACGTGATCGAGAAGCCGTCTCAGGTGCTCGTCAATCTCTCCTTCCCAACTTGGCGAGCTATCCGTATAACAGTGGGAACTCCGTTTCGCCCGCCGGGCCTCTTCTGCAAGGCGTCGAGCGGCTTCGGCAACACCTCCGACCGAGACACGTGCGGGGGCCCCTGGTAATACCGCGGCAGCTTCTCGAGTAATTCGCGCATCCCGTGAGCCGCATGCGCCAGGAAATCCGGGCGCGTATCGTCATTCATCGCCATGAACGCGCCCACATAGATATCTGCAAGTCCGGACCCGTAACGATCGTGGTGATCCTTAAGCACCTGAGCGAAATGGGCCTGGTCTCGGCTGAGCGCCAGCGGACTTGGCGGCGTTGTCAAAGTGAAACCGACTTCGCAGGTGTCGACTTGGCGGCCCGGAACCAGGAACGCAGAGCAGCACCAATGGAGAGCAAAGCACCTAATACCGAAAACAGTCGAGCCATGCTGGGGACTAACGGCAAACGTGGCGACTTAATCGAACAATGGGCCTGGGAGGAGTTGAACCTCCGACCTCACGCTTATCAGGCGTGCGCTCTAACCACCTGAGCTACAGGCCCCGGGATGTCGTGCTGAGGGGCGGAAGCTAGACCGCTTTGCCCTCTCGCCGCAACACGGCGGCCACAAACGTCCACGCGCTGTCGATGTCGGCGACTACATCATCGATGACACGTTCGCTCGGCAGCTTCGACCGCAAGGGCGTGGACGCCGCACGCAACAGAACGCTCGCGGCTTCATCAGTCTGCACCTGACTTCCGCCGGCTTCTTCCACCCGCGTCACGTACGCGTGAATCACCTCGTATGCCTTTGGCGGCAGCCGCTGCATCAGGGCGTCGTTGGTCGTATAGGGGTACCGGGGCGGGTTGTCGACGACAGGAGAGCGGCCATACCGCAAGGCGGCAGACGGATCATCCGGCGCCGCCACGCCCCCGTTGTCTTCAGCCGGGAAGAGATACTCCATCGGCACGTTCAACACCTCGGCCAGCCGCCGAATCACCTGCGGGTCCTTAGGCCTGACTCCGCTGTTCTCCCACCGGCTTACCGTGTTCCGCTCGACCCCCACCGCAGTGGCCAAATCCCCTTGTGTCAGCCTCCCGCCGCTCGCCGTCCGAATCCGCTCGCGCGCCACGCGCAGACGATCGGCAAAGCTCGTCACGGGCTAGTCCAATGACATCGCACGCTACCAGCCGAAGAGGTCATGAGCCCTTGACGTGATACGGTGCAGTATTATATAATGCGCTCATGCAACATGATACCGTTAAAAAACACACGGTGCAAGCGCGAAAATGGCCATGACGCCACTCCAGCGCAAGGCCGCATTTCGGTCGGCGGTGACGCTAAAGCGCATGACGATGAGCGCCGCAGCCGCCAGCCTAGGCGTTTCCTATAACCATTTGATGCTCGTTCTTGCCGGCGAGCGCCTCGGCAGCAAGGCCCTCAAAGCGAAGATCGCCGCGCTGTTCGAGGCCCAGGTCAGCGACGTGTTTGCGGCCGAGCCCGCTGCTTAGCCGCCGCTAGGGCCCGCCGCGCGAGGGGCCGTCACTCGCGGTCCTCCGAAGGATCGCGGGGACCGTGACGATCTTCGTCCTCGACGTCGTATTCGTCGTCGAGATCGACGAGATCGTCGTCCAAATCATCAAAATCTTCGTCGTCTAGCTCGTCGTCGTCCTCATCATCCTCGTCGTCTAGCTCGTCCTCGTCGTCCTCGTCTTCATCGTCTTCATCGTCCTCTTCGTCGTCTTCGTCTTCCAAGTCGTCATCGTCGTCATCGTCCTCATCATCGAAGTCGAGGTCATCGTCTTCGTCGAGGTCGTCGTCATCGAAGTCCTGTTCTGCTTCGTCCTCGGGATCCTCGTCTGCCGGTCGCAGCGCGTCAATCGGCGTGCTGCCATACGAGGCACTCCAGGGCACGCCGGCGTCCGCCGGCCCGCACCGCTCCGACATACCAGGGGTCTCCGTCACACGTGGTCGGTTGTGGGTTTCGGTCTGAGAAGGGGTACGAACGAGGGGCTGATAGATCCGTGATCGGCGCTGTTCGCGTTAGGTTGCCGCGCGCTCCCGCTTCGCTTCCCGCGAAAGTTTCTTCCGGTCATTGGCACTCAGAAACCGCTTGCGCAACCGGACTGCCTGGGGCGTGACCTCGATCAACTCGTCGTCTTCGATATACTCAAGCGCGGCCTCAAGAGTCAACTCCCGGGGCGGCTCCAGCTGAATATTGTCGTCGCTGGCCTTGGTGCGCATGTTCGTCAGCTTCTTTTCGCGAGTCGGGTTCACGTCCATGTCACCAGGCCGAGCACTCTCGCCTACTATCATCCCCTCGTACACCGGCGCGCCCGGCGCGACGAAGAACATCCCCCGCCCCGCCAGATTCGCGAGAGCAAATGCGACGACCGTGCCACCCTCCATAGATACCATGGTTCCCCGAGACCGCGACGCCAGCGCGCCCGCCCACGGCCCATACTCGAGAAACCGATGATGCAAGATTCCCATTCCTCGTGTGTCCGTCAGAAACTCCGAGCGATAGCCGAACAGCCCGCGCGCCGGAATTCGGTACAATAACCGAACCATGCCCTGTCCGGGATTCTTCATCTCAACCATCTCACCCCTGCGCGGCCCCAGCGATTCGATCACCACCCCTACAAAATCGTCCGGTACGTCGATCGCCAGCTCCTCGTAAGGCTCTAGCCGCTCGCCGGTAGGGCCCTCTTTAGTGATCACTCTAGGCCTAGATACCTGAAACTCATACCCCTCGCGCCGCACCGTTTCCATGAGAATCGACAAATGCAGCTCCCCGCGGCCCGAGACGGTCCAGGTGTCCATGACATCCGTGTCCTCGACACGCAGGGCCACGTTGCGCTCGAGCTCGTGATACAGGCGCTCGCGCAGCTGGCGCGACGTCACGAATTTCCCCTCGCGCCCGGCAAAAGGAGAGTTGTTGACCAGGAAATCCACAGAGATCGTGGGCTCTTCCACCGCGATCCCGGCCAGCCGATCAGCGTGCTCTACGTCGGTCACCGTGAGCCCGATCTCAACTCCTTCCAGCCCCGCTAGCGCCACGATCTCGCCGGCCGACGCCTCGGGCACCTCGGTTCGCTCCAGCCCCTCGAAGGCGAAAAGCTTGGTCACACGCGCCCGCTCCGCGCGCGCCGTCGGATCCAAGGGCAGTAAAGCGACCGTCTCGCCTACACGGACCGTGCCGCGCTCGACACGACCGATGCCCATGCGCCCCAAGTACGGCGAGTAATCGATGGTCGATATCAACATCTGAAACGGCCCCAGCGCATTTCCGGGCGGCGCCGGCACGTGCGAGACTATCGTCTCGAACAGAGGCGTCAGATCAACCGGAGTGACGTCGAGATCCATCGTCGCCACGCCCTCGCGCGCGGACGCGTAAACCACGGCGGCCTCCAGCTGTGTTTCGTCGGCCTCCAGCTCGATGAGAAGGTCCAACACCTCGTCGTGCACCCGACGCGGGTCGGCCCCGGGACGGTCGATCTTGTTGATCACGACGATCGGCGCGAGCCCCAGGGCCAGCGCCTTGCGCAGCACGAATCGCGTCTGCGGCATAGGCCCATCGAATGCGTCCACGACCAGCAGCACGCCATTCACCATGCGCAGTATGCGCTCCACCTCGCCACCAAAATCCGCGTGGCCTGGCGTATCGACGATGTTGATCTTCGTTCCGCGCCACCGGACCGACGTGTTTTTCGCGAGAATGGTGATCCCCCGCTCTCGCTCCAGAGGGTTGGAATCCATCACCCGATCCTCAACCACCTGATTCTCGCGGAAGGCGCCGGCCTGACGAAGCATCTTGTCGACGAGCGTCGTCTTGCCGTGGTCCACGTGGGCTATGATCGCGATGTTACGTATCTGCATCACGGGTCAATATACCGGGCGCCCGTTCCGCGGTTCAAGCGTGCTCCAGTCGCTTCAAGTATTGGAACGACAACGCTTTCGCGAGCCGGGTAGGGGTCGGTCTACTTACCTCTTCGCGGGCGGAGGCCGATGCGGCACGGGCCTCTGGGATGACGCCGGTTCCACCTTCGCTTGCGCCGCGACCGACCCGGAGCTGCCAAGGTCGTTCTCGACGAAGCTGGTATCGTGGCCCCGCGCACGCAGCTGCGACGCGAATCCAGTCTTGTCGATCGCCTTTATGTAGGCGTCCCTAGGCTCGACCCGCTTCCCCTCGACCAGCTCCAAGAGCGCGTCGTTCATCGATATCATGCCCAGCCGACGCGACGTTTGGATGACCGACGGGATCTGGAATGTCTTGCCCTCGCGGATCAGGTTCGCGACCGCGGGCGTAGAGAGAAGGATCTCGAACGCGGCCACACGCCCGCCGCCGATCTTCTTGCACAGAGTTTGCGAGATCACGCCTTTGAGCGACTCCGAGAGCATGACCCTGATCTGCTCTTGCTCGCCGACCGGGAATTGGTCGATCACGCGGTCGATCGTGCTCGAAGCGGTGTTCGTATGCAGCGTTCCGAACACCAGGTGGCCGGTCTCGGCGGTCTCGATTGCGATCGACACCGTTTCGAGATCGCGCAGCTCGCCAACCATTACGATGTCAGGATCCTCGCGCAGAGCCGCGCGTAGCGCGCTCTTGAACGACTGCGTGTGAACCCCAACCTGCCGCTGCGTGATGATGCACTTCTTGTTCTCGTGCACGAACTCGATCGGGTCTTCGATCGTGATTACGTGATCCGAGCGCTCGCGGTTCACGAGATCCAGAAGCGCGCAAAGCGTGGTCGTTTTCCCCGAGCCCGTCGGCCCAGTGACGAGCACCAACCCTTTGCTGAGATAGCAGAGGTGCTGCACCTCGGGCGAGATGCCGAGCTCCTCGACGGTTATGACATCGGCGGGAATAACGCGAAAGACGGCACCGGCGCCCCGTCTGTCTCGCAACGAGTTGCACCGGAAACGGGCTAGTCCCGGGATCTCGTACGCGAAATCGGTGTCGTTCAGATCTGCAAACTCCTGGCGGTTGCGTGCCGGCATGATGGCGCGCAGCATCGCCTCCACCGTGTCATTCTCGATCAGCGGCAATCCTTCCAACCGAACCATCTCGCCCTGGTGCCGCACAAGCGGCGGCTCTCCTACGCGAAGATGAAGGTCGGAGCCCTGCCGCTCCACGAGAACGCAGAGCAGATGGTTTATGTCGGCCAGTGCAGCGTCGTTCCGCTCTTCGTTTGTATTCGCGTTGGGCAGGAGTGGCTCCCAGGTGATGAGCGATGGCCGTGAGACGCGCGGCGTGGGGTCAGCTTGTGTGCCTCCCGACGCTCGTCGGCCCGGAGCGCGCACGCCCGAGGGCGCCGTCTTTCCACGGCCGCCAGAGATCCGCCGAGAGCCGGCGGGCGGCGAGTTGGCCGCCGCGGTGTGCCCGTTCTCCGCGTCACCATTGCTCGTGGGTCGGGCCGCGGTCGCCGCCTCATGCTCGGTAGCCGCGATAGACGCGTGCCACCGCCCACCAGTGCGCGCCGTGCGCACGACAAATCCTCCGATGTCGTTGCTATAGGCGAATGACGCCGGGGTTCCATCCTGCAACTCGGCGGCGGCGTCCGCCGGAGCGATCTCGCACAGCAGCATGAGCAGCTGTGCAGCGCTCAACGGCTGCTTCGTGATCGGCTGCGGCACGCCGTTCTTCTGGATCGTAGCCAGGTCGCTCTCGATGAGGAGAATCGAGTCGGCCCCGTTACTGACCATGACCTGCAGAAAGCGATCTAGTTGCGCCATGGCCTCGTTACTCGACCGGGCGCACGCGTTCGATCAAGCCGCAGTTTACCAGGCGCAGCCCGGCAATCGCGTGAAGCACGACGAAGCGCCGATCGTATTGGTTCAGGAAATCCAGGAGCCGCGGCCGTTCGGACGGCATCTCCAGATGGAGCTCACCCGTGCGGATCGTGCCATCGGTGAGCGTCAGCTCTACTGGCTCGACCCGCGTGCCGACGACGTGAAGCTCAGTCAAGTCGGGTTCCCAGCTGACCTCGACTTCGCGCACTTGATTCTTTGCTATCAGCAGGGTGTCACCCGCCCTTACGAGTGGGAAGAAAGGCTCCTCTCCGTTCAACACGTCGGGGACTTCCTCGCGCCCAGTGCGAAACCGTGAGTAGGCTTGAACGAACATGTCGCCATTGAGACGCTCCCCGCCCGACATGAGCAAGGAGACCGGTAGGCGGGCTTTTTCGATGCGGAGGTCGACGGTCATCGGGACGCGAGTCTCAAGAGAGACGCTCGGCCCGAGGGGCGGCAACGATTAGAGCCGCGACGGTGCGCCTCTTAGAGGTGCTCTACACGTGCAAATGGTGCTCGCGATCGAACATCTCGTCGCGCTCGAGCTGCACGGTTACGTGATCGATACCAAAGAGCCGCACCGCGTCGTGGATGTGCTCGAGCACATGCTGGTGACGCTCCGGCTCTCGGACGATCGCGTGCACGCTCATGGCGATGACTCCGGAAGTCACCGTCCAAACGTGAAGGTCGTGGACGGATTCGATGCCGGGAATCTCCGCGAGCTGGGCCCGGACGGCGCCGGCAGAAATGTGCGATGGAGTGGCTTCGAGCAGTATGTCGACCGACTCGCGCACCAGCCGCCACGCACCCCGCCCGATTAGCACCGTCATGACGATCGACGCGAGCGGGTCGGCCATGAGCCAGCCCGTGTACCGAACTAGCAGCGCGGCGACCACGGTCCCGACAGAGCCCAGAAGATCGCCCAGCACGTGCATGTAGGCGCCGCGCAGGTTGAGGCTCGCGCGCGATCCTCCGTGCAGCAGCCACGCCGAGGCAACGTTCGTTACTACGCTCGCGGCCGCCACCCCAAGCATTAGGCCGCTCTCCACAGGGCGGGGATGCCGGAGCCGGACGACCGCTTCGCCGATGATCCACACCGAGATCGCAAGCAGCGTCGCCCCGTTGAGCAGCGCGGCAAGGATCTCCCATCTCAGGTACCCGTACGTCTTCTCGGGCGTTTCCGGCTGCTGGCTGAACCACGTCACGAATAACGACAATCCCAGCGCGGCCACGTCCGTCAGCATGTGACCGGCGTCCGCCAATAGCGCTAGGGAATGGGAGAGCAGCCCGCCGATTACCTCAGCAACCAGGAATACGGCCGTCAAGGCGAGGGCAAGTCGCAGCCCTCGCGAATGGTCATTGGGCGGGGCTACCGCGAGGCCGTGCGAATGGGCGTGATCGTGGTCGCCGTGATCGCCGTGGACGCCGTGGTCGCCGTGATCGCCGGGGGCAGCATGCGAGTGCGCCCCATGCGAGTGCGTCCCATGCATGTGCGCGCCGGGCCCGTGTGCGTGTGCCATGCCTACTGGCTCACTATCGTGTAACTTGCAAATGTGCTCGCCCGGCTGTTGGCCATAGTCGCGCTTGTGCTCCTGAACGGTTACTTCGTCGGCGCCGAGTTCGCACTCGTCCGGTCGCGCCAGACCCGCTTCGAATCGATGGCGGCCGACGGCGACCGCCTGGCAGCCCTGGCGCTCCGCGCTACATCTAACATCCCGGCCCTTCTCTCAGCCAGCCAGCTGGGCGTTACGCTGGCCAGCCTTGGACTTGGCTGGGCAGCGCAGTCAACTGTGACACGAGTGTTTGGCGGCGTGGTCGGCGCCATTGCCCCCGGCGCGGATCTTGGAGTTCGGCTGACGATCGCAACCGCCGTTGCGCTGGCGGCCGTCAGCTACCTGCACGTCGTCTTCGGAGAGCTCGCACCCAAGGGGGCGGCCCTCCGGCACCCCGAGCAGCTGGCTCGCTGGCTGTTGCCGCCGCTCATGCTGTTCGCGTTTCTAGCCACCCCCTTCACCTCGCTGCTGGCCAAGTCCGCCCAACTCGTCCTGAGCGCCCTGGGCCAACGTGGCGACCTGACGTCAGAAGACCGGGTGCATTCGCCCGACGAGCTCCGACTGCTTGTCGAGCAGAGCCAGGAAGGGGGAGCGCTCGAGCAGCAGGACGCGGACTTGCTCGACGCAGTATTCGAGTTCTCGGAAAAGAACGCCCGCGAAGTCATGACGCCTCGCACCGAAATCGTTGCGCTACCGAGCGATGCAACGTTGGATGCAACGCTCGCCGTGGTAGTCGATGGTGGCTTTTCGCGGTATCCGGTGTACACGGAGACGATCGACAACATCGTGGGCGTACTACTCGCGAAAGACCTGCTTCCGGTAGCTCGCGCCAAGCCGGCTACGTTCACGCCGGGCTCCATCATGCGCCCGGTGCACGTCGTCCCTGGCTCTCGCGAGGTCGAGGAGGTGCTGGCCGACTTCAAGCGGCTGAAGGAGCACATGGCGATCGTCGTGGACGAATACGGCGGCACAGCCGGCATCGTCACGATGGAGGATCTGCTCGAAGAGATCGTGGGCGAGATTCTGGACGAATACGACGAGTCGGAAACGCCGCCCCCGCCCATGCGCGAAGGTGAGCAAGTGGTGCCCGGTACACTGAACATCGGAGAGCTGAATAGCCGCTACGAGCTGACTGTGCCCGAGGGCGACTACACCACCATCGGCGGGTTCGTGTTCGGCGCACTGGGTCGCCTTCCTGCCGTCGGCGACCGAGTGACAGCCGGCGGCGCGACTTTTACGGTGCGGTCAATGGACGGCCGGCGGGTAGATGCGCTAGCCATGGAAAAGGTCCCAGTTCCAGAGCCCGAAGCCGCGGCCGAGCAGAGCGCTTAGGGCCCCTCCCCTTAAGGGGAGCTGGATTTTCTGTTTTCAAGCTTCGCTTGCGAGCGCAGACCCCACCCCTAACCCCTCCCCTAAAGGGGAGGGGAATTCTTTTTTTTTCAAGCTTCGCTTGGATGACGAGGGGGCTTCGCCCCCTCGACCCCTACGTGCACGGCGCGCTCATGCACACCCCCGTTGACAACGGGAAGTGCCGCTCTTGAGCGGCGCGTGGGGCAGAGCCCCAAAAAAAGGGGCGTGGGGCGCAGCCCCACAAAAAGAAAAATCCCCCTGCCCCGAAGGGGAGGGGGTCAGGGGGAGGGGGTTTGGGGGGAGGGGGACACCTTATCTCGCTTGAACCTGCGTAGCAGCCGCACCGCGAGGCAGCAGCTTGGGCAAGTCGGCCAGCTCGTAGGCGGTCACGGCCATCACGGTCGCGCACTGCTCCACGTCGCCGATGACCGCGTGCTCAAACGTGTCGGCTTGCGAATGATGGGTGTGGTTGTAGCCCCGGGTCAGCTGATCGTAATTGAACGACGGCACGCCGAACGGAATGAACGACAGGTGGTCGGTGCCTCCCTTATCACGGGCCTGGATGGCAAATGGGCCCAGGCTCGCAACTGGCGCGAAGAGAGACTGCCAGAGGTCGTGCATTTCATTGTGGCCCTGAAGTGACATGCCAGTCACTCGCCCCGTACCGTTGTCCAGTACCAGCACGGCCTGGTATTTCGCAAGCTCCGCCGCGTGGCGCTCGGCGTAGCGCTGCGAACCAAACAATCCTTCCTCCTCTCCGGTAAACAGCGCGAACCGAATCGTCCGCTGCGGCTTGACCGACGCAGCCGCGAGTATCCGAGCCGCCTCGAGCACGGCGATAGCACCCGTACCGTTGTCGGTCGTCCCGTCGGCTAGGTCCCAGGAGTCAAGATGGGCGCCAAGAAGCACGACCTCGTCCGGATGTGTCGTTCCACGAATCTCGGCCACCGTGTTCGCGGCGTCGACTTCCTGTTGCGCGAGCGTGTTGGAAACGTCGGCCCGCAGGCGAACAGTGTCGCCCAGAGCGAGCAGCCGATGGAATTGCGCAAACGTCTCGTGCGGGACGACTATGTATGGCAGCTGGAGTAGTTGGCTGGGCGAGCCGCTCATCGTCAGCAGAGTGAACTCCTTGCCGCCATCGACCAGCACTCCCAACGCGCCATCGTTCGCGAGCGCAGCAGGAAGCTGCTGGCGGTACTGCTGCGCCGCGGGGTCTCGGTATTGCGCGATGGCGATCTTGCGCGCCGAGTCGGCGGAAGCGCTGTCAGCCGCCGTCATCGCCGGGCCGTCGCTGTTCCATATAGGCGTGGGCGGCCGGGTCATGACCCACTTGCCTCGTACAGCGCCCGCAAACTCCTTCTGGTACTCGCCCATCGTCTGCGCGTTCATGTAGATCACATCGCCGGTCTCTGGGCCCTTTGTGCCGGGAGCCCAAGCCCAAGACGCGCCTATGAGCTGTCGAGTGTGCGGCGCCAATAGCGTCAGCGTGATCGGCCCCCGCTCCCACGCTCGTCCAAAGTGCCAGGACTCCGTCCACGCGCTGTCGACTCTGTATTCCTTGAATTTCCCGAGGGTCCATTCCGTAGCGCGCGCGACTGCCTCCGACCCGGTCATGCGTGGGCCGATCACATCTGACAGGTATTCCAAATCCGGCTCGACACGTGAGTGCCGCATCCCCTGGCGAACCAGCGCTGCGACGGCTTCGGAGTCAGCGGAAACGGGCACGTCGAGTTGTCGAACCGACGTGTCCTTGGTCGCGCCCGATGCGGTCGTGACGCGCGCGGTGGCGACCGGAGGCGGCCGCCGAATAGACGCGGAGCATCCCGCGGCGACCGCCAGAAGGCAAGCCAGCGACGAACGACTCGGCAGTCGAGCGGTCACGCAGCAGTCACGGGCGCAGGATATGGGGCGGCCCGGGCGGCGATTCGCGCGCACTCGAGAGTCGCGGCGATGAAGCTCGAAGGATCCGCAATGCCCTTACCCGCAATGTCGAAAGCTGTCCCGTGATCGGGCGATGTCCGCGGAAACGGCAAGCCTAGCGTCACGTTCACCGCCGTCCCGAATGATGCCACCTTGATCGCCGTCATGCCGACATCGTGATAGGGCGCCAGCACCGCGTCGAACTCACCGCGAATCGCGCGCACGAATACCGTGTCGGCGGAGTACGGCCCGGCAATCCCGGCGGCTTTCGCGGCGGGCGCCAGAAGTATGCGGTCCTCGTCCCCGAATCGCCCGCCATCCCCGGCGTGCGGATTGAGTGCGCACAGCGCGATGCGAGGCTCGGCAATCGCGTACCAGTCGCGAAGCCCTTGCTCGGTGATGCGCGCGCATTGCACAATGCCGTTCGCGGTGAGCTTGCGCGGCACATCGCGGAGCGGTAGGTGCGTCGTGATCAGCACGACGCGCAGGCGGTCAGACGCCAGCATCATGGCCACGTTCGATCGTGTCAGCGCGGCCAGCATCTCGGTATGTCCGGCATAGTCGAATCCCCCCTCGAAGAGCGCTCTCTTGTCGATGGGGCCCGTGACCATACCCTGCACCGCGCCAGCCTGCGCCAGCGCGACCGCGCGCTCAATGGCGCGGCCGACTAGGCCGCCCGCTACGTCCGCGCCACCTCCAGCCCGCTCCTCGCCCTGCCAGACTCCAACTGACTCGTCTACGGTAACCTCAGTCCCGGAAGGACCCACGAGCACTACTTCGGCCGCCCGACGCACTCGCGCATCGGCGATTGCGGCCGCGACGACCTCGGGGCCAATCCCACGTGGATCGCCCAGCGTGATCGCCAGACGAGGCCGCGCGGCCACTAGAGTCGCACCGAGACGTACGTCTCTTTCTTCAACCCGTCGAGCAGGCGTCGGATCGCGAACTCATAGGAGAGCTGGTCACGAATGCGGTCACGCAGGTCGGCGATCGTAAACTCGCCGCCCTCGGTCGCGGTCAGTATCTGCGCGATCACGTATTTCGTGGTGTTGTTGGACCTGTCTTCGATCGGGAACGGTCCCGCGAAGTCGTTCGCGCCCTTGCCAGCGAACGCTTGTGCGTAGGAGGAAGGGAGAGAGTCGCGTGGGAAAGGCTGCAGGGCACCCTTCTCCTCGCGAGGATCGTGGTGGCGTGCCACGAGCGAATCGAACGACGCGCCTGCCCTCCACGCAGCGAGCACACTGTCAGCCTCAGTCCTTGCCGCGGCTACGCGCGTGGAGTCGATCTTCCATTTCACGAGGATGTGGCTTGCCTTCACTTCGGCTGGTTTGACACGATCGACTCGGATGATGTGGTAGCCAAACACGGTCTCGACCACTGGGCTCAGCATGCCCGGGCGAAGCGCGAACATCCACTGCTCGAACTCCGGAACCATCACTCCGCGTCGGTTCCAGCCAAGATCACCACCCACCTCGCGAGTTCCCTGGTCCATCGACTCGTGCTTGGCCACCTGCGCAAACAAGTCGCCATTCGCGTCGGCGCCGATCTTCTTGAGCTCCGCGAGAATCGAATCGGCTTTCGCCTTCGCGATGGCCTTCTCAGCTGGCGTCGGGCGAGGCGGGACCACGATCTGTCGGAAAGTGACTGTGGCGGGGCGCCGCGGAAACGAGGCCTTGTTGTGCGAGTACGCCGAGTCGATGTCCGCCTCGGTGACTCCGACCGGGACCAGTTTGCCATCGCGTTTGAGTGAATCGACGACCTTTTGCTGCAGCGCTGCGCGTTTCGCTTCGTCCAGCAGCGTGCGCCGGTACTCTTCGCCGGATCCGAAGCCGGCTTTCTTGAGCTCGGACCGAAAATCCGCCTCGGTGGCGAATTGCCCGCGGACGCGTTTGTACTGCTGGTCCACCCCGGGCACCACATCGTCGTCCGGCACGTCGATTTTGAGCTGGCCCGCCTTTTCAATGAGGAGCTCGGCGTCCACGAGCTCGCCAAGCACATCGCGAGCTAGGCCGATCTGACCTGCTGAATCGGGTGGAACGTGCAGACCCTGCGCGCGGCGCACGTTGATTCGCTCGAGCACACTGCTCCACAGGATCGGCTGGTCGCCTACTACGGCGACGACGCGCTCGAGCGGCACCGTGCCCGCCCGAGCCGGCGCGGCGCCCGGCATCGCGACCGCCACAGATGGGTTTGACTCCGCCGGCGGATGCAGCATGACGGCCGCCGCCGCCGAATCCGACGCGCGACTAGCGGGCGTCTGACCAACTTGGGCAGACGGGGGGCGCAGTGGCACCAAGGCTTCAGTAGATGCCGTATCGACCGACACGGTGATCGTTTGAGCGGTCGGCAGATGCTGGTGGGCGGAGTCCCCTAGCTGCGGGGTAGCCGGGAGCGACGAAGGCACCCCGGGAGAGGGCGGGTTGGGCGGAGGTACGGAGTCTCGAGTCTGCGGCGGCGGCAGCGGCGGCGGCGACGACGGTGACGGCAAGACCTGCGCGGCAATGCTGGCCGGCGCCAGGATCACGACACACGCGGCCAGAAGCGCGGCCCGGAGGACGAGCGATTCGCGCATGCTAAGCGAGAATACCCCCGTCCTCGAGCTACGGTTTCTTCGTCGCCCCACCCGACCCCGGTGACCCCGGTGACGCCTGCGACGCTGGTGACCCTGGTGACCCTGGTGACCCTGGTGACCCTGGCGACCCTGGCGCCCCGTGCGCCGGGGCATTGCCGCCAGCGGGACCCGCGCCGCCGGGGAGCGGCACCGCGGAGGGAGGTTCCTGAGCCGTGCGTACTGAGTCAGCCGTCCTCCGAATAGTGCTCGCGCTCGCGAGCGCGCGGTCGAGTCCCGTCTCGTTCAGATCCGACTGGTACTCGCCCCGGAGCGCGGCATCTAGCGGCTGAGGCACGTCCACGTAACGCACGGTCGGCGTTGGCGTGAGGAGCAGCTTGTCGAGAAAGATCTCTATGTGGGCGGCCGCGAGCCGCTCGCGGTCCCCGGGCGCCTTGGCGCTGTCTGCCAGCATCTTCGGGTCAACTCCGAGCTGTGACCAGGCGTTCGTGACGAGCTGCCCGTAAGTCCTGCGGATGCCGTTCGTCTCCGCCGTGTCGAGTGTCACGTGGGCGCTGTCGGCCTCGCGCAGGATCATCTCGTTGCGCGTCACGTTTTTCACGAATCCCTCAATCGTAGTGTCGGGCGCCGTCGGAAGCTGTGTCCGAATCTGCGGCGGAAAGATCGACAGCCACTTCGCGAGTCGGCCAGCCGTGAACTCCCCCATTGCGGTTGTGGCGATTGGAGTCTTGTCGTTGCGGTGACCGTCGAGGTCTCTGGCGACCGCGCGGGTGGTGGTGACGGCGTTCGACGTCAGGCGGACCTTTGACGCAGAGTCGAGCCGCACGAAGTACGCGCTCTCCGCCTTCTGGAGAGTCCGCTGTCGCATGGCCTTCGCGAAGCTCTCCTTGGCCTCATCGTATGTCGGCCGATAGATGATGTGGTAGCCAAACTGTGTCTTGATAGGCTGCGAGATCTCGCCGGGCTTGAGCGCGGCCGTGGCGGCGGAGAATGCCGGGATCA
>Ga0073928_10002767_pt1 | contig 29156 bp, 20 predicted proteins | sample PaiPotPPA55metaG_FD_76969 | JGI IMG/M metagenome (GOLD analysis project Ga0073928, IMG submission 76969) | Iron sulfur acid spring bacterial and archeal communities from Banff, Canada, to study Microbial Dark Matter (Phase II) - Paint Pots PPA... ...
CTGCGTGCCCGGCTCGAAACGCTGCAGTTTCTTGTCGATGCAGTACTCGATTCCCTGGTAGTAGCAGGTCTCGAAATGCAGGCTGTGGTAGTTGCCGCCGGCGCCCCAGTAGCGGCCGAACAGGGCGTCCCGACCGACGAAGAATATGGCGACGGCGATGGGCTCGGAACCGATTCGCGCCACTTTGAGCATCAGCTGGTCCGGCATGGAGGCGGCCAGCAGCTTGAAGAAATCCAGATTCAGGTAGGGTTCGTGCCCGTGGCGGTAGAAGGTGTCCGCATAGAAGGGATATACCGCATCCCACCGCGCAGCATCCATGTCGCCGCCGTGAAGAGTATCGAACTCGATGCCGGCTTCGGCGACCCGCCGGCGTTCGCGTTTCGCCTTCTTGCGCTTCTCGGCGGTAAAGGTCGCGAGGAAGGCGTCGAACGACTCGTAGCCGTGGTTGTACCAATGAAACTGGCAGTCGCGGCGCAGGATCAACCCCGCCGATTTCAAGCGCTCGGCCGTGTCATCCGTGGGGAACAGCACGTGCCAGGACGACAGCCGTTCGCCGCGCGCATAGTCGATCGCCGCCTTGATCAAGAGTTGGTTCTCGGCCTTGGCGTCGGCCTTGGGATGGACGAGAAGACGCGGTCCGCGCACCGGGGTGAAGGGCACGGCGCACAGCAATTTCGGGTAGTACGGCAAACCATGCTGCGCATAGGCGCTGGCCCACGAAAAATCGAACACGAATTCGCCGCGCGAATGCGATTTGCGGTACAAGGGCATGGCGCCTATGGGGCGGCCTTGCGCGTCGTCCAGAACCAAGTGCCGCGCAGTCCAGCCCGTGCGCGGCACCGCGCAGCCGGATTCCTCGAGCGCCAGGAGAAATTCGTGACGCAGGAAGGGCTGGCCGTCCCTGAGGAGGGAATTCCAACCCGCCGCATCAATTTGCGCGATGCTGTCGAGAATCCGCGCGGAGCGTAGGGTCACGCGTGTTGAACGCGCGGCGCGACAAAAGGCTCCGCCTCCGCTCGTTCCAAATATTTGTCGGCGTCGAGCGCGGCCATGCATCCGGTGCCCGCCGAGGTGACGGCCTGGCGGTAGACGTGATCGGCCACGTCGCCGGCGGCGAATACACCGGCGACGCTGGTGGCGGTCGCATCACCTTCGCTGCCGCCTTTGACCACGATGTAGCCGCCGCGCATGTCCAATTGGCCATCGAACAGCTGGGTGTTGGGTTGATGGCCCACGGCGATGAACACGCCGTCGACATGCAGGGTGCGCGCCGCTCCCGGCGAGGCGCCGCGCAGACGCACGCCGGTCACGCCCGCCTCGTCGCCCAGAATTTCATCGATCGAGTGGTTCCAGACGATGCTGGCTTTGCCCGCCGATTCGAGCGCGAACAGCCGATCCTGCAGTATTCTTTCCGCGCGCAGCTTGTCACGGCGATGCACCAGGGTGACGTGCGAGGCGATGTTGGTCAGGTAGAGAGCTTCCTCGACCGCGGTGTTGCCGCCGCCGACCACGGCCACCGCCTTGCCGCGATAGAAAAAGCCGTCGCAAGTCGCGCACGCCGATACCCCCTTGCCGCGAAACGTCTCCTCGGATTGGAGGCCCAGATACTTGGCCGAAGCGCCGGTGGCGATGACCAGCGCGTCGCAGGTGTACTCGCCGTTGTCGCCGAACAGGCGAAAAGGACGCTGGCGCAATTCGACGCGATTGATATGGTCGAAGACGATGTCGGTATTGAATCGTTCGGCGTGCCGCCGCATGCGGTCCATGAGAGCAGGCCCCTGGAGGTGCTCGACGTCTCCGGGCCAATTGTCCACATCGGTGGTGGTCATGAGCTGGCCGCCCTGCTCCAGGCCGGTGATCAGCAGGGGATGGCGGTTGGCTCGCGCCGCATACACGGCGGCGGAGTACCCTGCGGGACCCGACCCCAAGATGAGGAGTGGACTGTGCCTGTGGACGCTCATGTATAATTTGCCTCTCTTCTGAATATCGTTTGTCGGCTCATGGTATGTAAATCTGTGGGCGCCAGCCAGTTCAATCAAGGCCAGTTCCACCCTTAAGTCCTAGAGGCCGACGCGGTGTTGGTACCGGTCGTAGGACTGGGTTACTATTACATATTATTCAACTAGTTAAGAAGCATTTATCACTAAAGGTCTAGAATTGACGGACGACACCGCGCCCAGGAAATCCAAGCAGAAGAGCACGCTTTCTGTGGCCGTGGCGCGATCCTTGCGCGAGGGCACACTGTGGGTGCTGGCAGCGCTCGGGCTGATCTTGCTGCTCGCGTTGTTGTCTTATCACCCCGACGATCCAACATTCGCGGACACCGGAGGACCCGGTCCGGTCAGCAATTGGATCGGGCCGGTGGGCGCGCGCCTTGCGGGTTTCTTTCTCTTCCTCTTCGGCCGTCCATCCTATCTATTTCCGGTAATGCTGGCCTATGCCGGCTGGTTGGTGCACAAGGAGCAGCCGCTTCCTGATGCGCGGTCGCGTCTCAATACCTTGCTGCGAGCCGCGGGGTTCGTATTGACCTTGGTGACCAGCTGCGGCCTCGCGACCCTGCACTGGAGCCGCGCGGCGCTGCCCAACAGCGCGGGCGGAGCGCTCGGCAACTTGGTGGGCGGGGACGGCGGACATGGCCTGGCGCATGCGCTGAGCTTTCTCGGTGCGACCTTGCTGCTGCTCGGACTGTGGCTGGCCGGCGTGGCGCTGTTCCTGGGGGTGTCCTGGTTTGAGGTCATGGACCAGCTCGGCGCGTGGGTTTTGAAGACGATCGATTGGATCCAGACGCGGATCGACCAGCGCCGCGAACTCGCCTCGGGCCAGCTGCGCAAGCAGGCACGCCAGGAAGTCGTGCGCGTGGAACAGAAGAAAGTTGCCAACCGGCCGCCGCCGCGAATCGAGGCCGCGGCTCCCGTCCTCGAGAAGAGTGACCGCGTCGAGCGCGAACGGCAGGTTCCGCTGTTCGATGCTCCCAAGTCGAGCGAGCTGCCCGCGCTGTCCTTGCTCGACGAGGCGGGCCCACGCGAGCAGTCGTACTCGGACGAAGCGCTGGAGGCGATGTCGCGCCTGGTGGAACTCAAGCTGCGCGATTTCGGCGTGGAAGCCGAGGTCGTCGCGGTGCAGCCGGGTCCGGTGATCACGCGCTTCGAATTGCGGCCGGCGCCCGGCGTCAAGGTCAATCAAATCAGCAATCTATCGAAGGACCTCGCGCGCGCGCTATCCGCGATCAGCGTCCGTGTGGTGGAAATCATTCCCGGCAAGTCGGTCGTCGGCTTGGAAATACCCAACGAAAAGCGCGAGATCGTGACGCTGGGCGAGATCATCAAATCCAAGCCGTATGACGACGTGAGTTCGCCCCTCGCGCTGGCGCTGGGCAAGGACATCGGCGGAGTACCCATCGTTGCGGATCTCGCGCGCATGCCGCACTTGTTGATTGCGGGCACGACGGGGTCGGGCAAGTCGGTCGGAATCAACGCCATGGTCTTGAGCCTCTTGTACAAGGCGACTCCTGAACATGTGCGAATGATCATGATCGACCCGAAGATGCTCGAACTCTCGGTGTACGAGGGAATTCCTCATCTGCTGTCGCCGGTGGTCACGGACATGAAGCAGGCCGCCAACGCACTACGCTGGTGCGTGGCGGAGATGGAGCGGCGTTACCAACTCATGTCGATGCTCGGCGTGCGCAACATCGGCGGCTTCAACCGCAAGGTCAAGGATGCTGCGGAAGCGGGCAAGCCCATCAAAGACCCCATCCGCATGCAAAAAATAGCGCAGGGGGTTCCCGGCGTGGTCGAGGAAGACGTGCCGGATCTGACGACGCTGCCGTTCATCGTCGTCGTCATCGACGAATTGGCCGATCTCATGATGATCGTCGGCAAGAAAGTCGAGGAGCTGATCGCGCGGCTTGCGCAAAAGGCGCGCGCCGCCGGTATCCATCTCATCCTGGCCACCCAGCGGCCGTCCGTGGATGTCATTACCGGATTGATCAAGGCCAATATCCCGACCCGCATCGCCTTCCAAGTCTCGGCAAAGGTGGACTCGCGCACCATCCTCGATCAGAGCGGCGCGGAATCCTTGCTCGGTCACGGCGACATGTTGTACCTGCCTCCCGGAACCTCCATTCCGACTCGCGTGCACGGCGCCTTCGTATCCGATCAAGAAGTGCATCGCGTCGTGGGAGGTCTCAAATCCACCGCGCCGCCGATCTATATCGACGAAATTCTGGATGGTCCGCGCAACGCAATCCCGGGATTTCCGTCCGATGACGAGGAGGGCGGCGAAGGCGGCACGGCGGACGCCGAGGCCGACCCCTTGTACGACGAAGCGGTACGCATCGTCACCGAGACGCGCAAGGCATCCATCTCCGGCGTACAGCGCCGCCTCAAGATCGGCTACAACCGCGCGGCCCGCCTGGTCGAGGCCATGGAGGCGGCCGGCTTGGTGGGCCCATTGCAGTCCAACGGCGGCCGCGAGATCTACGGCGCCCCGCCGCCCGAGGAATGACAGGCGATGATGTTCAAGGCTGCAAGTCTGATATTGCTGGTGGCGTTCTTGGGGGAAGCGCCCCTGTCCGCCACACCCGCCGCTGCCGCGACCGCGTCGCCTGCGGCCGAAGTCGAGAAATATTTGAGCGGGCTCGCCAGCTGGACCGCCGATTTCCAGCAGACCATCGATGACGGCCATGGCAATGTGCTGCGCAGCGCCGCCGGGCGGCTCTATCTGCAGCGGCCTGGAAAGTTTCGCTGGGATTATTCACAGCCCTCCGAACAGCTGGTGCTGGCGGACGGCAAGCAAATCTGGTTCTACGACAAGGATCTTGCACAGGCCAACGTGCGCGATATGGATACCAGTCTCGCCAGCACGCCCGCGAGCCTGCTGTCGGGCAATGGCTCGGTCAGCACTCAGTTCAACGTCACCGCCCTGCCGCAGAGCGCGGGGCTGCAGTGGTTCCAACTCGTTCCCAAGCATGCCGATACCGATTTCCAGCTCGTGCGGATCGGTTTCGACAAGGGTGAATTGCGGTCGATGTTCCTCGCCGACAAGCTCAATCAGATCACGCAGCTGACCTTTTCCAACTCGAAGCGCAATCTCCCATTGGCACCGGATCTGTTTTCGTTCACGCCGCCGCCGGGGGTCGACGTGATCGGGCGCGGCGGCAAGTGACTGTCAGCGACGGCACCTATCGCCCGTTGGCCGACCGGCTGCGCCCCCAGTCGCTCGACGAGTACGTGGGACAATCCCATCTGCTTGGGCTCGGCGCGCCGCTGCGCCGCGCGCTGGAGTCGGGCCGGCCCCACTCGATGATTCTGTGGGGTCCGCCCGGAACCGGCAAAACGACTCTGGCGAGATTGGTCGCCAATTCGAGCCACGCGGAATTCATCGCGTTGTCCGCGGTGCTGGCCGGCATCAAGGACATCCGTGCGGTCGTCGAGCAGGCACGGGCCTTGCGCGGCACGCGCGATACCGTTCTGTTCCTCGACGAAGTGCATCGCTTCAACAAGTCGCAGCAGGATACGTTTCTGCCCTACGTCGAGGATGGCACGCTGATTTTCGTCGGTGCGACCACCGAGAACCCGTCCTTCGAAGTCAACAACGCGCTGCTGTCGCGAGCGCGGGTCTATGTGCTGAAGTCTCTCGATGCCGCCGATCTCTCGAAATTGCTCGATCGAGCGCTGACGGATCGCGAACGGGGTCTGGGGCAGATGGATCTGCAAATCGACGCCGGCGCGCGTGAGCTATTGCTCGCCGCCGCCGACGGCGATGCGCGGCGCATGCTCAATCTATTGGAAACCGCCGCGGATTTGAGCTCGCCGGGGGACTCGGGCCGCCGGCTGGATGTCGACACCATGCGCGCGGTAATCGGCAGCACCTATGTACGCTTCGACAAGGGCGGCGAGAACTTCTACGACCAGATTTCGGCTTTGCACAAATCGGTTCGAGGCAGCGATCCGGACGCCGCCCTGTACTGGCTGTGCCGGATGTTGGCCGGCGGATGCGATCCCTTGTACATCGCTCGCCGCGCGCTGCGCATGGCGAGCGAAGATATCGGCAACGCCGATCCGCGCGCGCTGACCATGACGCTGGAGGCCTGCGCGGTGTACGAACGGTTGGGCAGTCCCGAAGGCGAACTCGCCATTGCCCAGGCCATCGTGTTCATGGCCTGCGCGGCCAAGAGCAACGCCGTCTATACGGCGTACAAGGCGGCGGCCGAGGACGCCGCCGGCTTAGGCTCGCTCGAGGTACCCCTGCATTTGCGCAATGCGCCGACCCGCTTGATGAAGGAAATCGGCTACGGCAAGGGCTATCGGTATGCGCACGACGAACCGGGCGGCTACGCCGCGGGTGAGCGCTACTTTCCCGATGAGATGCCGGACCGGCGTTACTATGTGCCGGCGCCGCGCGGGCTCGAGATCAAGATCGGCGAGGCGCTCAAGCAAAGGCGAGAGCGCGACCGGCAGGCGCGGGATGTCGGTGGATCGTGATCGCCTACAATGTAACGGTGCGCGCTTCCGCGGAAACGCTGAAACATCCGGCCTGCGGACGACCGCGACGTTTCCGCGGAAACGTTAGAATGTCCAACGCGCGGACGACCGCGGTGTTTCTCGTATGATAAGTAATTCAGACCGTCTCTAGATCAAGGAACCTAGCGTGCTCGATCCGAGGCTTCTGCGCAGCGATTTGACCGGGGTTGCCGCGGCGCTGGCGCGGCGCGGCTTTGTGCTCGACGTCGACACCTTCGCCGCGCTGGAGGAGCAGCGCAAAGCCGTGCAAATAGAAGCCGATCGGCTGCGCGCCGAGCGCAATGCCAATGCCAAAGCTGTGGGACAGGCCAAGTCCAAGGGTCAGGACGCGGCCGCCTTGATGGCTGCGGGCGAATCCTTGGGCGAGCAGCTGCAGGGGGTCGAGAAACAGCTCGAGGCAATTCAAGCGCAGGTGTCGAGTCTGCAGTTGGGATTGCCCAATATCCTGCACTCGAGCGTTCCCGATGGACAAGACGAGTCGGCAAACGTCGAAGTGCGGCGCTGGGGTCATCCGCGGCAATTCGACTTCACGCCCAAGGACCATGTCGCGCTCGGCGAACGGATCGGCATGGATTTTGAGGCCGCGGGGCGCATTTCCGGAGCGCGGTTCGTAGTGATGATGGGAGGTCTGGCGAAGCTCCACCGCGCTCTCGCGCAATTCATGCTCGACCTGCATGTCGCCGATCACGGCTATCGCGAAGCCTACGTGCCCTACCTGGTGCACGGCACGGCGCTCGTGGGCACCGGGCAATTACCGAAGTTCGAACAGGATCTGTTCGCTGTGCGCGGCGATCCTGGTTTCTACTTGATTCCCACGGCCGAAGTGCCCCTGACCAACCTGGTCCGCGATCAAATACTTCCGCCCGAGCGCCTGCCGCTCAAGTTCGTGGCGCATTCGCCGTGCTTTCGGTCGGAGGCGGGCGCGGCCGGAAAGGACACGCGCGGCATGATTCGCCAGCATCAATTCGATAAAGTGGAGCTGGTGCACATCGTGCGTCCCGAAGATTCCTACTTGGCGCTCGAGGAACTCACCGGCCATGCCGAGGCGGTGCTGAAGGCATTGGGGTTGCCGTACCGCGTACTGGCGTTGTGCGCCGGCGACATCGGTTTCAGCGCGGCCAAGACGTACGATCTTGAGGTATGGCTGCCTTCGCAGCAGCGCTACCGCGAGATTTCATCCTGCAGCAACTGCGAATCGTTCCAGGCGCGCCGCTTACAGGCGCGCTGGCGCAATCCCGTCACCGGAAAGCCGGAACTGGTACACACATTGAACGGGTCCGGCGTTGCAGTCGGACGCGCGCTCGTCGCTATCCTGGAAAACTATCAACAGGAAGACGGCACTATCTCCGTCCCGGCTGTTCTTGCACCCTACATGAGCGGGGCGACCGTACTCGGTTAAGCGCGGACCTCCAGGCCGGCGCTGCGGCGCGCGCTCGGGAAGCGCCCAATACACCGGCCGGCAATCAACGATATCGAAACTCCCTGCCGGTCTCCCGAAGAGTCCTGCAACGCTCGCCGATTGGTCTGACCGTAGTCCATCTGGCCGTCGCGTGAGACCGGCTCGCTGCAAATTTGTTGTAGCTACTCGCTGAGCCTATACGCTCCGGTGAGCTTGCGTCATCTCCAGTGCGGCGATCTCGAGTGGTGGGGGAGAGCGGTCAGGTGGGGAGGACAACATAACATATAGCAGGGGATAGGGATGAAGCTCGCAACGAAATCCAATCTTGGGATCGCAATAATGGGTCTCGCGTGTATCTCAGCAGTTTTCGCGGAAGGCGTCGGAGACGATGCCGGCGGTATCCTGCAGGAGGTGGTGGTGACGGCCACGCGGCAGGCGGAACCACTTTCGAAAGTGCCCATCAGCGTCGCGGTCTTCGGCCGGGAGCAGATGGACGCGCAGGGTGTCAAGCAGCTCGACGATCTCGTACGCCTGACACCGGGATTGAATCTCACGCGTGATGAAAACACGGGTGCGAACCAGATTGCGATACGCGGCATCTCCTCCGCGGCGGGCTCCGGCACGACGGGGGTGTACATTGATGAATCGCCCATCCAGGTGCGCAATCTCGGATTCGGCGCGGGCACGGCCTTCCCGGGTATGTTCGACATAGATCGTGTGGAGGTGCTGCGTGGACCGCAGGGCACGCTATTCGGCGCGGGCTCCGAAGGCGGCACGATCCGGTTCATTCAGGTGGAACCGAGTCTCACCAAGTATTCCGGGTATTCGCGCGCAGAGGTCGCCAAGACGAAGAGCGGCGATATATCGTACGAGGGCGGAGCCGCTTTCGGCGGCCCGATCATCGATGAACGACTAGGTTTTCGCGTCAGCGCCTTCTACCGGCGCGAGGGCGGCTACATCGATGCAGTGAACGGCAACTACGCGATCCTGGATCCGACGGGGTCCGCCTACGGCAACTCGGTCGCATTTACTCGCGCCAACTTGGTTGAGAAGGATATCAACTGGAACCGCACGACGGCGTTCCGCGGCGCGCTCAAGTTCGCGGCCACCGATGCGCTCACGATTAGTCCGTCGATCTTCTATCAGAAGCAGCACTTCAACGATGGCCCAGGAGCGGCCTTCTGGCTCTCGCAGTCGAACCTCGGATCGCGCGACTACTCGCGCCCGTACTACGTCGCCGGCAATCCAGCAAAGGATCCGGCCGTGACGGCGATGAATGTCCCGAACAACCAGCTGGGCGATGACGAGTTCACCTTGACGAGCCTCGGAATCAATTGGCATCTGGGCGGTGTCGATTTGATCTCGAACACCTCCTATTTCAAGCGCAACAATGACCAGTGGTACGACTACACACGCGGCTATGTACAGTTCTACATGCAGGCGCTGTTTCCCGGCGGCGACTACCCACCGCCGGGATATAAGGCAATGTCGGACTATGGAAATGCGCAGCGCAACTTCGTGGAGGAGCTGCGCCTGCAGTCGAACGACCCGGACGGGCGGATCAGCTGGGTGACGGGCGCGTTCTATTCTCATAACAAGCAATCGGCGGCGCAGCCCATCCACGTGAATTTCATGGAAAACTCGCCCTACATAGGCTTCGGTCCGGGCTTTGCGGGAGTCACCGGCGGCGCGCCGTACGGTCCGGGATCATCGGCTGTCTCGAACTTCCTCGGCATCGACCTCGGGCCGAATTCGCTCGAGTACCTTGCACACTGGCAGACGATCGATGAGCAGCTGGCAGGATACGCGCAGGCGGATTTCAAGTTGACCGAGAAGCTGAAGCTGACCACCGGCGTGCGCATATCAAGGGACAAACTCGACTACAGCGCCGCATTCGGCGGCGCGGAGACCAATGGCAACGCGCCGTTCGGCCAAACCTCGTCGACCGGCCAGGCATGCATACCCAACCTGGATTGCACCGATCCGGCCAACCAAGTGCCGATCGGAGCGTATGCCGTGGGCACCGGTCCCTTCACGCCCGTGTTCCCGATGTCGAGCAGCCAGGGGAGTGAGACGGCGACGACTCCCAAGGTGGGGATTTCCTACCAGATCAATGACGCGAACATGCTGTACGCGACAGCCGCCAAGGGATTCCGGCCCGCCGGCGCCTCGTTGCGAGTGCCCAATGTATGTCAGCCGGATCTGGTGACTTACGGCTATGTCGATGCCAAAGGCAAGTCCACGCAGCCGCTGACCTTTGGCTCCGATTCGGTGTGGAGTTATGAATTGGGTTCGAAAAACCGGCTGCTTGATGGGCGGCTGGTGCTGGACGGCAGCGTCTACGAAATCAAATGGAAGAAGATCCAGACGCGAGTCACTCTGCCCAACTGCAGCTATGACTTTGTGGACAACCTGGCTAACGCGACCTCCAAGGGTTTCGATATCGGGTTCCAGGCGCTGCCGTTCGACAGTCTGACGTTGACCGGGACCTTCGGCTACACCAACGCGAACTTTGACAGCGATGCGCTCTCGCCGTCCGGAGTAAAAATCTATCGCAAAGGCGGAGGGGTTCCGGACGCCGGTCCGCCCTGGACGGCCTCGCTGTCAGGAGAGTACGCGTTCAAGCTGTTCGCGCAGCACAACTTCTACTTCCGCGCGGATTTCACGCAAACCAGCCAGGACCGGCGGGTGGGTGTTCTCGTTCCGGGGACGCCTAATTACGATCCGCTACTGCGTCCAGACCCAGCCTATGGGCTGGTGAATATCCGCTTGGGTACCCGGCTCAGTGGCATGGATCTGTCGCTGTTCGTGAACAACGTCACTGATGCGCATCCGCTGTTTCTGACTGCCGGTCACAGCCTGATCTACGATCCGCAGGACTGGACCGCTTCAAGTCTGCGGCCGCGGACCTACGGCATCACGCTGACTTATCGGAATTGACGAATGCCGGGTGACGGGATTCACAGGATCACCCTACCGGGTCGAGGTAGTTCGGTGCGCCAGGATATTGTCGCGATAGCTGCGACTGAGCCTCAACACCGTGCCGTCGTGCAGCAGCACATCGCAATCGCCGTGGGACCGCGACCGGATCTCGCGTACGCGATCGAGGTTCACGATCGTGGAGCGATGAATGCGCGCGAAGTACCGTGTGTCGAGCTTCTGCTCGAGCTCTGACAGCGCCATGCGGATCAGGAACGATCTCTTGCCCGTACGCAGGCTGGCATACTCGCCGACCGAAGCGACCCAGTCGATCTCCTCGGTCTTCACCAATAGGAAGCGATCACCGTCTTTGACCACGAGCCGTGATACAGGCGTCTCGGCGCCGGTGCGGCCCACCGACCACTCGCCGGGTGAATCCGATTGCGGCAGCAGTCGGCCGAGGCTTGCATGAGTCGCCTCGATCCGACGCTGGTCACCAAGCAGCAGCCGGGCACGCTGCAAGACCTCGCGGAAGCGCGCCGGATCGATCGGCTTCAGCAAATAACTGAAGGCATTCGCGTCGAAAGCCCGTAACGCATGGTCCGCGTGCGCAGTGATGAAGATGACCGGGCACAGATGGGTACAACTCGTGCGCTCGAGCACTTCGAAGCCGTCGAATCCCGGCATCTGAATGTCGAGGAAAAGCAGATCCGGTCGCAGCGCGGCGATCCGAGTGACGGCCTCCGGGCCGTCGCCCGCCTCGCCGACGATCTCGATATCGCGCTCTTCCTGCAACAGCAGGCGTATTCCCTTGCGCACGATGGGCGCATCCTCAACGATCAGACTCCGGATCATGCGCTCGCCCTGTGCGCGGGCGGCGTCAGCGAATTCACTCGCAAATCGGCGAACGGAATGATGACCGTGACAGTGGCGCCACCTTCACGCGAACAGCCGTACTCGATCTTGTGATCGTCACCGTACATCAGCCGTAGCCGAGATTCGGTCGCCGACAGACCGATTCCGTTGTGCCGCGGACCACTGGCCCGAAAGCCGGGTCCGCTGTCCGCGACCTGTAGCATCAGGGTGTTGCCCTCCCGTCGGGCCTCGATGCGGATGGTGCCGTCGCCGGGCTTTACCGCGATCCCGTGCACGATCGCATTTTCCACCAGAGGCTGCAGCAGCATCGCCGGTACGTCGGCATCGAGCGCGTCGGCATCTATACTGCATTGGACGCTGAGGCGATCGCCAAGCGTCAGCTGATGAATGGCGAGGTAGCTCTCCAGGAACTCCATTTCCGCCGCCAGTCGAATTCGTTGAGGCCGGTGCTCATCGAAGGAGACGCGGATGAGATTGCTCAGACGGCTCAGCATTTCCACCACGCCGTCGCGCTCGCCCGTGAGAGCGAGCACGGATATCCCTTGCAGAGTGTTGAAAAAAAAGTGCGGATTGAGCTGCGCTTGGATCGCTCGCAGATGGGCCTGGGCGAGGCTTGCCTCCAGTTGCGAGGCGCGCACCTCGCGCTCCTTTAACGCCGAATACTGCTGCAGCATGTAGGCTGCCACCACGATGCTGCAGTAGAGCACGTAGTCGACCGAGAAGTTCTCCCCGAGCAGAAAAAAGAACCGACCTCCATAGGCAGGGAGAATCTTCCCGGGCGATGGGAGCACCGCGGCAATCGCGTTGTGCGCGTAGGCGAAGACCAACCCGGCCACGCCGTGAAAAACAAAAGAGCGTATCCGCTGCAAATTGAGGCGATAGCGTTCCACCAGGAACGCGGCCGCCGGGACGAGCAAGAAATAGGGAAGCCAGTAGATGATCCCCCAGTGTATGGCGCCGGCGACGCTGACCGGGGTGCCGTCGCCCCGATGAGCGACGTAGGTGTGAATGGTGTCGAATGCGGTAAGTAGTGCGAGAAAGCTGAAAAAGATCGGCCATTTGGAGCGCTCGGCGCGCGGCAGGCTCATACGCAGATTCAGGGAGGCAAGATTCATGGCAAGAAGAATGCGACAGGAATCGCTGGCGGGCAACCACTGTTAGCGCGACGGTCTGACGTAGACTTCTTTGCCCTGGAACCAAGTCTTGAGCACCTGCGTTCGCGTGATGTCATCCGCGTGCCCCGAAGCTGCGAGCTGCAATATGTCTCTGTCGATCACGATGAAATCGGCTGATTTACCGACTTCCAGGGAGCCTGCAACCTGGTCGCGACGCAGAAATCGGGCGCCATTGATGGTATAAGCGTCGATCACGTCGCGAATGCTGACCGCCTGAGACGGGTTCTGGGCCTGCTGACCTGGGATCCGCCGCGTCACGCCGAAGGCCATGTTCACGAATGGCTGCGGGTCTCGAGTGTTGACCGGGGCATCGGATCCGGCTACCAGCGTGCCGCCGGCGTCCTTGACCGCTTTGAATGGATAGACGTTCGACTCATAGTAGCTGCCGGGCGCGTGCAGCGCTGCAAAGCTGTTGCCAATGATCTTGTCCACGAAGGGCACTACCGTCATGTCGTATTCAGGGTCCGCGTTCGCCCAGGAATAGGTGAACGCCACGAAGAGGTGATCTTTACCGATGCGCGCGACATCCGTGGGTTCCGCCAATTGGACGTGTGCCAGGCCGTCCGGCTGGCTCGACACCCCGTCGGCGGCGCGTGCGGCTTCCAGCGCGTCGAGCACGGTCTTGAGTGTTCCATCGCCGATGACGTGAATGTGAAGCGTGAAATCGGCAAGGTGAAAACGCTTCACGAATTCGAAGGTGACGGCACGATCGTGCTGCAGTTGGCCATAGGAAACGGCGCACTGCCCGGGGTGAAAGTGGTGGGCGGCCGTGAACTGCGCCACCGCGCCGGCTGCGGCGTATTTCGCCTGGTTGCTGCGCACATCCCTGCACGCCGGAGAGTCCGTATCCACGTACCCCATGACCGTGAGCTTGCCTTCCTTGTCCTTGCCGAAGATAGGCTGCTTGTACGGCCGCAAGGCCAGGGTATTCGGCAGCGTGGGAGGCGTGGCGTAGGGATTGCCTTCCATGACTCCGTCAGCGAACAGCTTGACCACATCCGCGCGGATCAGGGGATTGGTCGCGTATTGGGCGCGGACACGCTTCGCGCTCGATAGCATGAGGTCATAGTCCACCTGGCCGTCGGCAGTTCTCATCTGCTCGGGGTCGTAGAACTGTGCGAGAGTGGCGCGGACCGTGAGCTTGCCTTCCCGTTGCAGCGCGTCGTATAGATCGAGCGATTCCGGCCTCACCAGCGCGTCCAGGATGCCCGTAATCCCGGCTGCGTTCAGCAGGCGGGGCATCTGCGCTCTTGCTTTCATCGTCTCTTGGAATTCCGCAAGCAGCATGTCCGACGCATCGATGAGATTGCGCGCGTCCTCGTTGACCGCCCCATTCGGATTGCCGTCGGCGTCGACGCCGACGAACTTGGTGTAAGCGGAAAAATCGCCCGCAAGCGTTTCTTTCGACAGGCCGACAACAGTGCCGCTTTTGTTCTTGGCTCGGCTCAGGCCCAAGCTGTTGAACGCACCGTGATGACCGTCATTGCCGAGAAGCTGGATCGCAACCCGGTTGGAGGCTTTGTCCAATGCCGCCCGCAGAGTCGGATAGTCGGTGTCGGGTTGGTTGCCATCGGAGAAGTTCCACTGGTGCACGCCCAACCAGCCGCCGTCCGGCACTTTGAACTTTTTCGCACAGGTCTGCACGAATGCGGACAGCTTGCGCAGCGTTTGTCGTTTGCTGTCCAGATCGCAAACCTTGATGGGAACAATCTCGGTCGGATGAATGTGCGAATCGAACAGTCCCGGAAGCACCAGGCGCCCGCCCAGGTGCTCAACTTTGGTTTGCGGACCGATCCAGTGTTTCGCATCGGCGGAGGAGCCGGCAAAAACAATTTTTCCGTCGCGCACGGCCATCGCCTCGACGGTCGAGTGCGGCTGATCGACGGTATAGATCTTTCCGCCATCGACGACGAGATCGGCCGCAGGCGCATCATCCGCGGCGGCTGCGAATTGCGTGGTGGCAAGAGCGATGAGTCCTGCGATTCCGAGGCGATAGCGACGAGCTTGCATGAGTATCCTCTACGATTTTTTTTAGTGATGGGCATCCGCTTTTCTGTCGGCAGAATAGCCGGACACGTACGCCGCAGCAACCCGCCAAGGAGCGCGTCATGTCGAGCGAATGAGCGTGATTACATTGCGCGGCGACTCGTGCCGCCGTAGTCCATCTCATCGGCGTCATAGCTCGGCTCGTTGCAAATCGATGGTGTTTTGCCGTGTGGCGTGCGCACTCTTTTCTTTGCGAACCTGTGGCCGCGGCCATCCGATGATTTGACGAGAGCTCCCGAGTGAAGCAATTAAGATCGCCGACTGTAGAGGACAGGACTGACAAGCCGCGGTTGAAAACGATCGCCCGACGCGATTTCCTCAACGGCATCGCGGTGACCATCGGCGCGAGCCTGCTTGGCGGCCGAGCCTGCAGCGACTTCGCGGGACCCGATCAGGGCGCGCGGGAGTTTTTTCTAGAGAGGGGAATCACAGAAGCAGACCCGCGTTATTATCCGCCGGCCCTGACGGGCATGCGAGGCAGCCATCCAGGGGCATTTGAGACGGCGCACTCGATCCGCGATGATCATGGTTATGGCGCAGCGATGGCCGCAGCCGAGACCGGCGAGCACTATGATCTCGTGGTCATCGGAGGTGGCATCAGCGGGTTGGCCGCTGCGTACTTCTACCGAAAGGCGCGGCCGTCCGCCAAGATTCTGATCATCGACAATCATGACGACTTCGGTGGTCACGCCAAGCGCAACGAATTCAATTCCCGCGGCCGGACATTGATCGGTTACGGCGGCACGCAGGCGATCGAGGAACCCTCGCAATACAGTGCCGTGGCCAAGGGCCTGCTCGTTGAACTCGGCATCGATCTGAAGCGATTCGAGACGTATTTCGATCAGGGATTTCGCAAGCGCAACGGGCTCGAGTACGGAGTGTTTTTCGATCGGGAGACCTTCGGCACGGACGCCTTCCTCGCCCAAGGCAAGCCCACCTGGGCCGAGTACGTCGTGAGGACGCCGCTCGGACCGCAGGCGCGCAGGGATCTGTTGAGAATACAGACCGAGCGCATCGACTATCTCGCCGGAATGGATCTGGAGCGGAAGCGGGTTACGCTACGGCGTATCAGTTTCAAGGAGTTTTTGCTGCGGTATGCGAAGGTCGACCTGCAAGTGGTCGCCTACTTCCAAAAAATGACCGCAGGGGGCTGGGGAATGGGCATCGATGCCGTGGATGCCCTGTCGTGCATCTACATGGGGATGCGCCCTGAAGATGAGAATATCTTTGGCGGTCCGACTTCGGCCCTCGGCGAAGGTCTCGGTCTGCCGGGGTCGGGCGGACCGCGCGACCCTTATATCTATCATTTCCCGGACGGCAATGCGTCCATCGCGCGGTTGCTGGTTCGCAAGTTGATTCCCGGCGCGGCTCCGGGCAATACCATGGAGGACATCGTCACCGCGCGATTCGACTACGGCCAACTCGACCGAGCGGCTGCGCCGGTGCGGCTGCGGCTCAACAGCACCGCCGTCCACGTGAATCACATCGGCAGTACCGCGGCTGGAAAGGCCGTGGAAGTCGTGTACACGCGGGATTCGAAGCCTCACCGGGTCAGCAGCGACGCCTGTATCCTCGCATGTTGGAATATGGTGATTCCTTACATCTGCCCTGAGCTGCCGGAGAAGCAGAAGCAGGCGCTGAGCTACGCCGTGAAAGTTCCGATTTCTTACACCAATGTCCAGCTGCGCAGCTGGCACGCGGTCAAGAAGGCCGGGCTGCATATTGCGTACTGTCCGGGTAGTTTCTTCTCGGAAGTTTACATGGACTTCCCGGTCAGCATGGGAGGGTACCGCTGCCCGCAGACCGCCGACGATCCGGCGATTTTGCATCTCGTGCGCAATCCGGCCAGCCCGGGTCTACCGGCCAAGGACCAGTATCGTGCGGGGCGCATGGATCTATATACGACGCCGTTCGAGATTTTCGAGCACCACGTTCGCGATCAACTCGACCGGATTCTCGGGCCGTCGGGTTTCGACTCGCACCGTGACATCGAAGGAATTACGGTGAACCGTTGGCCGCACGGCTATGCCTACGAGTACCCAATTCTTTGGGAGAAGGAATGGGCGGAAAACGAGCGCCCCAATGTCGTCGGTCGGCAGAAGTTCGGTAGGATCGCAATCGCAAATTCGGATGCCGGTGGATCTGCTGAGACTCAGAGTGCAGTCGACGAAGCCTATCGAGCGGTAAATGAAACGTTGACTTGAGCCGGTGCTGCGCCGGGCAATCGTGTTCGAGAATTGGGAGTATTCGTGTCCGAGAATGACGAGCGGTTATCCAAGAGTCGTGAGCTGGGTGAGGATAGGCCCATTCTGCGCAGAGACTTCCTGCAAGGCGCCCTGGTTGCAAGTGCGACGGCTTTGGCCGGCCCGCTGCTCAAAGCCTACGCATCGGACGCCACGCCAGCAGCCGCGGCCGCGCAAGATGTGCCCGGTTACTACCCGCCGCTGCTCAATGGGATGCGCGGCAGCCATCCCGGCTCCTTCGAGAGTGCGCACGCCCTGCGCGACGGGAGCCGCGTGCATCCCGCGATCGAGACGCGGGAGGTCTACGACCTCGTCGTGGTCGGCGGAGGAATCAGCGGGCTGTCGGCGGCGCATTTCTTCCGTGCAAGGGCCTCCGGTTCCGGCCGAATACTCATCCTCGATAACCATGACGATTTCGGCGGGCACGCCAAGCGCAATGAGTTCAGGCTTGGCGCGAGCACGCAGCTGTTGAACGGCGGGACACTCGAGATCGACAGTCCGCGGCCCTATGGGCCCGTAGCCGATGCGCTGGTGAAGGAACTAGGCATCGACGTTGCCGAGCTCAGCCGAAGGGTCGAGCATCCGAGGTTCTACCGTGGGCTCGGTTTGCAGGCCGGAGTGTTTTTCGATCGGGAGACTTTCGGAGCGGACAAGCTCGTCGCGGGTGTCGGCGTCGTGCCCTTCGCCAAGCTCTTGGCGGATTCTCCATTGTCGAAGCGCGCACGCCGGGACATCGAGCGCATCGAGGAAGGTTCCATCGACTTTCTCGCGGGGCTGTCGTCTCAGGAGAAAAAACTCAGGTTGTCGAAGATCAGCTACCGGGATTTTCTGCGCGACCTGGTCAAGGTCGAACCGGCAACTCTCGCTTACTATCAGACGCGAACTCAGGGTGAGTGGGGTGTTGGCGCCGACGCCGTTTCAGCGCTCGATTGCTGGGGAATCGGTCTTCCCGGCTTTCAAGGGATGAAGCTTGCACCGGGTTCGATCGTGCGCATGGGGTATACGCCCGCCGGTTACGCGGATACCGGAGGCTCCGCGCGCCTGCATTTTCCGGATGGCAATGCAACCATTGCCCGCCTGCTCGTGCGCAAGCTGATTCCGGGCGCGGTGCCCGGCGGCGGCGCCGAAGATGTCGTGACCGCGAAAATAGACTATGGTCGTCTCGACCGATTGGATTCACCGGTGCGGCTGCGGTTGAACAGTATGGTCGTTCACGCCGCGAATGTAGGGTCTCCGGCCGGCGCACGCGAGGTGGAGGTTACGTACCTGCGTAATGGCAATACCTACACGGTTCGAGCACGCAGCTGCGTATTGGCGTGTTGGAACATGATGATTCCGTACCTATGTCCGGAGCTGCCTGCGGAACAAAAGGCAGCGCTGCACAGCCTGGTCAAGACGCCCTTGGTGTATACCAGCGTCGCCCTGCGCAACTGGCGGGCGTTCCACAAGCTGGGTGTGGCCGAGGTATCCGCTCCCGGCTGTTACCACACGCGCTTTGGGCTCAACGCCAAGGTGGATATAGGGGCGTATCGGAGTCCGAATTCACCCGATGAACCGATCCTGGTACGCATGATGCGGACTCCCTGCCAACCCGGCTTGACGGAGCATGAGCAGAACATGGCCGGCCGGACGGAGTTGCTCGGAACTCCGTTCGCTACCTTCGAGCGCAAGATTCGTGAGCAATTGTCTCGCACGCTGGGTCCCGGTGGCTTTGACCCGGCGGCCGACATCGAGGCGATCACGGTGAACCGCTGGCCGCATGGCTATGCCCCGGAATACAACCCGCTGTTCGATCCCGAGTTGCCCGAGGCGCAGCAGCCGCATGTGATCGGCAGGGCGACGTTCGGCAGGATCGCGATCGCCAATTCGGATGCGGGGCGCGCTGCGTATACGGATTCGGCGATCAATCAGGCATACCGCGCGGTCGAAGAGCTCGTCGGATGACCAAGCAAACATTTAGTCGTAGAGGTTTCATCGGCCTTACCGGGGCCGGTATAGGTACCGTCTACGAGGCGTGATGACGCACTGGACCGCCTAGACAGTCGCGGGGCGCGGGCGCATCAGATCGCCCGCGCCCCGGTAGCGATGGGAGACTAGTTGCGGTTGCCCATCATCAGGCGCAATACATACCAGAACATGAGTGCGATCGAGGCGAACAGCTGCATGGCGGCTGCCACGTAGCGATCCTCGGGGTAATTGTGAATGATGTTGGAGGTGTCATAGAGCACCGCATTTCTGTCTAAGCCGACCGCCGCCACCGAGAACCAGGTGCCCAGCTGGAAGCCGAAAATGGCGCCGCCGATCATGGCGACCAAGGCCAGGACGCCGCCCCACATCAGCAACGCGCGCAGGAAGGAGAAATCCTTGCGAGTGCGATGCGCGACGAACATAAGTCCACCCGCGCCCATTGCCGTCACCAACGTGGCGCTATCGATCGCGCCGGGAGCCTTTGCGTCGGCGATGTAGAGGAGAGGCACAAAGATCAGTGCTTCCGCAACCACGTACGCCCCGTAGGCGAAGTACTGCATTCCGATGGACGAACTGGTCTGGGCGGTGCGCGAGGCCAGCCAGCCGGTCAGCATGAAGGCGCCGAGAATCAAAAACCAATTGAAGCCGAGCATGAACTGCGCGATCTGACCCGCGAGGCCGGATTCGAACAGAGCCAGCTCGACCAGGATGAATCCGAGGATGCCCCCCACCAGATGAGTGTAGGTACGCGTGATGAACGCGCTGCGGCTGTCCGCTCGAATGCCCGGGAAGGCGGCGTTGTTGCTTGGGAAATTGGCCATGTTACGTAATCCTCCAGTGAAACTCGCCGGCGCATTTTAGCACCCCTGCGGCAGGGGCGCTGAACTAGCCTGGCATGCACCAATATGGGGGCGCCGGCCGCGGCTTCAACGTGTTTCGGCGTCGAATTCTGCGGCCATCCAGCGCTGCAATGCCCCCATAGACTGTGGACGCCCGAGGAAGTTCTTGACCAAAGAGAGCGGCATTGATTTGCCTCAGAGCCTCGTCGTAGTTCGCGAGGGTGTTGCCGATGGTCTTCGGACCCTTGTCCCGTGCACCCGCGAAGGCCGACACCGAAGCTGCGATGAACCCGAAGACGCAGCGGTTGACGATCCGCATTCCACACCCCCGACTGATTTTCGACCCGGCAGCATAGAGGCTTGCCGTGGGCGTCGCGGATTGCTGGCGGCGATGTCGCGCACTCCCGGCGCATGTCAGGTAAAATTTTACCCAGCCCATAAAGAAAAACATGCGATAATCACTGTAACTGATTGATTGTTAAGATACGGAGAGGTGGCAGAGCGGTTGAATGCACCGGTCTTGAAAACCGGCATCCCCTTACGGGGATCGCGAGTTCGAATCTCGCCCTCTCCGCCAATCTTGAGTTTCACGCCGCCTTCAAGTGCGGCTAAGTATCAATATCGTTGTCCTGCGCGTATCCGAAATCTTTCTTGGCATCTTGACCTGCGCCGCGCTCTGTATTCGCGGCAGTCCCGGCGCCGATCGTCTGCTGGCGCAATCTCAGCCAATTTTCGCGAGCTTGGCGTCGTTCCTCTTCCAACGAGTACGGCCTACCTGATGCATTTCCGGTTTCCGACTCTTGCCGCATCCGCAACCAGTTCTCCCGCGCCTGACGCCGAGTCTCCTGATTTTCGTATTTCGTCTCCAATGAAGATTCGTCAAGGCTAAACACGCGCTTAACTGTTTGTACGAATAGTTCGGCTTTTTCGACGACCTCGGTAGCAGTCTTCGGGTCAATTTCCAGATCGGTGTAGTCGGCTTTTATTCGAAGCGATTCCGTCCGGCTCAATTCGGCCGCCAATTGTCGATTTATTAGTCCAGATTGAACCGCGTGCAGGCGAAACGCTTCGCTAACTCCGTTATCAGTGCGAGGTAGCTTGTCTTCGGCAACACCGGCGCTTAGCAGCGCGGCCTGTGCGACGTTGAGCATCGCGTAATAGGACCTATTAACGGCGCTGTCGCTATCACCTGCGTCCAAAGCGAGCCTCGCAACCTTTAAGGCCCGCTGGCTCTTGCGCACTAAGACACGCGCGAACGGCTTCCACGTCACATGACGATCCCTTCCCGCGCGACAGTCTTAAGGAAGCCAGGCCTTAGAAAGTCATCGGGATGTAGCCAATCTTCGATAGCGATAGGAACCGGCTGTATCATAATTCCGGTGTCAAGAAATACGTACCACGCAAGTCCTGCCAACATCGACAATGTTTGCCCGTCGTTGCCGCGTTCATGCAAGATCAGTGCGAGATCCGCATCGCTATCCGGCCTGTGTTCTCCGCGCACCCGAGAGCCAAACAATATTGCTCGATCGAGCTTTATATCAGCGGGGATCCGCGCAAGGAAATCGCGTACCGCACCCTCGGTATCTGGATCCAAGAATTTCATGCCGCTATTTTGGATATAAGGCGGGATGCAGGCAACTTGGGACAAATCGGCGGACCGTAGCCAGTGGATTGTGTCCCGCCGAACCGGCTTCAAATAAGCCCAAATAATTCAGGTACTTGTTCGAACGAGTTAGGCCCCGACCGATTCATCACTCACAGGAAAATCCCATCACGCGCCTCGGCACTCGGCGCCTCTTCCCGCCGGCAACGCCACGATGAGGACGCCCGGAGGGCGAGGCCGAAGGCCCGAGTCAATCTCGCCCTCTCCGCCACCAATTGCGCATATCCCCGGCGCCAAGTGTCACATTCTCCCTACAACACCGGCGTAGTCGTCGCGCTAAGCTACTCAAGATTGCCGATGCCAGGATGACCCCATCGCAACGACTACTTGATGCGCGGGAGGCTTTATGGAACATCGCTGGGGCCGAAGACAACCTATCAATCTGATGGTGCGCTTCTTCGCCATGTCCGGGATGGCCGGGGTAGGGCGCCTGCTGAACATCAGTTCGACCGGCGTGTTCTTGGCGACGACGGCGCGCCTGCGTCTGCTTTCGCTCGTGTACTTGGAGCCGGCGGCTGCACCGTTCTGGGAAATCCAAAGTAGACGCATTGCGGCCAGTGTCGTTCGCCAAGATGCAATCGGCGTTGGGCTCGAATGGTGTGAAGCGGCAGCCGAGACGACCAGCGTAGTCAGCCGCATGACCTCTCTGGCGGGAGGCATCGCCTGGGAAGAACGATCGCCGTTTCGCGCGCACTCTCGCTGACCCGCGAGGCATGGCCACGGCGCCCGATCGCGGCGCGAATTCAATCCTTCACGCCGGCAAGGTCACGATGAAGCAAGTGCGGCCATCATCCATCACCTTGCAGCGAGCATCGCCTCCGTGGCGGCGCGCGATTTGGCGCACCAATGCCAAACCCAGCCCGGTTCCGCCGTGGTCGGGGGCATCTTTGGGGCGGTAGAATGGCCGGAACACATTTTCAAATTCCGATTGCGGCACGCCGGGGCCTCTGTCCCATACCGTGATGACGGCGGCGCCACCATCGCGCGCAATTTGTACCCGGGTGGGCGGGGCGCCGTGGCGGCGGGCGTTTTCCAGCAGGTTGCGCAGCAGCCTGCGCAGCAAGCGAGCGTCACCATGGATGCTGACCACGGCACCCTCGAGCTGGGCCTCGTCGTAACGGGCGCATACCTCGGCGGCCAGCGCGAGCAGATCGAGCTCTTCGGTCGCCACAGCTTCAGTTACGGTGTCGAGCCTGCTCGCCAGCAGGATCTCGTCCACGAGCCAGTCGAGCTCCGCGATGTCCTGCTCCAGGCCTATTTTGCGTTTTGCGTCGGCGGAGTCTTTCATCAGCTCCACTGCCAATCGGATGCGGGCCACCGGGGTGCGCAGCTCGTGCGAAGCGTTGGCCAGCAGAGCCTTGTGACCTTGCACCAGCTGCTCGATCTGACTTGCGGCACGGTTGAAGCTCGCGGCCAGCCGCGCTACTTCGTCGCGGCCCTCCACCGCGACTCGTGCCGTCAGGTCGCCGGCGCCGAGCGATTCGACTCCACGCTGCAAGCGCTCCAGACGCCGGGTGATCTGCCGCACGATGGGAAAGGCGCCGACACCGATTGCCAGCGCGAGCAGCACCAACATGATGTGGAATATGAATCGTGGGTGCCCGTATCCGATCGGCACGCTGGCGGCCAACCACCGGCCATCGGTCAGTTGAACGTAAGAGATGGACCCGCGGTCCGAATGAGCCATCGTGGTGCCATGGCGCTTGGGTCCGGGCGGGGGCAGGGGGCGGCCGATTGCGGCGACGATTGACCCGTCCCGGTCGAACAAGGTCACATCACCATTGAGTCCCGTCGCCAGCCGCCGCAGCGCTTCTTGTTGTTCGGCAGCCTCTGCGCCGGCCGGGGGGAGCACACTTTGCACCAGCCGGCCCAGCGTGATGCCTGCTTGCTCCACGGGACCGCCGGTAAAATTCCACAATGCCACGATCGCGACGACGAACAGGAGGAGACTCGCGACCAGCGCGATATAGAACCGTAAATACAGGCGCAGCATCAGTCTTGCACTTTGGCAAACACGTAGCCGGCCCCGCGCACCGTGATGACGCGCCGAGGCTTCTTCGGATCGTCCTCGATGGCCGCGCGGATGCGCGACATATGCACGTCGATCGAGCGGTCAAAGGCTTCCAGCCGCTCCCCTTTCACCAAGTCCATCAGCGCGTCGCGCGATAACACACGGCCGGCCTTTTCCGCGAGTGCCACCAACAAATTGAACTGATAGCCGGTGAGCTCGCACGGCACGCCGTCCAAGCGCACGGCGCGTGCCGCGATGTCGATTTCCAACCGGCCGAAGTGCAGCGATGGTTCGGCGGATCTTGGCCCGCGGACACGGCGCCGCAGGATGGCCCGCAGCCGCGCGAGCAGTTCGCGCGGCTGGAAGGGTTTCGGAACGTAGTCGTCGGCACCGAGTTCCAAGCCGACGATGCGGTCGATCGCGTCGCCTCGCCCGGTCAGCATCAGCACCGGCGTGTCGGATGTGGCGCGCAGCTGCCGGCACACATCCAGGCCATCCATGTCGGGCAACATCAAGTCGAGCACGACGGCGTCGTACTCCGCCCCGGACAACAGCTCCAGGGCTTTGGCGCCGAGCGGGGCGATCGTTATGCGAAATCCCGCCTGGCCGAGATACTCGGAGAGCATTTCGCCCAGGCGGGGATCGTCTTCGACCAACAGGATGCGCTCGGCCATCTAGGCAACGACTGTAGAGCCTGTGGGGCGAGTACACCAGAGGATGTCACGAATGCGGCATTCCGTGCATGCGCTCCACGTGGTCGGCCAGTGCCTTGCGTTGCGGCGGCGTGAGCACGTCGCCCACATCCGCCATGAGCTGCGTCATGCGCTTGGATGCCTGGTCGGCCAGCTGCAGATGTTCCACCCGTGCGGCCTCCAGCGAAGGGCGGTCGACGGTGGTCTGCGTCAGCGCTTGCATGGCATGGGTATGTGCCGCGTGCAGCTGCGAATGCAGCGGCATCAGGTCGTTCACGGCCTGCTTCACGAGCGGAGCGATCTGCGCCTTCTGCGCATCGGTGGCGTCGATCTCCACATAGAAGTGCTTGAGCATGTGATCGACGTGGGCGGACACCTCGGCGGGGCTGTGAGTGCCGTCCATCATCATTCCGTGATGGAGGTCGCTCATGCCGGCAAGAGCCGAGGCGCCGACCCCGGCGGCCAGGATGGCACCGGCGGCGAATGCAACCAGTGTGTAGCGGTTGAACAGCAGGCGGCGGAACGACGGCGCGTCGCCGGTGGTCGACAATGGGGTATTCATGGTCAATCCTTGCAGGGTGGTGGGAGGAACACGATGCAAAGTCTGCGCGGGGTCGGTTAGCCGCGGTTGTGCGGCGGGTAAAGATTTGTAAAGCGCGGCTGGACATCAGATGCACCGACCGGCATGCTTCGGAGGCGTATAACGCGCGGGACCAGTGAAGGCGCCCGATATGAAGAACAGCCGGCCCATTCTCGCTGGACGGAGCGGCTTGATGCAGCTGCTGCTGCCCGCCGCCGTCAACTGGACGCTGATCGCCTATGCTTTGGTCTTGCTCGCCGGCATCTGGGCCTTTGCCGTCCAGCGCATAGAGAGCGACTACCGTTCGACCCTGGAGATGGAGCGCGAGCACCTGCGCAGCGTCAGCGCAACGCTCGAAGCGCAAGTCGAAGCCATGCTGGGCGATGGCGTGGGCGCTGCGCTCGCAGCCGCCAATGAACTCGACAATCGCAGCGATCTCAGCATAGCCAGCGATACGCAGCTGGCGGAAACGCTCACGCACATGCTCACCGGCGGTCCGTACGTTCGATCACTGTTTCTGGCCAATGCCCAGCGGTTTGTGCGGGTCGGCCGCACCGGTGCACCCGACAGTCGAACGGCGCCTCCCACCTGGTTGCTGCCCGCGATAGACCTAAAGACGGACGATGCCTGGGTGGGCAGGCCCATGCCGAGTCCCGACAATCCGGCGGAGCGGGTGATTCCCGTCGCGCGGCGCTCCGGCCATGGCAAGCTGCAAAACACCTGGGCGGGAGCGCTGATCGCATTCGGTCAACTCGAAGGTGTCTACGATCAGACTGAATCGGCGAGCGGCGTCGGTCTGTTTGCGGACGATGGTACCGCGCTGCTGCTGACCCCGGCGGCCGAGCTGCGTTCGGCCGAAGGCAGGAATGTCAGCAACTCGGAGCTGTTTCAGCGGGTCGTGCACGGCCCCGATTCCGGCGTGCTCGAAGGCGTCGGTCCGTTTGCCGGCAGGCCGGCCATCGTGGCCTATAACCGCGTGAACGGATATCCGATGATGGTCGAGTGCACGCGGCGTCGTGCGGAAACTCTCGCCGCCTGGTACGCACGGCGCCGCACCACGGTGCTGCTGAGCGTCGGCATCAGCGCGATGGTGATAGTGACAACCTGGATGCTCGACCGCTCCCTGCGGGCCCTGCGGCGCCGGGAGCTTCATTACCGCGCGCTGTTCAACAATGCCGCCTTCGGCGCCTTCGTGCTGGAAGGCGACCGAATCATCGAGGCCAATCGAACCAGCGCCACCATGTTTGGAACCGGCCACCCGAACCAACTGATCGGTATGCGGCTATGGGAGCTCTCGCCTGCGATCCAGCCCGACGGCACCTCCTCCGAAGTGCTCTGGCGGGAGCGAATCCGACAGGCGGTGGCGACCAGCGCGGGCAGTTTCGAGTGGATGCATCAGCGGCGCGACATCGGCGCGCCGTTTCATGCGGCGGTGGACCTCTCGAGCCTCGACGCCGACGGCAACACGCTGACGCTTGCCGTCATCCACGACATCAGTCAGCGCAAGCTGATGGATGCAGAGCGCGAGCGGGTGCTCAACGAACTGCACGAGTTGGCCGCAACGCTGGTCCATGTCCAGGACGACGAGCGCCGGCGCATCGGACGGGACTTGCACGACAGCACCGGACAATGCCTGGCAGCCCTCGAGTTCACCCTGACGCGCCTGATGCCGGTCGTGGCGCCTCTCTCGAATAGCGCACGCACGTTGGTGGACGAATGCGTTACGTTGGCTCGTCAGTGCTCCACCGAGATTCGTACCGCCTCCTATCTGCTGCACCCGCCGCTGTTGGATGAGATCGGACTCTCGAGCGCGCTGCGGTGGCTGGCGGACGGCCTGCGCCAGCGCAGCGGCATCAAAATCGAGCTTGAATTGCCCGAGACTATGGAGCGCTTGCCGCCGGAACATGAATTGGCGATATTTCGTGTCGCACAGGAAGCGCTGACGAACGTGCATCGGCACTCGAAAAGCCCTTCCGTGACGATCCGGCTGTTCGAGCAGGATGCCGCGGTGATTCTGGAAGTTGAGGACTTAGGTCACGGCATCCTCGCCGGCGGCCCGCCGGGCAGAATGGTGGATGTCACCGCCCTGGGGGTCGGGCTCGCCGGAATGCGCGAGCGGATGCGGCAGCTCGGGGGTGCGCTGCGCGTGAGCACCAGCCCGCGCGGGACCTGCGTGCAGGCCAAACTGGCGCTGACGCGCAACGCGGGCACGCGTATCGATCAACTCGCATCGCTGTAGGGATGGCGCATCGCTGCAATGATGCGCGCTTCGCGGCGGAGGAAGGCTAAGGATGAGCAAAGTTCGGATTTTGATCGCGGACGATCACGAGCTGATCCGGCGCGGACTGGTTGCGGCGCTGGCGGACCGGCCGGAATGGAGCATCGTGGCGGAAGCCTCCAACGGTCGCCAGGCCTGCGAATTGGCCGCTCGCCTCACACCCGAGATCGCGGTGCTCGATCTGACCATGCCTGAACTCAATGGTCTCGATGCGACCCGCGAGATCCGCGCCTCGACGCCCAAGACTCGCATCTTGATCGTGACCGCGCATGAGTCCGAACAGCTCATTCGGGAAGTGCTGGACGCCGGCGCCATGGGTTATGTACTGAAGTCGGATGCCGGAGGGATGCTCGTTCAAGCCATCGAGGCGCTGCTCGATGAGCGGCCGTTTTTTACCTCGAAGGTTGCGCGCTTCGTGCTCGAGGGTTATCTGCGTTCCGGCGAGGACTCGGCGGCCCAATCCGCAAGTGTGCTTTCGCCGCGCGAGCGGCACATTCTCCAGCTCCTGGCCGAAGGCAACAACAACAAGGAAGTCGCGCGTGCCTTGCAGCTGAGCGTAAAGACCGTCGAGACGCACCGCAGCAACATCATGCGCAAGATGGAATTCAACTCGCTTCCCGACCTGGTACGCTACGCAATCCGCAACAAAATCGTAGACGCCTGACCCCAAGCGCCGCCGGCGCGCTCGCGCTACACAGTCTCACTGGGTCCACTCAGAAATTTCCTGATTCCCGCCGCCGGGCCGGGACCTTACAGTGCGCGGTTTTTGCGGCGGTCAACATGAGCGAGCACGAGTCCACAACAGCAGCCGACGAACCCGGTGAGCGCGTACAGCGCCTCGCCAGCCTCGGTGAATTCGCCGCGGGCGTTGCGAATGATCTGGATGCGTTGTTGGCGCCCATCGATCAGCACGCTCAGGCGCTGCACGGCGAAGTTTCCGGCAACGACGCCGCTCAGGCGCGATTGCAACAGATCCGGGATACGGTCGAATGGGCGCGCGATCTGGTCCGCCAAGTGCTGATCTTCAGCCACGGCCGCTCGAGCGAGCGCCGATTGGTATCTCTCGGGAAAGTGGTGCGAGACGCGTTGCCCTTGATGCGTGCGGCCACGGGGAACACGGCACTGCTCCGTATCGCGGTCGATACGCGCGCCCCCCTGGTCGAGGCCAGCCCCATCGCCATGCAGCGCGTGCTGCTGAATCTGGTGCTCAATGCGTCTCGAGCCCTTCGCCAGCCGCACGGCGTCATCGAGATCGGTGTAGCCGGCATGATTGCCGCCGACGGGTACGGCCCGCAATTCGTTCGCCTGACGGTGGCCGACAACGGCATCGGTATGAACGGCGCGGCCATGGTCGATTTGCGGCAGCATGTCGCCGAACCGCCGGCCGCCTCGCACGGCCCCGGAATGGGTCTCCGGATCGTGCATCAGATCGTCAGTGCGCATGGCGGCCGGCTCCAGCTCGACAGCCAGCCAGGCGACGGCACTACGGTCCGCATCGATCTGCCGGCGGCCTCCCAGCTCGCAGCCGTGCGGGGTCGAACGACATGATCAGGATGGCCAAGCATGCCGGCGGCTCGAGAGCCTCCGAGGCCTCGGCAGAGGTTCGATTGGCACAATTGCAGCGCCAGTTTCGGGTGCTGAGTGCCTGCAACCATACCCTGATTCATTCGAACAGCGAATATGACTTGGTGGTGGACCTTTGCCGGGCGCTGGTCGATATCGGCGGCTATCGGCTCGCTTGGGTTGGCTACTCAGGGAAGCACGCCGGCGCCGAGCTTGAGCCCACCGCGGGCACCATGAGGGGCACCGGACCGCTCGATCCATCGCAGCTCGGGTGGGCGCGTGAGCTCGGGCGTCAGACGCCCGCGGCGCGCGCCGTCCACGAACGCGCGACGCAGATCGTGCGCGACATCGAGGAGGAACGCTGGAGCGCGGCATGGCGC
>Ga0073928_10002769_pt1 | contig 29150 bp, 19 predicted proteins | sample PaiPotPPA55metaG_FD_76969 | JGI IMG/M metagenome (GOLD analysis project Ga0073928, IMG submission 76969) | Iron sulfur acid spring bacterial and archeal communities from Banff, Canada, to study Microbial Dark Matter (Phase II) - Paint Pots PPA... ...
CCACGACGGCTTCGACCCGAAGCTGATCGAGGTCAACACCTCGACCGAGTATTGGCAGAAAGGCGCGTCGCTACTCACCACCGACCCGCTCGGCACGCGCGATGTCGATCTCCCGGCCGAGGCGCGCGTGTTCATGATCGCGGGCACGCAGCATGCCGGACGCGTCGGCCTCACGCCGGCGACCGGGCCGTGCATCAACCTGCGCAACCCGCACAACCCGTCGGCGGCGCTGCGCGCGCTGCTCGTCGCGCTCGACGCCTGGGTGAGCCTGGGCATCGCGCCGCCGCCGAGCCGGGTTCCGCGCGTGGCCGACGGCACGCTGGCGGCACCGGACGCCGCCGGCTTCCCGGCAATCCCCGAGTTCCATGTGGTGCGCACAGTCAACGCCATCGCCCGCTTCGGCGATTGGGTCCGCCCCAGTCCGGAGGCGGGCCCGCAATACCGGCCGCTCGTCGCCACGGTCGGTGCCGACGGCAACGAGCTCGCGGGCATCCGCCTGCCCGACATCGCCGCGCCGCTCGCGACATACACCGGCTGGAACGCCTACAAGGCGCCCTTCCCCGAGGGCGAGCTGTGCGACCGCGATGGCAGTTACGCGCCGCTGGCCAAGACCAAGGCGGAGCGCGCGAAAAGCCGCGATCCGCGCCCGTCGCTCGAGGAACTCTACGGCGACCATGCCGGCTACGTCGCCAAAGTCACCGCAGCGGCCGACGCGCTCGTCCGCGAGCGTCTGCTGCTGCCCGAGGACGGACGGCGCTACATCGAGGCGGCCGAACGCGACAAGAGCTTCTGAGCGCTCAGACGTAATCGGCGGCCGCGGTCTCGTCGCGCGGCTTGGCGGCGCCGAGCGCGTTGAAGATCGCCGTCAGCACCACCGTGACGACGAGGTTGAGGATCAGCGTCCACACCGCGATGTAGCCGGGTGCGGTGAGGCCGCCGAGGTGCAGCGGATATGCGGCGGCGAAATTGACGCTCGCCGCCATCCAGGTGCCGGTGACGATGCCGATCGCCCAGCCGATCAGCAAGGCCCACTGGTTGAGCCAGCGCGTGTAGAGGCCGAGCACCACGGCCGGCAGGGTCTGGATGATCCACACGCCGCCGAGGAGCTGCAGATAGATCGCGTATTGCGAGGAGAAGCCGAGGACGAAGACGAGGGCGCCGACCTTGACGATGAGCGACACCCATTTCGCCATCTGCGCTTCCTGCTTCGGCGTGCAGCTCGGGCTGATGAATTCCTTGTAGATGTTGCGCGTCCACAGATTGGAAGCGGCGATCGACATGATCGCCGCCGGCACCAGCGCGCCGATGCCGATAGCGGCGAAGGCGAAGCCGACGAACCAGGCCGGGAACTGCTGCAGGAACAGCGCCGGCACGGCGAAATTGGCCTTGTATTGCGCGAAATAGGGCTTGTACTGCGGCAGGTCCCCGACGCCGGCGGCGATGGCGATGAATCCGAGCAGCGCGATCAGCCCCAACAGGAACGAATAGGCCGGCAGCAGCGCGGCGTTGCGGCGGATGACGTGACGGCTCGACGAGCTGAGCACGCCGGTGATCGAATGGGGATAGAGGAAGAGCGCGAAGGCCGAGCCCAGCGCCAGCGTCGCATAGGCGCTGTATTGGCCGAGCGAGCCCGGCGGCGGCGGCGCCAGGATCAGCTTCGCCGGCGGCACCGCGCCGAAGATCTTGGCGTAGCCGCCGAGCTGCATCGGGATGACGACGATCGCCGCGGCGACGGTGATATAGATCATCAGGTCCTTGACGATGGCGATGGCCGCCGGCGCGCGTAAGCCGCTCGTATAGGTGAAGGCCGCGAGGATGACGAAGGCGATGACCAGCGGCAGGTCGCCGAGCCAGCCGGTCGATTCGATGCCCATCGCCGCGATCACCACCTGGATGCCGACGAGCTGCAGCGCGATATAGGGCATAGTGGCGACGATGCCGGTGAGCGCCACGGCGAGCGCCAGCCATTTGTTGCCGTAGCGGCCGCGCACGAAATCGGCCGCGGTGATGTAGCCGTGCCGCTTCGCCACCGACCACAGGCGCGGGAACACCACGAAGACGAAGGGGTAGACGATGATCGTGTAGGGCACCGCGAAGAACGCGAGCGCGCCGCTGCCATACGCCAGCGCCGGCACGGCGATGAAGGTGTAGGCGGTGTAGAGATCGCCGCCCAGGAGGAACCAGGTGACGAGCGTGCCGAAGCGCCCGCCGGCGAGTCCCCATTCATGCAGCAGGTCGAGATCGCCGCGCCGCCAATGTGCCGCGGCGAAGCCGACAAAGGTCACGAAGCCGAAGAAGGCAGCGAAGACGATCAGCGCCACCCAGTTGATCGGCATGGCCGCCCTCACTTCCGCTCGGTGACGAAATAGACGAAGCCCGTCAGCCCCGCGCTGATGAAGATCCACAGGAACTGGTACCAGTAGAAATACGGGATGCCCTGCCAGCGCGGCTCGACCGCGTTGTAGGAGGGGACCCACAGCAAGGCGATGAACGGGATCAGCAGCAGCCAATAGGCCCAAGAACCACGGCGGCCCGGCCCGTTGCGGTCATCCGACATCCGGCACTCTCCATCCCCAAGCGCGCGGCTTCGTTGACATTGCCGCGTCGGACTGGGCGTAGCACAGGACGCCATTCCCGAGCAACAAGAACGCGGGGCGGAGGCGGCTGCTATTCGGCCAGCAGTTGCGCCGATGGCGTGAAATCGAGGCCGAGGTCGCGCGCCACCGCCTCATGCGCGACGCGGCCGGCATGGATGTTGAGGCCGGCGCGCAGATGCGGATCCTCGGCGAGCGCGCGGCGCCAGCCCTTGTCGGCGAGGTCGAGCACGAAGGGCAAGGTCGCGTTGTTGAGGGCGAAGGTCGAGGTGCGCGCCACCGCACCGGGCATGTTGGTGACGCAGTAATGGATCACGCCCTCCTCGACATAGGTCGGCTCGGCATGCGTGGTCGGGCGGCTGGTGGCGAAGCAGCCGCCCTGGTCGATGGCGATGTCGACCATGACGGCGCCGCGCGTCATCGCCCGCACGAGCTCGCGGCTCACCAGCTTGGGCGCCGCCGCGCCCGGCACCAGCACCGCGCCGATGACGAGGTCGGCGTTCACCACTTCGCGCTCGATGTTCTCCATGGTGGCGTAGAGCGTGTGGAGCTGCGAGCCGAACTGCATGTCGAGCTCGTAGAGGCGCTGCAGCGAGCGGTCGATGACGGTGACGTAAGCCTCCATCCCCATCGCCACGCGCGCCGCATTGGTGCCGGCGACGCCGCCGCCGAGGATCACCACCTTGGCCGCGGCGACACCGGGCACCCCGCCCAGGAGGATCCCGGGGCCGCCTTGCTCCTTCTCCAGGCAATGCGCGCCGACCTGGATCGACATGCGCCCGGCGACCTCGCTCATCGGCGCCAGCAGCGGCAGCCCGCCCCGCGCATTGGTCACCGTCTCGTAGGCGATGCTGGTCGCGCCGGATTTGATCAGCCCCTCGGTCTGCCGGCGGTCGGCGGCGAGGTGTAGATAGGTGAAGAGCACCTGGCCCGGCCGCAGCCGGGCGATCTCCACGGGTTGCGGCTCCTTCACCTTGACGATCATCTCGGCCGCGGCGAAGACCGCATCGGCATCCACGGCGATGCGCGCGCCGGCGCGTTCATAGGCCTGATCGTCGAAGCCGATGCCGGCGCCGGCGCCGCTCTCGACCAGCACCTGATGGCCGCGGTGGACGACTTCACGCACGCTGCCGGGCACCAGCCCGACGCGATATTCGTGCGACTTCACTTCCTTGGGAACGCCGATCAGCATGGCGGCTCCGCTGCGCCGGGGCCATCGAGAGCGGCGGAGCGTAGCACGCCGGCCGAGCACCAACCAATCAACGAGGACAGGAAATATTCATGTTTCACTAACCCCCTTGGAACAGGCTCGGGTAGATTGTGCGTGGGGGTGGCGGATGATGAGCTTGGCGATCCTGATCATGATGTATCTGGCGGTCGGCGCCGCGCTGTTCGCGCAACCGCATCCCGGCAGCGCCGAGCTCGCCGATTTCACGTGGCGGAGCCAGGGCAAGATTTTCCGCGAGACGCTGCCCGCCGTGCTCGCCTGGCCGCTCAGCCTGTGGCGACTGCTGCGTTCCTGAAGCGCGACTTCCTCCGACGCGGCTTCTGCGCATAATCCGGCGATGCGCCGCCGCGTCCTTCTCGCCGCCCCTCTCGCGCTCGTCGCAGCGCGCGCGGCGCGGGCACATTCCTACAAGCTCGGCGCGATCGAGATCGGCCATCCCTGGGCGCGGCCGTCGGGGACGGAGGCCGCCGCGGTGTTTGTCGCGCTGAGCAATACCGGGCGCAGCAGCGAACGCCTTGTCGGCGGCACGACGCCGATCGCGCTTGAGGTGCTGCTGCGCGCCGAGGACGGCGCGCCGCTCGAATCTCTGGAGCTGCTGCCGCACCATCCGCTGGCGCTGCGCCCCGGGCGCAAATACATCGCGCTCATCGGCCTCAAGGCGCCGCTGGCGCTCGACGAGAGCTTTCCGCTGACCTTGCGCTTCGATCGCGCCGGCGAGGTCACCGTCACCGTGACGGTCGAGGCCGGGCCCGAAGGAGAATAAGGCCGGCCCCTTCCCTAGTTCCGGTAGCTCGGATCCTTGGCGTCGAGGACGCGCAGCAACGCCGGCCACTGCCGCTCGCCGCGCGGCGTCGGCGAATCCGCGAATTGCTCCGCCGTATGCTGGCAGACATCGTCCGAGAGGCGGTTAAGCTTGCCACCGGTCGCCATGAGATCGACCTGGATGCGGCAGGACAGTTCGAGATAGTACATGAGCTCGAAAGCTTCAGGGACGGTGCGCTCGGCGGTGAGGAGGCCGTGGTTGCGCAAGATCATCGTCGGCTTGTCGCCGAGGTCGTGCACCAGGCGCGAGCGCTCGTCGAGGTCGAGGGCGATGCCCTCGTAGTCATGATAGGCGACGCGATCATAGAACATCGCGGAATGCTGGTTGATGTGCAGCAGCCCCTCCTGCAGGCAGGAGATGGCGATGCCGGCGCGGGTATGCGTGTGCAGCACGCAGTTGATCTCCGGCCGCGCCATGTGCACGGCGCTGTGGATGACGAAGCCGGCATGGTTCACGGGATAGCCGGTGTCCTCGACGATCTTCCCCTCGTGGTCGATCTTGACCAGGCTCGACGCGGTGATCTCGTGGAACATCATGCCGTAGGGATTGATGAGGAAATGCTCGGGCTCGCCGGGCACCCGCGCCGAGATGTGCGTGAAGACGAGATCGTCCATGCCGAAATGGGCGATGAGGCGATAGCACGCGGCAAGCGCGACGCGCATCTCGCGCTCGCCGGCCTCGTCGGGTTCGGTCCGGTTGGGAAAAGCGGTGACACGCGCCATGGGCAACCCCGTGGTTTGAGCGGTCGGCGATACTAGCCCGCCCCGGCCGGGGGCGGGAATGCCGATTCCGCAGGGGTGTCCAGCAGCGCTGCGACGTGATCAGCGATGGCGAGGGAGGCGGTGAGCCCCGGCGATTCGATGCCGTAGAGATTGACCAGCCCGGGCACGCCGTGCGCCGCCGGCCCCTGCACCAGGAAATCGGCCGCGGGCTCGCCGGGGCCGCTGATCTTCGGGCGGATGCCGGCATAGCCCGGCTGCAGCGCGCCGTCCTTGAGGCTCGGCCAGTAGCTGCGGATCGCGGCATAGAAGCGCGCGCCGCGGCGCGGGTCGACGGTGTAGTCGACGCCGTCGATCCACTCGACATCGGGGCCGAAGCGCGCCTGCCCGGCGAGGTCGAGCGTCAGATGGACGCCGAGCCCGCCCGGCTCCGGCACCGGATAGATCAGATGGCGGAAGGGCGAGCGGCCCGACAGGGTGAAATAGACGCCGCGGCAGAAATAATCGTGCGGGATCGACGTCAGTGGGATGCCGGCGATGCGGCGCGCCAGACCCGGCGCGTGGACGCCGGCGCTGTTGACGAGCATCCGGCAGTCGAGCGCCATCGGCTCGGCGCCGCCGACCTCGAGCGCGAAGCCCCGCTCGGTGACGCGGCCCGCGACCACCGGCGCCCGCAGCACCGCCATGCCGCCGGCCGCGTCGAGCTCGGCCTCATAGGCGAGCATGAGCGCGTGGCTGTCGATAATGCCGGTCGAGGGCGAGAGGAAGGCGCGCAGGCAGGACAGCTCCGGCTCGAGCGCGCGCGCCTCGTTGCCGCCGATCCATTCGAGGTCGCCGACGCCGTTCGCCGCGGCCTTGCGCCACACACCCTCGAGGATCGGCAGCTCCGCCTCTCTGGTGGCAACGGTGAGCTTGCCGAGCCGCTTGTGCGGGATGCCGCGCTCGGCGCAATAGGCATAGAGCCGGTCGCGGCCGGCGACGCAGAGGCGCGCCTTGAGGCTGCCCTTGGGGTAATGCAGCCCGGCATGGATCACCTCGCTGTTGCGCGAGGACGTCTCGGAGCCGATCCACCGCTCCTTCTCCAGCACCAGCACCTCGCGCCCGCCGCGCGCCAGCGCCCGCGCCACCGCGAGCCCGACCACGCCCGCGCCGATCACCACGCATTCGACGGCGTCGGTCATCGGGCTTGTTCTATTTCTTGTCCTTCGTCCAGGTGACTTCGCTGCGGAACAGCGGCACCGTCGCGATCGCCATCTTGGCGCTCGCGTCCTTCACCTGGCGGCTGTAGATGACGTAGACCAGCGTCTCGTTCTTCTTGTCGTAGATGCGCCGCACCGCCAGCGACTTGAAGATGAGGCTCAGGCGCTCGGAGAACACCTCCTCGCCTTTGGCGCTGGTGTTGATGTCGCCGATGGTGATCGGCCCGGTCTGGCGACAGGCGATCGACGAGTTCGAGGGATCGATGAACCAGCTTCCCTTGGACAACCGGTCGATCAGGCTGCGGTCGAAGCGCGTGATGTGGCAGGTCACGCCTTCCACCTTGGGATCCGGCACCGCCTCGACGACGATGCTGTTGCCGGTCCAGTCGTTGCGGAAGCTGCCGACTTCCTCCGCTGCAGCAGGAGCTGCAGCGATGAGCGTCAACAGCAAGGGGATGAGAGAGGCGGCGTGGCGCATGAGGCACCTTGTGGGAATTGCTGCGGCGAAGATACCCCGCATCCTACCCTCCCACTCAAGCCCCCTTGAGGGCGCCGGCCTGATCATCCGCTTCCCGCCAGCAGCGCCACCGGAAAGTCCGCCAGCAGCTCGGCGGCGGCGACGGGCTCGTCGCGCGCGCCCAGCTCACGGCCGGCCAGCGCGTCGCGCCAGCCGCTTCCCGCCGGCAGCGTCACCATCGTGTCGGCCCAATCGATTGGGCCGCCGTCGCGCAGTAGCGGTACGACCAGCCGCGGCGCCACCGCCACCGCGGCATGCCCGTTGGCGAGGCGGGCGAAGGCCACGAGGCGATCGGCATGCCGGCCGCCGGTCTGCAGCGGCACATAGGCGCCGCCGGCGAACAGCGCCGGCTGCTCGCGGCGGAACGCGAGCGCGCGCCAGGTCAGGAACAGCTTCTCGCGCCCGTCGCGCCAATGCGCCGCAAGCTCGGCGAAGGCCTGGCGATCGATCGGCCGGTCGCCGAAACGCGCGCGCAATTCGTCCAGCAGCCGGCGCCGCACCGCCCAATCCACCGGCCGCCGATTGTCGGGATCGACCATGCTGAAATCCCAGAGCTCGCCGCCCTGGTAGGTGTCGGGCACGCCGGGCGCGGCGAGCTTGATCAAAGTCAGCGCCAGGCTGTTGATCGCGCCGGCACGCGCCAGGCTCTCGACAAAGGCATGCATATCCCGGACGAACGGGTTGGAGCGCGAGCCGTCGAGCGCGCCCGCCACGAAGCGGCCGAGCACCGACTCGTATTCGCCATTGGGGTTGCTCCAGCTCGAATGCACTTTCGCCTCGCGCACCGCCTTGGTCATGGTCGCCTGGACGCGCTCGGCGAAGGCGGCGAGCGCCGCGGCGTCGTCGGGCCTGAGGTCGAGCGGCCAGGCGCCGACCACCGTCTGGTAAAAGAAATATTCGTCGTTGCGGTCGGGCGCCAGCGCGCCATCGACCTCGCCGCGCCGCATCCGGTTGAGCCGCGCCCAGAGCGCCACGCGCCGCCCCCAGTCGCGCGGCAACTCGGACAACAGCGCGAGGCGCGCGCGCGCATCCTCGCCGCGCTTGGTGTCATGCGTGCTGCTGGCGAGCATGCCGAGCGGCCAGCGCTTGGCCCGCGTTTCCGCGACGCGATGGAAGGCGGCGGCGGATAGGCCGAAGCGGCGCGGATCGCCGCCCACCTCGTTGAGCGCGAGCAGCGGGATGTAGCGGTAAAACGCGGTGTCTTCGGCGCCCTTGGCCATGACCGGACCGGTGACCTGCTGGAATTTCATAGCGAGCTCGAGCAAGGCGGCGCGGCTATAGCCGCTGCCGCGCTGGGCGAAGTCGAGGCTCAGCACGCCATGGATGAAGTCGAAGATCGACGTATCCGCGCCGGGCCAGCGCTTTTTCGCCTGCGCCACCGCCCAGTCGATGTAGCGCCGATCCTCGCCGGCCGCGGCGGCACCACTGACATAGGTGCGGTAGACCGGAAACGCGGCGATGACCTCGTCGAGCGCGCCGCGCATGCCGTGCAAGGTGAAGTCGCGGCTGCGCCAATGGCTGCGCGACACCGCGTGGAATTCCTGCGCGAGGATATTGGCCTCGCTCGCGAGATTGACCTCGGTGATGCGGCGCTTGCCGGCATAGAGCACCGCGTCGAAGGTTTCGGCGCGGCCGGTGAAACGGCGATAGGCGCGCATCAGCGGCCGCTCGCCATCGGCGTCGATGAACAAGCCGCCGACTTCGCGGATGAAGTCGTAGCCGGTGGTGCCTGCCACCGGCCAGTCGCGCAGCGTCTCGTAGGGCGCCAGGATCTTCTCGACGACGATGTAGAAGCTGCCCGCCGGCAGCCCGCCGGCCGCGGCCGCTTCGCCCTGCAGCCGCTCGCAATATCCGGCGGGATCGAAGAGGCCGTCGATGTGGTCGATGCGCAAACCGTGGAGCCGCCGCTCTGCGACCAGCGTCAGCACTAGGCGGTGCGCGCGCTCGAACAGCTCGGGCAGCTCGATGCGGATACCCGCGAGGTCGTTGATGTTGAAGAAGCGGCGATAGTTGATCTCGTCGGAGGCGACGCGCCAATAAGCGATGCGATAGGCCTGCGCCTCGAGCAGCGCGTGCAGCCGGCGCCAGCTCTCCAGCTTGCCCGCCTCGCCGTTGAAGCTTTCCGCCGCCCGCTCGAGCGCCGCCTTCACCGCGGGCTCGCGTGCCGCCAGCGCGGCCAGCGCCGCCTTGAGCTGCATGCCCTCGGCATGGACGCCCGCGCCGCTCTTGCGTGCGCGCGACTGGCCCAGCCGGGCGAAAGCATCGGCGAGACGCTTCAGCTCGCCGCCGCCCTCCCCCGCCGGCATCGCGACATCGCGCAGGAGCGCCGGGTAGCGCAGCGGCGTGATGGGGAAGCGATGGTCGTAATACCAGGCGCTGAAGCTGCCGTCGCCGGCATCGAAGCGCAGGCGGATCTCGCCCTTCTCGAGAGTGGCGCCGTACTGGTCGCCGAGCACCGGGAACAATACCTTGCCGGCGAGGTCGGGACGGTGCGCCTGCCAGTCGATGTCGAAGAAATCGGCATAGGGCGACAGCCGGCCCCATTCGAGGACGTCGAGCCACCAGGCGTTGTCGGGGCCGATGCCCATGTGGTTCGGCACGAAATCCAGCACCAGCCCCATGCCGCGTCGCGCCAGGCGGTCGGTCAGCGCGATGAGGTCCGCGAAATCGCCGATCTCCGGATTGATCTTGTTGTGGTCGATGATGTCGTAGCCGTGCGTCGAGCCGGGCCTGGCTTTGAGAAAGGGCGAGGCATAGACATGGCTGACGCCGAGATCGGCGAGATAGTCGACCAGCGCGCCGGCGTCGGCGAAGGTGAAGGTGCGATTGAACTGCAGGCGATAGGTGGCGCGCGGCGGCGCTGTCATGAACCGGTCGCGGCGCGCCGCGGCGCGCCGCGCTCCTCCTCGAGCGCGGCGGCGAGCCGCCGGAAGAGCGGCTCGCGCAGCGCCTGCTCCAGCGTCAGCGACAGCTTGCGCCGCCAGTTCGGGTGCTCGTCGATGGTGCCCGGCAAATTCGCCTGCTCGATTTCGCCCAGCGCATCCTCGATCTGCAGCAGCGCGAGGCGCGCCTTGGTGCGGCCGAGGAAGCGATGCACCGCCTCGGCGAGCTCCGGCTCGTAGATCGGCTCGTCGTCGCTCGGCAGCAGCCGCTTGGCCGCGCCCGTCGCCAGCGTTCCGGCCCGGGTCAGCGCCTCGAGCAGGCGCCGCCGGTCGCGCCGCCGCTCCTGCTCTTCCTCGGCGGCGATCTCCGGCTTGGGATAGAGATCGAGCCGGCGCCGCCATTCGAGATCGCGGCCAAGCCAGAAGCCTTTGAGCGTCGCGAGGTCGTGCGTCGAGAAGGAGGCGGCGGCCAGCGCAGGATAGTCCTCCGGCGGCAGAAAATGGCCGCCGCGGCCGCGCTCGAACAGGAGCAGGCGATAGGAGAGCACGCCGCAGTCGCGCATGGTGTCGCGGAACCCCGCGGGCACGGTGCCGAGATCCTCGCCGATGACGGCGCAGCGCTGGCGCCGGCTTTCGAGCGCGAGGATGCGCCGCAGATCCTCGAACGGATAGGTGACGTAGGCGCCCTGCGCCGGGCTCGCGCCGCGCGGCACCCAATAGAGATGCATCAGCGCCATGGCGTGATCGATGCGCAGCACGCCGGCATGGCGCATGTTGGCGCGCAGCGCACCGACGAACGGCGCGTAGGCGTGGCGCCGCAGCATCACCGGGTTCACCGGCGCCAGACCCCAATTCTGGCCCTTCATGTTGAGGATGTCGGGCGGCGCGCCGACGGTCGCGCCGCTGACCATCATCGACGGGTCGGCCCAGGCCTCGGCGCCGTTGGGATCGACGCCGACGGCGAGGTCGCGATAGAGGCCGATCGACAGGCCCGCCCGCTCGCCGGCGCGCGCCGCTTCGCCGAGCTGCCGGTCCGCTTCCCACTGCAGATATTGATGCAGCTCGATGCGGGCGCCGTGCTCGGCGGCGAAGCGTGCCACCTCGGACGATCCGGCGTCGCGCAGCGGCGCCGGCCAGTCCTGCCACGAGAAGCCCGCGCCCTGGCCGAGCATGTACTCGTGCAGCGCGGTGAAGGTGGCGTAAATCGCCAGCGCCGGCCCGCCCTCGTGCTGAAAGCGGCGGAAGGCGGCGCCTCGCTCGGTCGCGGCGCCGTCCCTGATGGCGCCGAGATGGCGCTCGGCAAAGCTGCGGTAGAGCTCGACGAAAACCGGGTGCTTGAGCGCAGCGACCTGCTGGTAGTCGACCAGCACGCCGTCGCGCATCGCGGCGAGCCGCGTCGCCGTGTCGGGGCTTGCGACGAGCGCCTGCGCCGCCATGCTCTCGGCGAGATCGGGCACGGCCTCGACGTCGATATAGAGCGGATTGAGGAACAGCCGGCTCGAGGGCGAATAGGGGCTGAGGTGGCGCGGCTCGGCCGGGAACAGCGCATGCAGCGGGTTGATGCCGAGCGTGCGCGCGCCGCGCCGCGCCGCGCCAACGGCCAGCGCGGCGAGGTCGGTGAGATCGCCCATGCCCCAGTTGCGCGGCGAGCGCACGCCATATAGCTGCGCCGTGACGCCCCAGGCCCGCCCGTTCGGCTGCAGCTCGCGCGGCAGGTGGCCGGCGCGCGGCGCGACGATCAGGGCTGTCTCCTCGCTGTGCGCGCCGACGGTGACGGCGAGGCGATGATAGCCCTGCGGCAGGCCGTGGCCGACCAGCAGAGCAAGGCGCCGCGCCCGCCGCTTCTCTGTCAGGCTTTGCAGATCGCCGAGCGCAACGCTCCCCTCGCGCTGCTCGCCGCTCTCGAGCATGAGGGTCCAGGACGCCCGGTCTTCCTGCGCGTCGGCGATCGTCACCGGCACGGTGGCGGTCTCGTCATCGAGCGCGGTGACCACCGGCGGCAGCAGCGCGCGCCATTCCTCCGCCTCGCGTTCGGCCAGCGCCGCCGCGACATCGCCGCGGCTGGTCACGGCGAAGCCCATCGCCGCCAGGATCATGCGCAGCGTCTCCGGCGCGACGCGGCGCTGCTTATTCCACGCGTCGCGGTAGGTGGGCGCGATGCCGGCGAGCCGAGCTAGGCGCAGGAGCGAGCGGTCCGTCGCGGTCATCCGCCGGCAGACTCACTCAAGAAGTAGGCGGCCGATAGCGGCGGCAGCGCGTCGCGCGGCGTCTCGCCCGTGGCATAGAGTAGGCGGCCGCCCGCCGGCTCCGGCAGCGCCACGGCGTCGTCGCCGAAATTGGCGAGCAGCGTCAGGCGGGAGCCGTCGCCGAGCCGCCAGTCGACGCGCAGGGCGCGACGCCCCAGCGGCCGCCACGCGCCGGCGTTGCCGCGCACGCCGCGCAGCCGCGGCGCGATCTCGCGCGCCCGCAGCGCCAGCAGCCGGCGGTACCAGGCCAGCCATTCGCTGTGCGGCGGCCGCTCCGGCACCTTCCAGTCGAGGACGGCGCTGGCGAAAGTGGCGGCGGCGCAGGGGTCGGGGATGCGCGCGCGCGCCGCCTCGTCGCGGAACTCGGGGAATTTCGTGAATTCGCGCCGCCGTCCGTCGCGGACCTTGTCGGCGAGTTCGGCGCCGAAATCGCAGAAGAAGGTGAATGGCTGCTCCGCGCCCCACTCCTCGCCCATGAAGATCATCGGGATCTGCGGGCTGAGCAGATAGGCCGCTGCGGCGACGCGGATGGCCGCAGGCTCGGCGAGGCGCGACAGCCGCGTGCCGAAGGCGTTGTTGCCGACCTGATCGTGGTTCTGGATGAACGAGACGAAGCAGATCGGCGGCAGATGCGCCGATGGCTCGCCGCGCTTCTCCTCGCGATAGGCCGAATTTTCGCCTTGATAGGCAAAGCCCTCGGCGAGCGCACGGCCGAGGCGCTCGGCGGGTGCCTCGGCGTAGTCGGCGTAATAGCCGGCCCTCTCGCCGGTGGTGAGCACGCGCAAAGCATGGTGCAGATCGTCGTTCCATTGCGCGGTGTAGAGGCCCTGGCACAGCAGATGCGCCTCGTTCCCATCGTTCTCGAGCACGAGATGGATCGGGCGCTCGCCCGCGAAGCGCGCGCGCACCGTCTCGGCGATCTCGGCGAGGATATGGCGTTGGCTGTCGTCGCGGATGGCGTGCACGGCGTCGAAGCGCAGCCCGTCGAAATGAAACTCCTCGAGCCAGTAGAGCGCATTCTCGACGTAGAAATCGCGCACCGGCCGCGCCTGGTCGCCGTCGAAATTGATGGCGGCGCCCCACGGCGTGTGGTGGCGCTCGGTGAAGAAGCGCGGCGCGTAGACGTGGAGGTAGTTCCCCTCCGGCCCGAAATGGTTGTAGACGACGTCGAGGAGCACGGCGAGGCCGCGCGCGTGGCAGGCATCGACGAGGCGCATCAGATCCTCGGGCCGGCCGTAGCGGCTGTCGGGCGCGAAGATCAGCACGCCGTCATAGCCCCAATTCCTCTTGCCGGGGAAATCCGCGACCGGCATCAGCTCGATCGCGGTGACGCCGAGACTCACCAGGTGGTCGAGATGACGCTCGACGCCGGCGAAATCGCCGCGCTCGGAGAAGGTGCCGGTATGGAGCTCGTAGAGCACAACCTCCTCCCAGCGCCGGCCGCGCCAGTCGGCGTCGCGCCAGTCATAGCGGCGCGGATCGATGACCTCGCTCGGCCCGTGCACGTCCTCGGGCTGGTGGCGCGAGGCCGGGTCGGGAACCGCCTGGCCGTCGACAATGTAGCGGTAGCGGCTGCCGGCGCGGGCCGCGGCGGTGGTCAGCTCGAACCAGCCGCCGCCCCTGCGCGCCATCGGCAGCTCGCCGGGGTCCTCGAGCCGCAGCGCTACCGACCTCGCCTGGGGCGCCCACAAGCGGAAGCGCACGCCCTCGCGGACCAGCTCGGCGCCGAATGGCAGCTCACGGTGGCGTCTCATCCTGGTCCTCGGCAGGTTCGGGCTCGACCGGCGGCCGCACCAGGTCCACGGGGAGCGCCTCGGGCGGCTCCTCCTCGGGGCGGATGAGGCCGGTCGGCCCCGGCGCCGGCTTTTCCGGCGCGACATTGATGAAGAGCGCGAACGAGCGGGCTTTGAGGGGAAACACCTCGCCGGCGGAGAACGTCCGCCCGTCGGCACCGCAGCCGCTCGGCAGCGACGTATCCACCAGCGGCTCCCATTCCATGGTTACCGGCAGCTCGGGGATGCGGAATGGCAGCTCCTGCTGCCAGGCGTTGAGCATGACCAGGAAGCTCGCGTCGATGTCGCGCTGGCCGCCGGGCGTGTAGAACTCGCCGGCGGCGCCGCCGAGCACATAGCCGATGCAATGCGCCGTCGGGTTGTTCCAATCCTCCATCGTCGCCTCGCGCCCCTCGGGCGTGAGCCAGGTGATGTCCTTGAGCCCGGCCTCCGACACCGCCTCGCCGCGAAAGAAGCGCGGCCGCGAGAAGACGCGATGCTGGCGCCGCAGCTTGATGAGATAGCGCACGAACTGGCGCAGCCGCTCGTCCTCCGGGCGGATGCCCTCCCAATCCGTCCAGGAGAGCTCGTTGTCCTGGCAATAGGCGTTGTTGTTGCCGCCCTGCGTACGGCCGATCTCGTCGCCGGCGAGGAACATCGGCACGCCCAGCGACAGGAACAAGGTGGCGATGAGATTGCGCTTCTGCTGGTCGCGAAGCGCGATCACCTCGGGATCGTTGGTCGCGCCCTCGCTGCCGCAGTTCCAGCTGTAATTGGCGTTGTTGCCGTCGCGATTCTCCTCGCGGTTCGCCTCGTTGTGCTTGTCGTTGTAGCTGACGAGATCGTTGAGGGTGAACCCGTCATGGGCGGTGACGAAGTTGATGCTGGCCCAGGGACGGCGCCCGTTGTAGCCGAAGATGTCGGAAGAGCCGGCGAGGCGCGAGGCGAGATCGGCGGCGACGCCCTGGTCGCCTTTCCAGAAGCGCCGCACCGTGTCGCGGTATTGCGCGTTCCACTCGGCCCAGCCGGGCGGGAAATTGCCGAGCTGGTAGCCGTTGGGCCCGACATCCCACGGCTCGGCGATGAGCTTCACCTGCGACAGCACCGGGTCTTGGCCGACGGTGGAGAAGAACGGGCTGTCACGGCGATACTCGCCGCGCCAGCGCCCCAGCGTCGGCGCGAGGTCGAACCGGAAGCCGTCGACATGCATCTCGGTGACCCAGTAGCGCAGGCTGTCCATGACCAGCTGCAACACGCGCGGATGATCGAGGTTGAGCGTGTTGCCGGTGCCGGTGTAGTCCGTGCAGAAGCGCCGGTCCGCCTCGAGCCGGTAATAGGAGGCGTTGTCGATGCCGCGGAAGCTCAGCGTCGGCCCCATCTGGTTGCCTTCGCCGGTGTGGTTGTAAACGACGTCGAGGATGACCTCGATGCCGGCATCGTGCAGCCGCATCACCGCCGTCTTGAAATCGGAGATGAAGCCGTTCGACAGGAAGCGCGGGTCGGGCGCGAAGAAACTAATGCTGTTGTAGCCCCAGTAGTTGGTGAGCCGGTTCTGCACGAGGTGTCGGTCGTCGACGAACGCCTGCACCGGCAGCAGCTCGACCGCGGTGACGCCGAGCTGCAGCAGGTAGTCGATCACCGGGGGCGAGGCCAGCGCAGCGAAGGTGCCGCGCCGCGCCCGGTCGATGCCGGGATGGCGCATGGTCATGCCGCGCACATGCGCCTCGAGGATGATGGTCTCCTCCCACGGCGTGTGCAGCCGGCGATCCTCGTGCCAGGTGAAGGCGGTGTCGACGACGCGGCATTTCGGCATGCCACGCGCATTGTCGCGGCGGTCGAAGGAGAGATCCTCGCGCGCGCTGCCCACGCGGTAGCCGAAATGCGCGTCGCTCCAGCGGATCGTGCCATGCAGCGCCTTGGCGTAAGGGTCGAGCAGCAGCTTGTTGGGGTTGAAGCGGTGCCCGTCCTGCGGGCGATAGGGCCCGTGCACGCGATAGCCGTAGAGCAGGTTCGGCCGCGCGTCCGGCAGATAGCCGTGCCAGACCTGGTCGGTGTATTCGGGCAGCCGGATGCGCGCCACTTCGTGCTGGCCGGCAGCGTCGAAGAGGCAGAGATCGACCGCCTCGGCATTCTCGGAGAAGAGCGCGAAATTGACGCCCTTGCCATCCCAGCTGGCGCCGAGCGGGTACGGCTTGCCCGGCCAGACGTCGGTGCGCGTCTGCATCACCCGCTCCCCGGCTCGTGAGCGAAGACGAGGGTGGCGAGCGGGGGCAGGGTCAGCACCAACGAATGCGCGTGGCCATGCGCGGGATGCGCCTGGGCCTGGACGGCGCCGGCATTGCCGAGGCCGCTGCCGCCGTAGTCGAGCGCGTCGCTGTTGAAGCATTCGCGATAAAGCCCGCCGCGCGGCACGCCGATGCGATAATCGTGGCGCGGCACCGGCGTGAAATTGGCGACGATGACCGCCAGCTCGTGCGGGTCGCGACTGCGGCGCCTGTAGGCGAGCGTGCTCTGCTCGGCATCGCCGGCATCGATCCACTGGAAGCCGTCGGGCTCGGTGTCGAGCTCATGCAGCGCCGGCAGCTCGCGGTAGAGCCGGTTGAGGTCGCGCACCGCGCGCTGGACGCCGCGATGCAGGGGGTCGCCGAGCAGATGCCAGTCGAGGCCGGTGTCGTGGTTCCATTCGCGCTGCTGCGCGAACTCGCCGCCCATGAACAGCAGCTTCTTGCCGGGATGCGTCCACATGAAACCGTAATAGGCGCGCAGATTGGCGAAGCGCTGCCAGCGGTCGCCCGGCATCTTGCCGATGAGCGAGCCCTTGCCGTGCACGACTTCATCATGCGAGAGCGGCAGGATGAAGTTCTCCTGGAACGCATAGAGCAGGCCGAAGGTGAGGTCGTTGTGGTGGTATTTGCGGTGGACCGGGTCCTGCGCCATGTAGCGCAGCGTGTCGTGCATCCAGCCCATGTTCCATTTGAAGCCGAAGCCGAGCCCGCCGAGGTATGTGGGCCGCGACACCATCGGCCACGCCGTCGATTCCTCGGCCGCGGTGGTGGCGCCCGAGCCGGTGCCGAACACCAGCTCGTTCATCCGCTTCAGGAAGGCGATCGCAGCGAGGTTCTCGCGGCCGCCGAACTCGTTGGGCACCCACTCGCCGGCCTGCCGGCTGTAGTCGAGATAGAGCATCGATGCCACCGCATCGACGCGCAGCCCGTCGATATGGAAGGCGTCGATCCAGTAGCGCGCGTTCGAGAGCAGGAAGTTCGCGACCTCGCGGCGGCCGAAATTGTACACGTAAGTGTTCCAGTCGGGCTGGAAGCCCTGGCGCGGGTCGGCATGCTCGTAGAGCGCCGTGCCGTCGAAGCGTGCGAGGCCGTGCGGGTCGGTCGGGAAATGGCCGGGCACCCAGTCGAGCCACAGCGCCAGCCCGGCGGCGTGGCAGGCATCGACGAAGGCGCGGAAGTCGTCCGGCGTGCCGAAGCGGCTGGTCGGCGCGAACAGGCCGATCGGCTGGTAGCCCCACGAGCCGTCGAAGGGATACTCGCCGACCGGCATCAGCTCGAGATGGGTGAACCCCATGTCGCGGACGTAAGGCACGAGATGATCGGCGAGCTCGCGATAGGTGAGATAGCGGTCGCCCTGCTCGGCGTTGCGCCGCCACGATGCGAGATGCGCCTCGTAGATGCTGATCGGCGCGTGGCGGTCGTTGCGGCGCCAGCGCGTCTCGATCCACTCCGTGTCGTCCCAGCCGTGGCGCGAAGGCGCGGCGACGACAGTGGCGGTCGCCGGCGGCCGCTCGGCCCGTTCGGCATAGGGGTCGGCCTTGAGCGGCAGCAGCGTGCCGCCGGCGCCGAGGATCTCGTATTTGTAGACGTGGTCCGGCTTGAGGCCGGGGATGAAGATCTCCCAGATGCCGGCCCCCTGGCGCAGGCGCATCGGGTAGCGCCTGCCGTCCCAGTCGTTGAACTCGCCGACCACGCTGACCCGCCGCGCATTGGGCGCCCATAGCGCGAAGGAGACGCCGAGCACGCCGTCATGCTCGCGCCAATGCGAGCCGAGCACGGCATAGCTTTCGTGATGCGTGCCTTCGGCGAGGAGATGGAGGTCGAAGTCGCCGAGCACCGGCGGGAAGGCGTAGACATCGTCGAACGCGACGGTGCCGAGCGCGCCCTCGGCGCGCAGGCGGTAGCGGAAGCGCGGCCGGCGGCCGAGCGTGCCCGACCACAGCCCCTCCTCATGGACGCGCGACAGCTCGCCTGCGACCTCGCCGGTGGTGGCATCAACCACCCACAACCGCTGCGCCCAAGGCAGGAATACGCGCACCCAGAGACTGCCGCCCACCGTATGCATGCCGAGAAAGGCGAAGGGATCGCCGTGGCGTGCCTCGAGGACGGCGCGGGCGCCGGCGCTAAGGGCGACCATGGTTCCCCTCGATGACGGCGAGCACGCCGGCGAGCGGGATCACCGCCCAGGCCGGACGCTGCGCCAGCTCGTAGTCGATCTCGTAGAGCGCCTTTTCCAGCGTGAAGAAATCGAGCAGCGCATCGACCATGCCGGGCTCCTCCGGCATCGAGCGCGCGCCCGCCATGGCCGCGCGGTAGCGCGCCATGAACGCCCCGGTCACTTGGCGACGCCACTCCTCGGCGCGCTCCGGCAGCACCGGCAGCGCCGAAGGTTGGATGTCCGCCATCTGGCGCACCGCCGTGGCGGCGGCATAGGCGTAGGAGCGCAACATCCCAGCGACGTCGCGCAACGGCGAGTTCTTCTGCCGGCGCTCGGCGATCGAGCGCAACGGCTCGCCCTCGAAATCGACGATCGAGAAGTCGTTCTGCACCGCCAGCACCTGGCCCAGGTGATAGTCGCCATGGAAGCGCGTCTTGAGCGCTGTCACGCTCGCCGGCAGCAGTGTCGTCAGGCGCTCCAGCACCTGCTCGCGCAGTTGCAGCAGCCGGTCGGCCAGCGCCTGCGACGGCGCCGGCAGTCCATCGCGGCGCCGCGCCAGATTGTCGAGGGTCGTGCGCCCCGCATCGACCGCGCGGTCGCGCCAATGCGCCAGATCCTCGGCGGTGATCGGCTCCGGCGCGAAAGCCTCGTCGACCGGGCCTTCCGGGCACAGCGCGCGATGCAGCTCCGCCGTGCGCAGGCCGAGCTGCCCGGCGAGATCGAGATAGAGCGGGTGCGCCATCGCCTCCGGCGTCGGCGGCTCCGCCGGCCGCAGCTCGTGCGGCGCCATCAGCAAGGCCTCGTCGAGATAGCGCGTGAGATAGTTGAGCGCCTGCGACCAGGCGCTGCCCTGGTTGCGCACGAAGGCAAAGAGCACACCGAGCGCGGTCTCCTGGCCGTCGCCTTCGATGAAGCGGAAGGCGCCGAGCAGCGGCGGCGTGTAGGTAAACTGCGCCACCTCTGTAAGGAAGCGGACCATCTCGATTTCCGGCTGCACGCCGGCGGCGAGACGCCGGTAGAGCTTCAGCACGGCGTACTCGTCGATGAGGATCGAGGTGTTCGATTGCTCGCCGCCGACGCGCCGCACGATCGGGTTCTCCGGCCGCGGGACGCGGTCGAAGGCGGCGGTGTGCTCGAAGGCGATCCGTGCGGTGGCGCCGGAAATCTCCCGCCCCTCGCCCATCGCCTCCGCCAGCATCGGCGCGAAGGCGGGGTCGGCGGCGGCGTCATAGATGGCGCCCTCCTTGCGGCCGCGCCTCGCCTTGGCGATGGTGAAGGGCAGCAGCGTATTGCGCAGCTCGCTTGCCTCGTCTTCCCAAGTGACCGCCAGCGGCGAGAAATAGCGTTGCCGCTCGCCGTCGCGGAACGCGGTCTCGACGACGGTCAGCGGCCAGCCATTGTTCGGCCCGGGCAGCACCGCACCGCCCACCACGGTCGTGGCGGCGAGGCTGCGGCCCTTGCCGGCGAACCAGCGCTGGTTCGGCAGGTAGGCCGGCAGCACCTCGGTCTCGAAGATGTGGCGGTTGTGGCGGTCGGTCGGCCCGGACCAGCCATTGGGCAGGACCAGCGTGTTGAGCTCCGGCACGGCCGAGCCGGCGCGCCAGCCGGGGTCGACGTTGGCGCTGGGGTCGAGCAGGAACCAGTAGAAGCCATGTCCCGGCAAGGTGAGCAGGTAAGGCAGGTCGCCGATCGGCGGGAAGGCGCTGCGGCCGAACAGCTCGACCGGTACGCGCCCCTTGAAGCCGGACAGGTCGAGCTCGACCGCCTGCGGCGCGCGCGCCAGGTTGAAGACGCAAAGAATGGTCTCGTCGCCCTGCGAGCGCAGGAAGGCGAGCACCTTGCGGTTCGAGGGATAGAGGAAGCGCTGGTCGCCGCGGCCGAACGCGCGGCGCGCCTTGCGCACGGCGATGAGCCGCTTCATCCAGTTGAGGAAGGAGGACGGCGAGCGGCTCTGCGCCTCGACGTTGACGGACTGATAGCCGTAGACCGGGTCCATGATCGGCGGCAAATAGAGCTGCGCCGGGTCGGCGCGCGAGAAGCCGCCGTTACGGTCGAGCGACCATTGCATCGGCGTGCGCACTCCGTCGCGGTCGCCGAGGAAGATGTTGTCGCCCATGCCGATCTCGTCGCCGTAATACATGACGGGGGTGCCGGGCATGGAGAACATCAGCCCGTTGAGCAGCTCCATCCGCCGCCGGTCGTTCTCCATCAGCGGCGCGAGGCGGCGGCGGATGCCGAGATTGAGGCGCATCCGCTTGTCGGCGGCATAGTGTTTCCACAGGTAATCGCGCTCGCGGTCGGTGACCATCTCGAGCGTGAGCTCGTCGTGATTGCGCAGGAAGACCGCCCACTGGCAGTTGCCGGGGATGTCCGGCGTCTGGCGCATGATGTCGGTGATAGGATGGCGATCCTCCGTGGCGACGGCCATGAAGATGCGCGGCATCAGCGGGAAGTGGAACGCCATATGGCATTCGTCGCCCTCGCCGAAATACTGCAGCACGTCCTCCGGCCATTGATTCGCCTCGGCGAGCAGCATGCGGTCGCCGTAGCGCTGGTCGAGCGCCGCGCGCAGCTGTTTCAACAGCGCATGCGTCTCCGGCAGGTTCTCGTTGATGGTGCCTTCGCGCTCGATGAGGTAGGGCACCGCGTCGAGACGCATGCCGTCGACGCCGAAATCGAGCCAGTAGCGCATGACGTTGAGGACTTCCCGCACCACATGCGGGTTGTCGAAGTTGAGGTCGGGCTGGTGTGTATAGAAGCGGTGCCAATAATAGGCTTGCGCCACCGGGTCCCACGCCCAGTTCGAGCTTTCGGTATCGAGGAAGATGATGCGCGTGCCCTGGAACTTCTGGTCGGTGTCGCTCCATACGTAATAGTTGCGCCAGTTCGACCCGGGCTTGGCGCGGCGGGCGCGCTGGAACCACGGGTGCTGGTCCGAGGTGTGATTGATCACGAGCTCGGTGATGACGCGCAGGCCCCGACTGTGCGCGGCGCGCACGAAGGCGCGGAAGTCGCTCAAGCTGCCATAGGCGGAGTTGACGCTGCGGTAGTCGGCGATGTCGTAGCCATCGTCGCGCAGCGGCGAGGGATAGAAGGGCAGCAGCCACAGCGCGGTGACGCCGAGATCGCGCAGATAATCGAGCTTGCGCGTCAGCCCCTCGAAATCGCCGATGCCGTCGTCGTTGCTGTCGAAGAACGCCTTGACGTGCAGCTGATAGATGATGGCGTCCTTGTACCAGAGCGGGTCGGTAGCGAGCGTCCGAGCTTCGGGCGAAACGAGCGTGGTGTCGGGCATTGGGACGGTCGAAATCCGCTGCTGCGTAGGGGCGCTACCGCGCGATGCGGAAGATCGCCGCCGGGTTGATCTCGGGATCGAGGCGCAGGCGCTGGCGGGCGCCCTGCCACCGGTGTTCCGTGCCGGTGAACAGCTCGATGGCGGTGAAAGTTTCAACTTCCGCGACATGCATTTCCGCCAGCGGAAACTCGACGACGGTCTCATGCGGCCGCGTGGGGTCGAGGTTGATGGCGATGAAGATCATGTTGGCGCGGTCGGCGGTCATCTTGCCGTAGAACAGCACTTGGTCGTCCTGCGCCGGGTAGAAGCGCAGATTGGTCAGCTCGTGCAGCGCGCGGTTGTCGCGGCGGATGCGGTTGATCTTGGCGATGTCCTCCTTGATGTGGCCGGGGCGGTCCCAGTCCCACACCTTGTATTCGTACTTCTCGGAATGGAGGTACTCCTCGGTGCCGGGAACGGCGCGGCCCTCGCACAGCTCGAAGCCATTGTAGATGCCGTAGGTGCTGGCCAGCGTCGCCGCCAGCACCAGGCGGGTGCGGAAGATCGGCCGACCGCCCTGCTGCAGATGCACCGGCAGGATGTCCGGCGTGTTGGCGAAGAAATTCGTCCGCAGATATTCCTTCGACGGCCCTTGCGCCAGCTCGGTGCCGTAATCGCTCAGCTCCTGCTTGGTCACCCGCCAGGTGAAATAGGTGTAGGACTGGGTGAATCCCAGCTTGGCGAGGGCGCGCATCATCTTGGGCCTGGTGAAGGCCTCGGAGAGGAAGATCGCCTCGGGATGACGGTCTTGCACTTCGCGGATGAGCCATTCCCAGAACGGCAGGGGCTTGGTGTGCGGGTTGTCGACGCGGAAGATCGTTACCCCCTCGCCGATCCAGAACAGCACGACGTCGCGCAGCGCGCGCCACAGCCCCTCGCGGTCGGGGTTGTAGAAATCGACATTGACGATGTCCTGATATTTCTTGGGCGGGTTCTCCGCGTACTTGATGCTGCCGTCCGGGCGGAAGACGAACCATTCCGGGTGCTCCTTGACCCAGGGATGGTCGGGCGCGCATTGGATGGCGTAGTCGAGGGCGACTTCCATGCCGCGCTCGCGCGCCGCGGCGACGAACCGGCGGAAGCCGGCGATGCCGCCGAGATCGGGATGCACGGCGGTGTGCCCGCCCTCGATGGCGCCGATAGCATAAGGGCTGCCGGGATCGCCGGGGAGCGCCGTCAGGCTGTTGTCGCGGCCCTTGCGGTTGATTCGCCCGATCGGGTGGATGGGCGGCAGGTAGACGACGTCGAAGCCCATCGCCTGGATCTCCGGCAGGCGGGCGATGCCGTCGTCGAAGGTGCCGGTCTGCCCGGGCACGCGGCCCTGGCTGCGCAGGAACATCTCATACCAGGCGCCGAAGCGCGCGCGCGGGCGGTCGACCACCACCTCGAGCTCATGGCGATAGCGCGTCGCGTCTTCGCGCTCGGACCAGCGCGCCATCGCCTGGTCGAGGAGCCGCGACAGCACGAGCTCGGCGCGGGAAGCGGCGTCGCCCTGGTCGAACTCGCGCAGCACGCGCTTGAAGAGCGTGCGGTCGGGCCCGCTCGCCCGCTCCGCCACCGCTGCCACCAGCGCGCGACCCTCGACGAGATCGAGGGCGATCGGCTGCTGCGCGTCCCGCTTCTTGAGCGTATCGGCGCGCCAAGAGGCAAAAAGGTCGGTCCAGGCCTCGATGGTGTAGCGGTAGCGCGTATTCTCGAGGAGCGGCGCCTCGCCGACCCAGCGGTCATTGTCGTAAAGCCGCATCGGCGCCTCGCGCCATTCGCGCGCCCGCTCCGGGCGATAGAGCAGCACTGCGCGCAGCACGTCATGGCCGTCGCGCAGGATGTCGGCCCACACGGTGAGGGCGTCGCCGACGGTGCGCTTCACTGGGAAGCGGCCGCCGTCGAGCTCGGGATAGACGTCCTCGATGAGGATGCGGGCGCGAGGCGACCAATCGGGATGCATATCACCCGCCGGGCGCATCCGCGGGCTCGCGACCGGCAGCGCGGGTCGCACCGCGCTGCCGCCGCGCAGCACCCGGACCTCCGCCGGATCGACGACCAGGCGCAGATCGACGCCGCGCTCGGCGCTCCCCGGCGTCACATCGTCGAGCACCATGCCCTGCCCGTCCGCCACCGCGAGCAGTGCGGCCGGCTCGATCTCCTGCGCCGCCTCGTCGTCGGTGTTGACCAGGGTGAACGCCCATTCGTCGCCACCCTGGGTGCGGCGCGCCAGCACCGCGACGGGGTGGCTGGGCGGCGTCAGGCGCTGCTGCGGTCCCTCCTCGTTGAGGGCCGGCGTATCGCGCTTCATCGCATTGACGGCGGCGATATAGGGTGAGAGGTCGAAGCGCTTGGGCTCGGTCGGGGTCGGGCGGGTCCGCACCACGTCGAGCCGGCGGCCCCAGCCGAACTCGTAGCCCATCGGCATCATCACCGCCGCCGAGAAGCAGGCGGCGAAGGCATAGGCTTGGCGGTAACGCGCCTCGATCAGAGCCGCATCGGTGATGCCGGCGCGCGCAAGCTCGGCCGCCAGCCGCTCGGTGTCGTGGCTCTCGGGAAAGGCGATGCTCGGCGCGATCGCCCGGAACATGTCATACTGCTCAAGCAGCCAGGGGCTTTCGAAGTCCCACCATTTGGCGCTGTTGAAGAGGTAGTCGAAGCCGGCACCGTCGAGCCGGCGCACCTCCTCCAGCCGCGCGCCGAGCGTCTCCCCGCAGAACACGCTGTCCGGCGCAGCGGCGCGGGCGGCGCCGATCAGCGCCCGCCACACCCGCGCCGGCACCTTGTACGCGGCGTCGCAGCGGAAGCCGCGGAAGCCCAGCCCGGCATAGTGCCGCGCCACATCCTGGAAATACGCGACGGTCTCGGCCTCGGCGCCATCGCCGCGATATTCGATCTCGGCCAGATCGCCCCAGACGGTGACGTTGGCGGCATCAGCGGGATCGATGGCCGAAGGCGAGCGCACGCCGCCGTCGGGCTCGCGCGCGAACCAGTGGGGATGGCGCGTCACCAGATCGCTGTCGCGCGCGGTATGGTTGACCACCAGATCCATCATCGCGACGAGCCCGTGGCGCCGGCAATCGCCGGCGAACCCGGCCAGCAGCGCGTCGTCGGGCTCGCGCGCATCGCCACGGAACAGGGGGTTGAGGAGGTGATAGTCCTTGACCGCGTAGAGGCTCCCCGAGAAGCCCGGGTAGTGAAACGGGTTCACGAAGACCGCATTGAAGCCGAGGGCGGCGATGCGCGGCAGCTCCGCCCGCCAACGCGCGACGGGACCGACGAGCAACGGGAACAGATTATAGATCCGCAGGCTTTCTGCCGGCATTGGAGACGTTGGTTATGGCGGGAACGCGCGCGGTCCTTAGCGGAACTGCGCGAGCTGGCGCAAGCAACGCACGGTCGAAATCGGATCGCGCGGACAAAAGGAAGGCGCCTGTGGCCTGAGTTCCCCCAGACTGCCCCTCCGGCTCGTTTTCCTAGGATCGAACCGGGGCCGCGATACAAGCATTCCATCGCGCGGAATTGGGTGCGGCAGCGGAGGCCGATATGGCCGGATCAGCCTCCCGCACGGCACTTCCGCCGCGCTGCCACAGGTTGCCTCGATCTGTGAACGGGTAAACGTTCCGTTAGGTTCCGCCGTCAGTGCCGGCCCGGCGGCTCGCCCGCCGGCGGCGGCGACGTGTCGCCCTCCAATTGGCGCTCGAGCTCGAGGGCAGCGTCGGCGCCGAACAGGCGCTCGTCCGCGATGGCGCCGCCTTCCTCGACGACGACCTTGCTCGGCTCGTCTTGCGCAGCGAGCTCGCAGGCGAGCTGCGCCGCCTGCTCGCGTGACCGGCGGCTGCCCCGCACCGTCGGCTCACCGTCCTTGTGCACGCCCCACTCGCCGTTTTCCCGCGGACTCACGCGATAGACATGACGCCCCAGCATATGGCCTCCGCCGCCTGTTGATTTGCTTCCTATGGCTGGCAACGCCCTGGGCAAAGGCGCGTTCCGCCTCAGGGAACTCGCGGGTAGCAGCGGCGTTCTGCTGGGTCACGGTCCGCAAAAGCCGGACCGTCAAGTGGCTTGCGTGCTTTCTGCTGCCTCGGGTTGCGCGGGATGCCATCGGATCAACCGATCAGTGAGGACGAACTCCACGCCTATGTGGATGGCGATATCGAGCCGGCGCGCCGGCTCGATATCGCCCTTTACCTCGCCCGTCATCCCGACGAGGCCGCGCGCCTGGAAGGGTTCCGCGCCCAGCGCGAGGCGATCCATGCGCTGTTCGACGACTCTCTCCATCAGCCCGTGCCGCGACGCCTGCGCAGCATCGTGCGCCGCCACGCGGCGCGTCGCGCGCGGCGGCGGCGCGGCGCCGGGATGCTGGTCGGCATCGCCGCCGCCGCCGTCGTGCTGGTGACGGGACGCGCCGTCGACCAGCACGCCGCGCTCGACCGTGATAGCCCGGCCGCCTCGGCGGCACACCAGGCCCCGGCTACGCGCGAGCTGCCGGCGATCCGGCCGCTGGAGCCGCCGCAACAGCGCAACCGCAATTTCGCCATCTGAGCCTCGAGGCCGGCAAACCGATGGGGCGCCCCGGCCAGTTTGCGGATGGCAAACCCCACCTACAGGGAGACTTTGCCAATGCCGAACGAGGGGAGATCAGACCGTCAGGCGCGGGCGTCCGGCGCGCCGCAGGTCCGGGCGAGCGCCACCGAGCGCTCCCATGTCCCTCTCCAGATACTCGATGGAAGTGGGGTTTCGCGCGGCGGGCGGTCCGGCCGCCGCGCGAAACCGATCAAGCATTGCGGCGCAGCGGACTCTCGGCGGTCACGAGCGGGGCGCGGCCGCGCCGCGGTGTGCCCTCGAACGTGATCTCGGAATGGCCCTGAACCGGTGCCACGCGCCGCAACGCCGCGGCGCGGCCGGGCTCGGGACGCTCGGGCGCCAGGCCCATGAGCTGGCGCAGCATCTCGCGGCCGCGCGAGAGCCGCGAGCGGATGGTGCCGACGGGGACGTCGAGCACCGCCGCAACCTCCTCGTAGCGCATGCCCTCGAGCCCGACCAGCAGCAGCACCGAGCGCTGCTCCTCGGGGAGCTTGGCGATGGCGCGCTCGAGGTCGCGCAGCTCGAGGCGCTTGCCTTGGTTCGGCGCCGAGGTGAGCATCGGCTCGCTGTCCGACAACCCTACGGCGGATCCCTCGCGTACCGCGCGTCGCACATGATTTACGTACTGGTTGTGCAGAATGGTGAAAAGCCACGCCCTGAGGTCGGTGCCCTTCTGCCAGAGATGGACCTTGCTCAGCGCCCGCGTGAGACAATCCTGAACGAGGTCGTCGGCAGCGTTGATGTCGCGGGTGAGCGCCCGGGCGTAACGCCTCAAGCGCGGAATTTCCTCCTCGATTTTCCGACAGATGTCCGACATCCCAATGCTCCCTTCGCACGTGCCGCTGGCGACGCTCAACAGTGTTCAACGTAAAGCGGCGAGATGGGTTAACTGTACCGAGCGCCTGTAATTGATTGATGTCAGCGCCGCCCGAAATATGTAATAAATTGTAACGGCATGTATCGGACGCGCACGAGCGCCGCGGGCGAGTTTCGCCGCCGGGGATGCCTACCGGAGCGATATTGCATCGCTGCGGAAGATGCGCCAAATTGAACCGAGCCATGAAAGCGACCGGTCATATCCTTGTGGTGGACGACCAGAAGGAGATCTGCGAGGTCGTCCAGCAGTATTTATCGAGCGAAGGGTATCGCGTCAGCGTCGCAAATGACGGCGGCGGCATGCGCCGCGTCATGGGCCAAGCTGAGGTCGACCTCGTCATCCTCGATCTCATGCTCCCGGGCGAGGACGGACTAACCCTGGCGCGACAGCTGCGCGAGGAGTCGACCGTCGGCATCATCATATTGACCGGGCGCGGCGAGACGGTCGATCGCATCATCGGCCTGGAGATGGGGGCCGACGACTACCTTCCCAAGCCCTTTCACCTGCGCGAGCTGCTGGCGCGCGTCAAGAGCGTGCTGCGGCGCGCCTCGAGCCGCGCGCAGAAGGAGAAGCCGAGCGGGGCGCGTGCCCGCGCCCGCTTCGCCGGCTGGCACCTCGACCTCTCCACGCGCGAGCTGGTGTCGCCGGGCGGCGGCGAGGTGCGGCTCACCACCGGCGAGTTCGATCTGCTCGCCGCCTTCGTCAACAACGCCAATCAGGTGCTGAGCCGCGACCGGCTGCTCGACCTCGCCCGCAACCGCGAGGCCGGGCCGTTCGACCGCACCATCGACGTGCAGGTCGGCCGGCTGCGCCGCAAGCTCGAGCCCGACCCGCAGAACCCGACCATGATCAAGACGGTGCGCGGCACCGGCTATATCTTCACTCCGACCGTCGAAGTGAGCTGACTCGGCCGTTCTCCCAGGAACGCCGGCGGGCAACATCCTCAAGGCAACTTAGAGGATATTACGGCCGAACAACTCACGCGCACGTTCCGCACCAACATCTTCGCGTATTCTTTCTGACGGAGGCGGCGCTGCCCCACCTCAAGGAAGGCGCGCCCATCGTCAACACAACCTCCGTCACCGGCGGTTGACGCCGCGCGAACGGGCCCACAGAGTGAGCGGCGATGACCGCTCCGCCGCTGCCGCACGATCGTCACGCCACGAAGCGGCCGACGGTTCTGCCCTATCTGCTGTTGTCGCTGTGCTCGCTCATCTGGGCGGGCAACTGGGTGGTCGGCCGCGCCATCCGCGACACCGTGCCGCCGGCCGCGCTCGCCTTCTGGCGCTGGAGCATCGCCGCGCTGATCCTCGCGCCGATCGTTCTGCCGCGCCTCAAAGGACAGGGCCGCATGCTGCTGCGGCATTGGAAGGTGCTGCTGCTGCGGGGCGGCACCGGCATATCGCTGTTCCAGTTCCTGATCTACACCGGGCTGCGCTACACCAACGCGGTCAATGCCATGCTGATGAACTCGGCGCTGCCGCTGTTCATGGTGCTGGTCGCCTGGCTCATCGACCGGCAGAGAGTGACCCCGCGCCAAGTGGTTGGCATGGTCGTGTCGTTCTGCGGCATCCTCGTCATCATGAACCGCGGCGACTGGTCGACCCTGCGCGATTTCGACTTCAACCCGGGCGACCTCGTCATCCTCGCCGGGCTGCCGGTCTGGGGCGTCTACTCCGTCATGCTGCGCCGGCGCCCGCGCGAGCTCGACGGGCTCAGCATCGTCTTCGTGTTGTCCGTCATCGGCGCGGCGTTCCTGGCGCCCGCCTACGCCGTCGAGAGCTTCCTGCTGCCGCCGGCGCAGCTTACCTGGAGCGCGGTCGGCGCCGTGCTCTATGTCGCCCTCTTCGCCTCGATCGCCGCCTATCTGTGCTGGAACCGCGGCGTCGACATGGTCGGGCCGAACCGCGCGGGCTTCACCCAGCACCTCATCCCCGCCTTCGGCAC
>Ga0073928_10002770_pt1 | contig 29149 bp, 18 predicted proteins | sample PaiPotPPA55metaG_FD_76969 | JGI IMG/M metagenome (GOLD analysis project Ga0073928, IMG submission 76969) | Iron sulfur acid spring bacterial and archeal communities from Banff, Canada, to study Microbial Dark Matter (Phase II) - Paint Pots PPA... ...
CCCTAACGACTGCATTCGATGAACGATTTTTGGCAACACTGTTCCGCATTGCTGGAGCGCGAACTTACGCCGCAGCAGTACGTCACATGGATCAAACCGCTGGCCCTGGTCGACTTCGATGCCGATGCGAGCACGCTGCGCATCGCCGCGCCCAACCGGTTCAAGCTCGACTGGGTGAAAAGCCAGTTTTCCGGCCGTATCGCCGATCTGGCACGGGATTTCTGGCACGCACCGGTCGATATCCAGTTTGTCCTGGACCCAAAAGCCACGGCCCGCAAGGCGATGGGCGGCCCCGCACTGTCCGCTGCATCCGCGCCTGCCGCCGCACCCGTTTCCCCGTCCATGCAGCGCGCGGCGGCCGAACCCGCTGAAAGAAGCAATGGGGGTCACGCGAACGCGAGCGCCCATATCAATGCGCTCGCGGCGGAAGCTGCGCAGCATGCGCAATCCCTGCAACATAACGATCAGGCCGATAACGGCGATCTCGACCTGCCGAGCCTCGATGCCAACGAAGCCGCCGCCGCGCGCCGGACCTGGCGGCCGGGCGGTACGGCGTCGTCGAATGGCGAAAACGATTCGGCTTATGAGCGTTCGAAGCTCAATCCGGTCCTCACCTTCGACAACTTCGTGACCGGCAAGGCGAATCAGCTCGCCCGTGCAGCCGCGATCCAGGTCGCGGATAACCCCGGCATCTCGTACAACCCGCTGTTCCTGTACGGCGGTGTGGGCCTGGGCAAGACCCACCTGATTCACGCAATCGGCAACCAGTTGCTGCAGGACAAGGCCGGCGCCCGCATTCGCTACATCCATGCGGAGCAATACGTGTCGGACGTGGTGAAGGCGTACCAGCGCAAGGCTTTCGACGACTTCAAGCGTTATTACCATTCGCTCGACCTGCTGCTGATCGACGATATCCAGTTTTTCTCGGGTAAATCGCGGACGCAGGAAGAGTTTTTCTACGCGTTCGAGGCGCTGGTGGCGAACAAGGCGCAGGTGATCATCACGAGCGATACGTATCCGAAGGAGATTTCGGGTATTGACGACCGGCTGATTTCGCGCTTCGACTCCGGCCTGACGGTCGCGATCGAGCCGCCCGAGCTGGAAATGCGCGTGGCGATCCTGATGCGCAAGGCGCAGTCGGAAGGCGTGAGTTTGTCGGAGGATGTGGCATTTTTTGTCGCCAAGCATTTGCGCTCGAACGTGCGTGAACTGGAAGGCGCGCTGCGCAAGATCCTGGCTTTCTCCCGGTTCCATGGGCGCGAGATTTCGATCGAGTTGACCAAGGAAGCGCTGAAAGACCTGCTGACGGTGCAGAACCGGCAGATATCGGTGGAAAACATCCAGAAGACTGCGGCGGACTTCTACAACATCAAGGTCGCTGACATGTATTCGAAAAAGCGGCCGGCGAACATTGCGCGGCCGCGTCAGATCGCCATGTACCTCGCGAAAGAACTCACGCAAAAGAGTCTGCCGGAGATCGGCGAACTGTTTGGCGGGCGCGACCACACCACGGTGCTGCACGCAGTGCGGAAAATCTCGGCGGAGCGGGGCACGGACGCCCAGTTGAATCACGAGCTGCACGTGCTCGAGCAAACACTGAAAGGTTGAGCGTTTTGCCAGCCGGCGCGGCGCGAATTCCGCGTCGTGCGAAAGACGCAGAAAGTGTGGAAAAACGGCTGCAAAACCTTGCGGCCGGTTAGTGATTGGCGCAAAAAGCAGCGCCTGATCGAAGCGTCGTCGTGCGACCGGCGAAAACGCTTCAAGCGCCAGGCGATGATCGTGCGCGCGGCCGTTTGCCGGCTCCGCAGAAACGCATGAAAAAAGCGTCGAAAAGCGGGCCTGTTTATTGACGAAATTGCCCCCATTTTCAGGGGGCGGTCAGGTTTTGAGGCACAATAGAGGTTTAACCGTCCAGCGGCTTTGGGCGGCGTTTGGCGTAAGCCTGCACGTGCGATCGGCTTGTCGCCGCAAGCGCGTGACACGAGACCGTCCGAAGGTCATCAATGCGGTGGCAAACGCTTCTCAAAAAAGCGGTGGCAGAAGCGGTGGCAAACGCGGTGGACGGCCGTCACATCAACGAAGGAACTCTATGCAACTGGTCAAGACCGAACGAGATAATCTCCTAAGGCCGCTGCAAACCGTGAGCGGAATCGTCGAACGCCGTCATACTTTGCCGATCCTCGCCAATTTGCTGATTACCAAGACTGGCGCCGACGTGTCGTTCCTCTCGACCGATCTCGAACTTCAGATCACCACGCGTGCCGACTTCGGCACCGGCAGCGATCAGGTCGCCACCACCGTCGCCGCGCGCAAGCTGCTCGACATCCTGCGCGCCATGCCACCGGGTGAAGTGTCGCTCGATCTCACCGACAAGAAGCTGACCGTGCGCTCCGGCAAAAGCCGCTTCGCGCTCCAGACGCTTGCTGCCGATGAGTTCCCGACCGTCAACCAGGCTACAGAGTTCGGCGCGAGCCTCTCGGTTCCGCAAAAGACCTTCCGGCAATTGCTCGGCATGGTCCATTTCGCGATGGCGCAGCAGGACATCCGCTATTACCTGAACGGCATGCTGCTGGTTGTCGACGGCGACCAGTTGATGGCAGTCGCAACGGACGGCCACCGGCTCGCGTTCTCGTCGATGAAAATCGAGGGATCGTTCGCGCGCCAGGAAGTGATCATCCCGCGCAAGACTATCCTTGAATTGCAGCGCTTGCTTGAAGACATTGACGACTCGCTGGTGATCGACATTGCGGCGAGCCAGGTCAAGTTCACGTTCGGCCAGGTCGAACTCGTTTCGAAGCTGGTGGAAGGCAAGTTCCCCGACTTCCAGCGCGTGATTCCGAAGTCGCACAAGAACACGTTCCTGATCGGCCGCGAAGAATTGCAGCGTTCGCTGCAGCGTGCCGCCATCCTGACGTCGGACAAGTTCAAGGGCGTGCGTTGCCTGATCGAGCCAGGCCAGTTGAAGATCATGTCGACCAACGCCGACCAGGAAGAAGCGCAGGAAGAACTGGAAATTGCCTATCAGGGCGACAGCGTGGACATCGGTTTCAACGTCACGTATCTGCTCGACGTGCTCGCGAACCTGAAGATCGACATGCTGCAGGTGAGCCTCGGCGACGCTAGCTCAAGCGCCCTGATCACGATTCCCGAGAACGACGAATTCAAATATGTGGTGATGCCAATGCGCATCTGACGCGGCCAAAACTAAAAACATTCCAAGGGGCGCATTGCCCCTTTGGCATTTTTAAGGTGTTTCGAAAAGTCCCGCGCAGCAACCCCGTAGCGACCCAGTAGCGACCCAGTAGTGACGCAGAACCGGAAAAAAACCCATGACTGAAAACCCAATTTCGCAACCCGACAACGCTTATGGCGCATCCTCCATCCAGATCCTCGAAGGTCTGGAGGCGGTCCGCAAGAGGCCGGGTATGTATATCGGCGATACGTCGGATGGCACGGGTCTGCACCACCTCGTTTTCGAAGTGCTGGACAACTCGATCGACGAAGCGCTCGCCGGCCATTGCAACGACATCCACGTCACCATTCACGCCGATAACTCCATCTCCGTGACCGACAACGGCCGCGGCGTGCCGACGGGACTGAAGCTTGACGACAAGCACGATCCGAAGCGCAGCGCCGCCGAGATCGTGATGACCGAGCTCCACGCGGGCGGCAAGTTCGACCAGAACAGCTACAAGGTGTCAGGGGGCCTGCACGGCGTGGGCGTGTCTTGCGTGAACGGCCTGTCCGAATGGCTGCGCCTCACTGTGCGCCGCGACGGCAAGAAGCACTTCATGGAGTTTCGCCAGGGTGTGGTGCAGAACCGCGAACTCGTGACCGAAGACGGCATTACGTACTCGCCCATGCCCATTGTGGGCGACACGGAAAATCGCGGCACCGAAGTGCATTTCATGCCCGACATCACCATTTTCGGCAACGTGGAATTCCACTACGACATCCTCGCCAAGCGTATGCGCGAATTGTCGTTCCTGAATAACGGCGTTCGGATCCGGCTGACCGACCAGCGCACCGGCAAGGAAGACGATTTCGCGTTTATCGGCGGCGTGAAGGGTTTTGTCGATTACATCAACAAGACCAAGCAGGTCCTGCATCCGACCGTGTTTCATGCGATTGGCGAGAAGGACAATGTCACGGTCGAAGTGGCCATGCAGTGGAACGACAGCTACAACGAAAGCGTGCTGTGCTTCACGAACAACATCCCCCAGCGCGACGGCGGCACGCACTTGACCGGCCTGCGCGCGGCCATGACGCGGGTGCTGAACAAGTACATCACCGATCACGAGATCGCGAAGAAAGCGAAGATCGAGACGAGCGGCGACGACATGCGCGAAGGGTTGTCGTGCGTGCTGTCGGTGAAGGTGCCGGAGCCGAAATTCAGCTCGCAGACGAAGGACAAGCTGGTGTCGTCGGAAGTGCGCGCGCCGGTGGAAGAAGTGGTCGCGAAGGCGCTGGAGGAGTTCCTGCAGGAAACGCCGAACGACGCGAAGATCATCACGAACAAGATTATTGATGCAGCGCGGGCCCGCGACGCCGCGCGTAAGGCGCGTGAAATGACGCGCCGTAAAGGCGTGCTCGACGGCGTTGGTTTGCCGGGCAAGCTGGCCGATTGCCAAGAGAAGGATCCGGCGAAGTCGGAGATCTATATTGTCGAGGGTGACTCGGCAGGCGGATCGGCGAAGCAAGGGCGTGACCGGAAGTTCCAGGCCATCCTGCCGCTGCGCGGCAAGGTGCTGAACGTGGAGCGCGCGCGCTTCGACAAGCTGATTTCGTCGGAGCAGATCGTGACGCTGGTCACGGCGCTCGGGACCGGGCTCGGCAAGGACGACTACAACCTCGAGAAGCTGCGTTATCACCGCATCATCATCATGACCGACGCGGACGTGGACGGTGCGCACATCCGTACGCTGCTGTTGACGTTCTTTTATCGGCAGATGCCGGAGATTGTGGAGCGCGGGTTTATCTATATCGCGCAACCGCCGCTTTTCAAGATCAAGGTGGGTAAGGACGAGCGGTATCTGAAGGACCAGTACGAGCTGAACCAGCATATGTTGAAGCTGGCATTGCAGGGTTCGGAGCTGACGCCGGCTGAAGGCGCTACACCGATCAGCGGCGACGCGCTTGGCGAGCTTGCCCGTGCGTATTTGCTTGCGCAAGCGGTGGTGGATCGCGTCAGCCGGTTCTACGACGTGACCGCGCTGGAAGCGGTGATGGACGGCATTGTGCTGGACTTGTCGACGGAGGAAGCGGCGGCAGCTTCGGCAGCGGCTTTGCAGGCGGCTTTGCGTGCCGATCCTTTGAAGCCGGAGGTGACGGTCGAACCGGCCTATGACCCGGTGCGCGAGATCCGGTCGTTGCATATCAATCGCCGGCACCACGGCAACGTGAAGGTTTCGGTTATCGATGAAGACTTCCAGTTGACCGCGGACTACAAGCAATTGCAGACAACCGCGAATACGTTCAAGGGCTTGATCGGGCCGGGCGCGTTGATCAAGCGCGGCGAGCGGTCGATGGCGGTGACCGACTTCAAGAGCGCGATGAAGTGGTTGATCGCGGACGCGGAGCGTAACGTGAGCAAGCAGCGGTACAAGGGTTTGGGCGAGATGAATCCTTCGCAGTTGTGGGAAACGACGATGGACCCGACCGTGCGCCGGTTGTTGCGGGTTCAGATCGAAGACGCGATTGCGGCCGATGGAATCTTTACTACGCTGATGGGCGATGATGTTGAACCGCGACGCGCGTTTATTGAGTCGAACGCGTTGATAGCGGGGAATATTGACGTTTGAGATTGTGGCTATCGTAGGGCGCCAGAGTAAGTGCGACTGGCGCCACACTTTTGCGACTGGCGGGTGTTAGTTGTTGCGACTGACCTATACGAACGGGGCGGCCTCGTTTTAAGACCGTTGCCTTCCACCTCCTAATCCGTAGGTCGACAGTTCGAATCTGTCACCCCCCACCAAAGATAACAAGCACTTGGCCCACCTTTCGCGAGGTGGGCTTTTTGTTTTTCTGAGTCATGTAACCGGATTCGATCAAGGCAGTTGTCCGCACTCCCCGGGAACGTGTGCCTCGCCGCGACCTCCGGTCCAACCGTGTAGGATGAAAGCTGGTGCGACGCTTCTGTCGGCCGTAACCGATGGGCGTGGCGCGAGCCGTCACCCAAGAGAATTAACAGTTGTGAAGAGATATGGACACGATTACTCCGGTGGAACGCTCAGCGCTCATGCGCCGCATCCGCAGCGAGAACACTCGACCGGAGATCGCGGTGCGCTCCATTCTTCACCGCCTCGGCTACCGGTTCCGGCTTCATCGTAAAGATCTACCAGGGAGGCCGGACATTGTTCTGCCCAAGCACCGGAAAATTATTCTCGTACAAGGCTGCTTCTGGCACGGACACACTTGTCGGCTCGCGTCTAAGCCGAAGTCAAACGAGGGTTATTGGCACACCAAGATTGAGACCAACCGCGCTCGCGATGCACGTAACATTGACGAGCTGACCCAGCGAGGATGGGCAGTGCTCGAGCTGTGGGAATGTGACGTCCGTCGGCTCGAAGGGCTGGAGGAAAAGCTGCAAGCCTTTCTGGCCAGCTAGGCGGTCTGCAGCCAAACCCTGTAGGCTTCGACGTCATAGCGTGCGAGGCTAAGCAGATGCGCCGTTGCGTCGGCCATATTCTGACTCAGGCCGGCATCGTCTGCCAGCTTTCTGTCTGCATCGATACGTCTAGCCACCCGCCTAAGAGCACGCGTCGCGAGCGTACCTTCGTCCGGTGCCGCGACCGGCTGGTTAGCAAGACCAAGGGGATCACCAGCCGGAATAAACGTAGGAGTAAATTTCAGCGCGAGCGAAATCAGGTCTTCTGGTTCAGCGCCCTTGTCCACGCGATAGCCAAAAACGCTGCGAAGCTCCACGGAAGTCGGCGGTTGGTGTTCAAGCGCCAAAGCCACGAACCACTTGCACAGGCCGGTGAGAAACACGGGTAGCAGGCCAGCAGGCGTCGCGGCCGCCGCAGCCAACGCCTCGGCGGTTTCAATAGCGAAATGATCCCGCGAAGCCTCGCGGAACGGCACGGACTGCGCCAGATTCGCGACATACTTGCCAAGCAGCGCCTGCAAAACCTGCTCATTGATGTTAGGTCTGTCGGCGCGCGTGGTCAGCAGAAGCAGCCAAGGATTCATCGTGCGGGACTGTAGCGCTAACAGACTTCGAACGGCTTCATAGTAGCTATTGTCCAGCGTACCAGGAGCCTGTGCGCCGAAACCATCGCACAGGTCCAGATTAATCACGTCATACGGACCCAACTCGCGCGCCCTGCGAAAAGCGATTGAGTCCTGATTGGCCACCCTTGCAAAGTTGTCGCCGATCACATCAGACATGGGATCAACCCGCGGCAACCGACGCACCTCGTCGAGGGAAATATTCAGCTCGGTATGCGCCTTGCTGGCTGGACGAGCGCTACTGTTAAATCCAAGGAAACGCAAATCAACGTTCTGTGTCTGACAGACAGCAGTATGGAAATGCCGCAGATCGAGAAGGTCCACGCCAGGCAAGCCCAAGTATTTCAGCACGCCGCCTACGGGCGGTACGTCAGCAATCATCCGGACGATCTCATGGCACCACTGATGGTGGCGGACGTACTGCTTGCGCGGCCGGTGCCAAGGCAGAAACTCTTTTGTGGCAGATGGCATCGGTGCCGCGTACTCAACCATCTCGACGATATCATCCGCATGTTCTTCTTCATCGTGTGCCGCGTCGTTCATTATTCCCCTGGCGCATCAAGAATTTCATAGATGGCTTTTAGCAACTTTTCCTGTTTGCGCTTCGGCACTGCGTCCAGCAAACCAAAAGACGCTAGAACCTGCGCGATCGCTTTCAGCTTCTCTTCGAGAATGGCGTTCCGAGCCCTTGCCTTCGAGGTTTGCGCGCGTGGCCGGTCGGGTACGATGGCCGCACGGGAGTACACGTATGACTCACCACTGGCCTCGGACTTCTTTCCAGTTGTAGACAGTTCAATGGAAGGTGGCCTGGCCCCGGGGTCATCAGCTTCCTTCTGCCAGAGATCGCTGGCGACGCGCTGGATTTCCGAAACAGCCGCCCCCTTGCTTTCATCCCGAGTCTGCGCGCGGATGTCACTGGCCAAGCGCTTTTGAGCCGAGGCAAGCTGGCGCAACGCGCTGTGTAGCCACTTCGTGATAAACACTGAATGCGGATGCGCGTTGTTAAACGATTCCCGGTCGATATTCAGCGCACTGTCGAGTCCCTCGCTGACAAAAATCTCGCACGTTATTTGCCGCAGGCGGGTTTGCTCTGATACTTGGTAACGCATGAACGTAGGATCAAAAAGCGTGCCACTCGACCCGTGGATGCGGACCAGCGATCCTTGATGCTCGACCGGCGCCACCTTGGGCGTCCAGAACAGATAGGCCTCGAATGCCAAGGGGCCGCCACTCAGCTCGCGCGGCAGCTTTTTGAATTCCTCCCTACACTTGCCAATGAACACAAGCTGATGCTTCAACGCGTTGTTGGTCGCGGGCAGGCCTCGGAACTTAAGTGGCCGAGCAAGTTTCAAGTCATCGAAGAACACATCGAAGCCACCGACCAGACCCACCGGGTCGTGAAGGTCCGCTTTTTCGCGCAGAGGAACACCCGCCGCATCAAGCTTTTGCGCTGCGCCTTTGGGCTGGTTAGACAGCATGAATGCCTCTGCCCAGCCATCGATGTCCATGTCGAATAGGTGCCCGTCAACGTATGGCAACGGGACCGCAAGACTCAGTTGCCACACCATGCGCAGGTAGTAGTCAAAGATGCGATCGAGCTGCGGATTAGGCGTGGATAGCTCAACTTCATCCCAGACCGCCTGTACCAGCTTTCTAAAAGCCTCCCCAGGTGGGTCGCCCTTCTCCCATGGGAGCGACCATATCTTGCCCGCCGTCTTCTTCAGCAATTCGCCGCTGTTGTCCACCCGTCCGATATGGAACCGCGGTGGCTCGATCGCCAGCTTCTCTTCCGAGTCGAACTCCGATTCGTTCTGCTCAACCGCGTTCCAGATGTCGCGGCTGCGCAAGGTGTCGCGAGCCTGTGGCCGGATACTGGTCAAGACGATCGTAGTACCGTGTGAATCTGTGTCGGCCGCCTTCTCGCGCCATATATTGACTTTCCCGGACTCAAATTTCTTCTCGCCGTCATGACTGGGCGCCAGGTCTTCGTCCGCGTATTGCCGCAAAGCAACGGTCGCAACAGTCCTGTGGTCGTCACCTTTGACTTTGGTGATAATCTGGAAAGTGTGCGTCAGTTGGGAAACGGAGAACAGGCCAATACCGATCTTGCCGATGAGGCGCCGACCATTCGGACTACACATCGGATCGTTCGATGCAGTCACGCCAAGACCTGGACCGGCTTCGCTGCGTTTCGCGCTACCGCCTATGTGCAGCAACAGATGGGCAAGTGCTTCAGGTCCCATGCCGTGCCCATCGTCTTCAACAGATATCCGCTCGAAACGCGGGGCATCGGTCTTGATGACCACTCGGCTCGCATCAGCGTCGTAGGCGTTAGATATCAGCTCACGCAGCGCGGAACCCGGCTGCCGGTAGATACCATCGGTAACCCGTGCTATTACGCGTTCGTCGGTTTTGAGGGTCGTCTGGACGACATCCTTCGTCCCGTGGCTCGCCCGGATTGAAGCAACAAGTCCAAGTTCGTCATGGACTTCCGTGACGTTCGGTAACTGCGACGCCACGACTACCGGCCGTCCAGCGAGCGCTTCACTGCCAGCGCAACGCTGCGGGCGAGCGGCGGCGGTACTGCGTTGGATACCTGTTCGACCTGTTCAGACAGATTTCCCTCTAGCACGAATTTTTTCGGAAAGCCCTGCAGCAGCAACGCCTCGTAGATACTGAGCCTGCGGCGACCATCAGGATGAACGTGTATCTCGCGGTGCCCAAAAGCAATCGTCGGGCTTGCCAAATTCCAGTTCAACCGCTTGAAACTGCGCCCGTCGCCGGTTTCAGCTTCGGGGTTCTCAAAGCGGGGGGACTTGGGCTGCATGGTCCAATGGTTCGGATGTACCGGGATATCTTTCGGTTCAAGGCCATGCTTGAAATAGGCTGGCGCCTTCAACCCGCCGATCGCTTCGCGAACCGTCTCCAGGCCCTTGCGCTTGCGCGGCTTCACCTGCGAATAGCCCTGCCCCCTTCGCATCCCGGACAGTACAATACGGCGGCGGTTCTGGGGCACACCAAAATCGGCGGAACACAATTCCTTCTCGGTCACATCGAACCCGAGGTCAGAGATTCCGTCCATGAGTGCCTGGTAGGTCGCTGCATGCTTCTTATCGCGGATGCCAAGCACGTTCTCGAACACAATGAATTCCACCGTGTAAAGACGTTGCAGTTCACCGACAATCCGAAGGTACAACTCTGGCAGCAGATTACGCGGATCGTCGCTCTGGGACCCCGTATTGGCACGCGAAAACCCTTGGCAAGGCGGTCCGCCAATCACAGCAATTCGCTGGCCGGGCGCAAGTTTCTTCTTTACTTGTTCGACTACCCCCTTCGGCTGCAGCTTGATAAGGTCTGCAACGACAGCTTTCGTACCCGGAAAATTCTTGCGATGAGTGCGGATCGCCGCTTCAGCGGCATCGAGCGCCACTGAGACTTTGAAACCAGCCTCCTTGAAGCCTAAATCCAGTCCACCGGCGCCCGAAAACAGGCTTACGATTTTGGGTAGTGTCTTGTGGGATACCGACGCCTTGCGCCGAGCCGCCCCCACAGGAGCGCCCAGCGTCTCACCCGACGCGCTGTGTGTGTTTCGGAAGCTATCGGACCGCATCATTCGCTCTTTGCGCGCGCGCCGCGCGATCTTGCCGGTTCAGCACGTGTGTCTAACCGGACTAGTGGCTCGTCGTGCGTGCTCAGAAAAGATCGAAGTGTCTCGCGTATTACCCACGCGGTCGAGACATGGCTCGACTCCGCTGCCTTCGATAAGGCCGCGTAGAGATCCTCGGGAACCGAAACTGTCGTGCGGATCGATCTCGCCATGCACATGGATACCTTGGGGTAATTGCATCATCTTAAATCACGTTGATGATAGCACCGCTGTAGGGCACGCTGCCGGAGTGGGACGTTGTCGATCCACCACCAAGCATCGCCGATGAAGAAGCGATCTTCGATCCTGCGCCTGAGGCATCCGGATCATATATGTGAATGCCTGGCCGGCCGCAATCTAATGCGCGGATTTCCAGGAACGCGTACACCGTGCGGTCAGAGGGTGGCACTTTAGAATTGGCGTCGCAACCCTCGCTAGCCCAGTCACGCTGAACATGCCACCTCAAATAACGGTTTAATGGCAAGATGTAGCAAATTATTTCAATACCGGGGGCGAGGTGGCAGCATGGCCTACACAACGATCGGGCGCGAACGAAAACGATGAACAAAATGCTGTGCGCTCGCGGCCGGCCTTCCGGCAATCCATTTTCGTCGAGTCCCCACCGGCCAGCCCACGTTTTAGTCTCCAAAACCGAGGAGCAGCCGTACAGCCCTGCTCCGGCTTGGAGGGCGTCGCCATTGGACTGAGGGACTAACATGACGCTGACCAGCGCCCAAAGGGTCCTTGCACTTGCCATAGCCGTAGGCGTCCCGGGCGTTATCGCCTGGCTTCTCCGCTATAGCGCAACCGCAAAAAGGCGAAAAGTACTTCTGAACCCACGGGCTATAGAGGAGCACGTTAAGTCCGTAACGGCATCGCCTGCGTCCGAGCCGGCGAACCAATTGCCGCGGCGTGCTCAGACTGGCGACGCCTATCAGCTTGTCGTCTCTACACAAGGTTCCGTAGCAGAGTTAGCGCCGAACCCAATAGTCGCCGACCACAATGCTGCCACGCTAGACATTAGCGCCGTTGTGGAAGAGGCGACCGATCAGATGCACCAAGGCGGCGGCATAGCAGCGTCTAAAACGAACCAAGCTGAATCAGGATCGAAGAAACGCTTTCTGAACTTGGCTAAGCAACTTGTAGTTTCCGCTCAGCCGCCGCATCCCGCCGGCACTGCGGCATTGCCGGCGGAAGCCCCGATTATCGCCGCGCCGCCGGAAGACTCTGCGGTACCCGATCTCTTCCCTTCTATAGAAGAGGAAACGTCACACGCTTACCGAGCATCCGAACCGATCGCGTACACCCCACGTCCATCCGAGGCAGTATGTGTACGCGCCACTTTGCCAACGAGCATTGGCGAAGTGGATGGTTCTTTCGAGTCCTGCGACCACATAGCAGCATGTAGTGCCATTGACGAAGAGGACCATCTTCTAAAGCGTTTCTCGAATGCCGACGAAGACAAAAATGCGCAGACAGACTATCCGACAACGGCTAGCTTCGTTGAAGACATAAGTGTAGAACATGCATCGAACGATGGTACAAGCCAAGTCCTCGGAGCACCCAGCAACGCTCCCGGCGTGCTTCCCGCTCTACAAGACGATTCACCAATGCAGTTGAAACCAGGTGAGCGCCACCCGGAAGACCTGGCATCGGCGATCCAGACAAAGCCGGCCTCCCTTGATGCCCGCGTGAGTGTGGCCATCAAATCGCCGGAGGATCCACGTGTAAAGGACGTTCGGCACGACGACCAAATGTCGCCGGAAAGGACGCCATCACTAAATATACATAACGCCGTGTTGATAGCACTCGATGTCGAAGCTTTGGGTGAAGCACAAACGTCTCGAGACAAGCACGAAGGTGACGGATCGGATACAACAGCAAAGCCGGCCAACGAGTTGGGGCCTTTCGCTGCCGCCGCGAAACAGCAGCGCCGATATCGACCACCGGTGCGCGACCCGTCAAATATCCGTCCATCACCGCGCCGCGAGACTGCCCGTACCCGTGATCGTGGTTACACCGTAGATGTTCGGGTGCTGTTTGGGAAAGGCGGGGTTTGCAGGGTGTCACTGCTCCCTCGCCGAGTTGAAGGTATGCCGCCGAACCTGCACCTCACGGGCCCAGGCGGCCCGCTGGAAATCTCCGAAATGCAGGACGGCTGGTACGAAGAAGTGGTTCCCTTAAACCTTGGCGATCTATTGTCGCAAGGCATCGCCTGGGAGTCCGCCGCAGACGATGGTCGACGGTACAGTTGGGCCTTGGGCGGACGCGAGATCTATGTGCTGTCCGCGCAGCCGCAGCTAAGCGGCTTCTTGAACACGCAGCGACTGACGCTGAACGAAAAGCATGTCGTCCTGTGCCTCGCAACCAAGAAAAATGAAGTGCTGGCCGCTATCGCCGAGACAGGGTCGCCGGTTCCCACTGTACTTGATAGCGGCGGCGTGCCTGAGCACTGGGTTGTTTTGCGCGATGTCGTGCCGCGCCTATCTGTGAAAAATTCGCTGAATGGCGACATCACCGATTGTTTGCGCCCCTTGCCCGATGCTGAGTTGTCGCTTCAAGGTGGCATCCGCCTTGCCGGCAACCGCTGGTTAGCGGGCTTCCCTCCGCAGATTCGAGTCCGCGGCGACCATGCATCTGTGACATCCTTGTTCATCGACGGCCACGAAGCCATCGTAGATGCTACCGGCGCATTTATCACAAATGGCTGGAATGCGATTGGCGAGCACTCGGTTGCGGCCGCTGTAGGCACGCGGACATACATCATTGAGGGCCAACAAGAGAGTTGGCAGCCTTGGGCGGCCCACGCATGGTCGCTCGGTGAGGAAACTGCCGCGGAAGAGTTCCAACACCCGTCCATATGCGGAGCCCTAGTTCAGGCGCCAAGATCCACCACTTCCCGAGGGCGCGCGTTCGTGGTTCCCGCGAGCAATGTTATCCTGGTTGGAGCGGTACCCGGAGAAATCGAGATCTGCAGATCTCGCCGAGACGTGCTGAACACGCACTGCGTCGGCTTCCCGAACTTCGAGCCGGTGTGGGCACTGCCGGCGGATGCACTGCGATGCGACAAGCGCATGACACATGTCATTCATTTGAACCTCGGTGCCGACACAGTCAAACAACAGCCTATTTCGCCGACACGGCACCGTCCTGGAAACAATCGCTATGATCATGCCCGGCGTGCCTGGTCCGCCGCAATACTCGCAGCTTCGCACAAGGGGTTGGCAGTCAATCCGCACGAGCAGCCTGTCATAACTCTTTGGAGGCTATACCGAGAACATGCCCGCGCGATCGCCAGGAGAAGAGCATGAGCGCCAATCTTCTTTTACTCTGGATGTCCACCCGGCAAACCGGTTCCTGGCAGCAGTTTCGAGCTGCAAGTGAACAGCTCCGCGCGCAAAGCGAGGAGGAGCCAGAAGGGAGCGAAGCGCTAGAGAGTCAGCAATTCCCACTGCACCAGCAATTTCGGTTTAACCTGCAACGCCTTGGTCACGCGGAGTTCTTCGCGGTTGATCAGAGCATAAATTGGCGTATTGCACCGCCGGTCCTGGCAACCACTAGACGACGCGATGGGTGGGCCGGGGTAGTTACAGGCGCCCGTTCAAGCGCCCTTATCGAACGCTTGAGCAAAACCCCCGTTGCTCTTGAGGCCGAACCACAGTCCGCATGCCCCGACCTATTGTTGCTGGCGAGCCAGGATGCCAGTGCGCTAGCTACTGCAGCCGCGCGGGCAGGCCTGACCGTCCAGCAAAACGCGCCGGAAACTATTCTTGCCTGCCTACCGCCAGTGGACGCTAAGCACTTACGCGCGTCCGCTGCGTTACCGCTGGGGACGGATTGGAAGATCGAGAGGTTCTGCACGGATGAACTTCGATGGATACCAGCCACACGCTCGGGCATCGCGTCGGCCTCCCACCAGCTATTTCGCTTCGAGCACCAGCATAAGAAGCATCATCTCTTCTGCGCGGCGGGTCTGGTAATGAGCGTCGCGCCTCAGGTTGGCAAGTTTCTAGCCATAAAGCGGCGCCGACGCCAAGTAATCAAGTACGACGCGCAGCACGATCGCTTCACCTTGCCAGCCACATGCCGCCCCCCACTTCTCATTGAACGGGCCCTCGCACTCTGTTCGGGCCGACCACCGATGTATGAGGTTATCGATGGGAGAGGATGGGTGCACTACGATGATGTCCTCTTGCCGATTGCTGTGACCGCCGCTTCCCTGATGCGCCAGGAGATAAGACAGTGAGCAACCCCATTGCCGTTTTCAGGAATTTGCGTGCTACCTACCTGCGCTATCTAGACAGTCCCTACGACCTGCGCTATCCGGAGCTTCTGACCGAACGGCGCCAGCTCCTGGATGTCGACGGGCGGCTGTATCGCCAGCCACTGATCGAACCCGTGCCGGCATATGTCTCGTCAGGCCAGACTTTTGGTGAGGCTGTTCAGTCGCTTCTCTCCTCGACTTGGTCGCCCGGTGCGCGGGCAGATCTGGTCGACTTCGTCTCCAAGGGACTATTCCCTGTCGCGCCACCGGGCGAACCCCCTAGGAACCTGTACGCGCACCAGCGAGAAGTGTTCGAAAAGTCAGTGATTCACGGCCGGGACGTCGTCGTGACAACGGGCACAGGGTCTGGCAAGACCGAGTGCTTCTTGCTGCCAATCGTTGCAAGCCTCGTCCGCGAGTCAGCCGCGTGGCAAGCGCCCAATCCCAAGCATCCACTGTGGGACTGGTGGAACCATCGCATGCCTGGGCGCGCGACTCAATGGCTACCGCGCATACCTCAACGCGCGCACGAAACCCGACCGCCAGCGATCCGAGCACTTGTCCTCTACCCGCTCAATGCGCTGGTGGAAGACCAACTGATGCGGCTTCGTCTGGCCTTCGACTCCGACGAAGCAAGAAACTGGTTGCGTCTAAATCGCCACGGCAACCATCTTTATTTTGGGCGGTACACAGGTCGGACACCCATTCCCGGCGGACGTGGCGACGACAACAAATTGCGACGGGAGCTTCGGAGTCTCCATGAGGAAGCCCGACAAGTGCTAGGACACGACGCTGAGCCGTTCTTCCCACGGATGGAAGGAGCGGAGATGTGGTCGCGGCAGGACATGCAAGACCACGCACCGGATATTCTGATCACCAACTATTCGATGCTGAACATCATGCTCATGCGTAGCGTCGAGACATCCATCTTTGATCAGACGCGCCAATGGCTGGATGCCGACCCTGCCAACGTCTTTCATCTCGTTGTTGATGAACTCCACACCTACCGCGGAACACCTGGCACCGAAGTCGCTTATCTTATCCGGGTCTTGCTTGACCGACTCGGTCTCACACCCGACTCTAACCAGTTGCGCGTCATCGCGTCGAGTGCATCGATATCCGACGATGCAGCGGGGAGGCAATACCTTCGGTCGTTCTTCGGGCGAGATCAAAACAGGTTTGACCTAGTGGGGGGCACAGCACGGCCGCTGAACCCAAATGCGTTCACCGGTGTACAGGCCAATGTTGCTGCGCTGTTGCAGCTCAAGACTGCATTGGACGGACAGACTGCAATTTCTCCCCAAGCGGCAGCAGACTTTCACGCTGCGACCGGCGCCCCGCAACTCCCCGCGGCAGCCGAAGCTCGGCAAGTTTTAGCAGCGGCACTGACGCATATCGATGCTGCGGAAGCCCTGCGGCTCGCGTGTGCAACGGATCCTGGCCACACTTCGAATATAGAGCCGCGCTTTCCAGGCGACATCGCTCAAACGATGCTACCCACGAGAGCGGCAGAAGAAGCGGCGGACGTTGTCGAAGGCCTTCTCGCGGGATTATCCGCAGCACAGGCGCCGGACGGAGCTTCGCCGCTTCCCGTTCGGGCACATCTTTTCTTCCGAAATCTTCAGGGTCTGTGGGCCTGCACAAACTCTGCTTGCACAGAGGTCCCTGTACCGCGGACAAATCCCGTGCCTGTGGGCACTCTCCACTACGTCCCTACCCTCACCTGCGGGTGCGGATCGCGAGTTCTTGAGCTTCTCTATTGCGAGGCTTGCGGAGAAGTGATGCTCGGCGGATATCGCAAGCCAGGTGACAACCCGAACGAGTGGTATTTAAGCGCCGATCATCCGAATTTGGAACAGACTCCCGACCTAGCGTCCCTTGATCGCGATCACCTTAACTATGCCGTTTTCTGGCCGTCGCAAGGCAGCACACCGGTCGACGCGGTTTGGACCCAACAGAATGTGCGCCGGGAATGGCGGAGCGCCACGCTCAGCAATACAGACGGGTGCCTCGCGATCGGCGGAAATAGTGGTTACCTGTACCACGTTCCTGCCATGCACGCGTCAACCCCTCCGATACAGCCGAGCGCAAACGACGCGCATCCATCGCGATGCCCTCGTTGCGACGCATACTGGTGGTCGGCAAACAGGCAGATCGGCTCGTCTATCCGCACGATGCGGACTGGTTTTCAGAAAATCGCGCAGGTGCTGTCGGACACTCTGCTCCGGGATATTGCTCCTGAGGGAGGGCAGCAAGCGCGCAAGTTGGTCGTGTTTTCTGACAGTCGCCAGGATGCAGCAAAGCTATCTGCCGGGATGCGGTTCTCGCACTATCGGGATGCTGTACGCCAAGGCCTGTCGGAAGCGGTCGATTTACAAGGTAGTGGGGCCCTGGCTTTGCATGCGCAAGCGAGCGGCCAGTTCGTGGCGCATGACCAGACCGACGCAATGCAGTCCTTCATTGCGGGACACCCCAGCGAAACGGCAGTGATCATGATGGCCGCTAACCCGTCGACACGCTCCCACGTGTCGGCGTCACATCCACCACTGACCTATGAACAACTCGGACAGCGAATCCTGACCCGCGCGGCACAAGGGCCGTATCCGCTAACGCCAATAGCCGGCGATGCAGCTTCGCAATTGCTACGGCGTGGTATGAATCCCGGGGGATTCACAAAAGAGGTCATGTGGACCGACTCCGACGCAAGGCATGGAAGCTGGCGCGACCTTTATGAATGGGGTACGCCCGGAGCAGTACCGCAGGCGAAGCAGCCTGCTGACCTGGAAGCCCCGCAGCGCCAGCACCTTGCACTCGTAAACGAACAATCTCAGCTGGAGACGATGAACGTCGTTTTTGCATCGGGTCGTAGAAGCCTCGAGTCTTTGAAGCTCGCCTATGTCACAACGGATCGAATCCTGCATCCGGCGCCTGACGACCTTGCGCAGCAGACAGCGGACGGTGTGATTCGGCTGCTTGGCGCACGCCGGCGCATGTCAACCCACGCCGCGACGGGTCAAACCAATGTGCCGGGATACCTGTCCCGATACGTACAGGCGGTGGCCGCCGCAAACAACCGTGTCGCAGCGACCCTTCAGTCAGAGATTCTGGATTACCTGCAGGGCGCCGGCGTCATTGATCAGTTCATCCTGCAGACTCAAACGCTATGTCTTCAGCGACCTGGAACGCATTTCTATGAGTGCCAGCAGTGCAGGCGTATTCATCTGCATCGTGCAGGAGGCGTTTGCACTGACTGCCTTTCCGATTTGGGCGGCCCTGAGCCGATTTCCGAAGCGCCTGAGGATCATGACTATTACCGGTATCTGGCAACCGGCGCCGGGCCCTTATTTCGGCTGAACTGCGAGGAGCTGACCGGACAGACCAGCAAGAATGACAGCCGCAAGCGGCAGCGCCTCTTCCAGAATATCGTGTTGCCGCCTCCTCAGGAAGTTTCGCTTACGGACGAAATCGATCTTTTGAGCGTCACGACAACGATGGAAGCTGGAGTCGACATCGGCTCATTGCTCGCTGTAATGATGGCAAACATGCCGCCTATGCGCTTCAACTATCAGCAGCGCGTTGGCCGCGCTGGCCGGCGTGGTGCCGGACTTTCCGTTGCTTTAACACTTTGCCGCGGCCGCAGCCACGACGACTACTACTTCCAGCGCCCCGAACGCATCACGACCGAGATGCCGCCACAACCTTACGTGGATATGCGGCAGGAGAACATCCTTAAACGAGTGCTGGCAAAGGAAGTTTTGCGCCAGGCTTTTCTCTCGCTCGGGCTTTTCAACGGCGCTGGAACCGACAGCGTTCACGGAGAGTTCGGCACTGCAAATGATTGGCTTGCAGTGCCCGGCACCGGCGTAGCCGGAACCCAAACCACCGAGCAATTGGTCGCGACCTGGATTCAAAGCGAACAGGCCACGGTGGAGCATATTGTCGATGTTCTGCTCGCACACACGACGATCGAGTTGCAGGCGCGACGCAATGAGATTCTCGACTATGCATTGACCGAATTGGTTACGCGGGTGACTAATGCGGCCACCCAATCGCAACTCCCACTAATCGCACTCAGCGAACGACTGGCGAACCAAGGCATTCTGCCGATGTTCGGGTTCCCCACTCGTGTCCGGTACTTGTTTCATGATCAACCGGGCGGTGTGCATGAATGGCCACCAGAAGATGTCGTCGATCGGGAACTGGACCTCGCAATTAGCCAGTTCGCTCCGGGCTCGGAGACTGTCAAGGATGGACTTGTGCACACCGCGGTTGGCGTAGTGGACTACCAGCCGCGTGGAAACGCCGTGATTCAAATGCCCAACCCGCTGGGAGACCCTATTCCGGTCGGCCTATGCAAGCGATGTCAAGCCGTGGACGCATCGCCGCAGCCGCCGGCCGCCTGCTCGGTATGCGGCGCGATGCAGCCGGACTACGAACTGGTCAACCTATCGCAGCCGCGCGGATTCCGCACGGCCTATGGTGGAACAAGCCGAAACTTCGATGGCGTGTTCGAATGGACCGCACGGGCCTCGCGTCCAAAGATGAGCCTGAGCAATGTCCCGATGGCGGCAGCCGCCAACTTTGAGGTCTGGAGCGGGACCGATACGATCTATATCGTCAACGACAACAACGGTAGGCTCTTTGATTTTCAGCGTTTGGCGAATCAACAAACGTGGGGAACACGGGAAGCATACGAGAAGGTAGATATTCCGAATCCGAGGTTTGAGAACGGCGGATTCATCGACCGGCGAGCGCTTGCATCAATCAAGCCCACGGATGTTATGTTGCTCGGAATACGGTTGTGGCCTGCTGGTGTGAAGGCGACGCCTCTCGACGTCGCGGGTAGGGCTGCGCTGTATTCTTTCGGCTTCATGCTTCGCCGCGCTGCGGCAGTCAGACTCGACATCCACGAGCGGGAACTAAAGGTCGGTGTACGCACGCTACCGGACAATTCGGGTGGCGTGGTCGGCCAGATATTCATGTCTGACAGTCTTGAGAATGGTGCCGGCTACAGCTCGAGGTTGGGTACGGAGTCGGAGACGCGAGCCTTACTCGAATTCGTATCCGGGCGGAACGACGCGACGTTCTTCAACCCATTAGTTGCGGAGGTTGATATCCATGGCAATCCCGCGCACGCGTCCCTTTGCCGAACGTCATGCCCGGACTGCCTGCGCGATTTCAGCAATCTCGCGTATCACAATATCCTCGACTGGAGGCTTGGACTCGACATGGCGAGGTTAGCGCTAGACGCGACAGCGGCCATAGATTTCAACGAGCCCTACTGGCGAGGACTAGATGCTTTGGCGGCAACCCCCTACTTTGCTGCGCTGGGATGGCAGCAGACCACATTGGCCGGCCTGCAAGGCGGTCGCTATGGAAATGTCGTTGAGGTCATTACACATCCACTGTGGAGCGCCGACCCAGCAAATCGGCATCCGCAACTCGACGCGGCAATTGCAGAAGGGCTGGCAGCGGGGAGGACCGTTCGCACAAGGTCGCTGTTCGAAGTGCTTAGGCGGCCGTTCTAACCAAAGGCTATCGCCCGCCGCAAATCGTCCGCAGAGTTTTTTACGTTTTGTGGTGGGCTCGCCAATAAGTCAAGTACCTATCGTGTCCTCTCCGACGCAGCCCGAGTGCCATTGCGCGGGCATTGCCATGTTTCTCAGAGTCTTCGCGGGACTGCTTATCGGCGCATACATCGAAAGCTAACGTCTTACCACCTCAACATGGACGATTCAGGAGTGTTCTATATCTTTCCGACGCTTCACTTCCACGTCGATCGCGTTGAGTTGCGCACTCCACCAATCGATTGCTTCTTTTAGGACGTCTCTACAGTCGTCCCCCTCCCATGGCCCATCAAGAAGAGGACGATAGACGTTCTCATCCAAGTTAAACACCTGACCGATAATTTTCGGCTCGCCACCATTCAAAGGAATGATCGGCAGTCGAATAGCCACTTGAACACCATCGAGTGGATGTACATCGCTGCGATACTCCTTCAACACGTTGTTTCGCTCACGTTCGATGAACTCCCGAAAAATCTCATGCTCGGGGTTGCACTTCCATCGTTTGAAGAAATCCCCCGCGACTTGTTTGACGAAGCGATCCTTCCCGTCGACCTTGTCAAGGACATGGCCCACGGCGCGAATCAAAGCTACCGCACCCGCCCAAACAATTCGCCATCGCTGAAGATCCTGCTCCGCTTCGAGCATATTCAGCGCAACGCGGCAGTCTTCAAGGACTTCCGTGGCTTTCCAGGTCATGATGTAGACGATTCAGAGTCCGAAGATAAACCCGATTCGATGATGCCATGCTGGCCCGCAATCCTATTCTGGAACATCAATTCTCCGATTAAGGGTCTGGAATTCAGTCTGATGTCTCTCCGTTTGAGCCACACACAGGCATGAATTGCAGAGGTTTGCTGACCGACAAGCAACCTGGCGGACTGCAGATACGTCTTCATCCATCAGGACACGTCTGCAGCGTGCCATTGCTGGAGAAGCTCTCGGACCTGTTCGTCGACGCGCTCCTTTGATATCCCGTGACTCTTAAAAAGCGTTCTACCAGCACGCCAACATCTCGCCGAAATGCAGACGATTCTTCAGCAATCGCACCATCCAGGCGACGAAGGGAGCGCTCGAGCGACTGCACCATCGTGAACAGCGCTTCTGCTATCCATGCGTGATCGATGTACGAGCCAGTCACGTTCGGCCAACAGCGCGGAGTGTCATTGTGCCGCACCACGAAGACAGCAAGTTGGCTTTCTCCGTTTGTTTGATAGTCGCACCGAAGGTTTTGAGCTGCTCCTTTTCGACGAGGGCATCACCGGCAATGCGACCCATACCCTGGCTAGCCTGCGCGAGCAGACCCAACACCGTCGCAGGGCTTCCCTTGAGTTCCTGCAACTGCCAAAGCGCAAAGCCAACCTGCTGAGTGATAGTGAAAAGGTAAGCGTCATTTGAAGGCCGCATGTACAGGGAGCGGGATAGTGTCCAAAGTAGTTCCCACCAAATAAGTGGTGGGGAATACTTTGTCTAAAGATGACATGCAGGTTTCGAATCGCAAAGGTCGACCGAACTACGACCCGGCCTACAAACGACTGGTTGCAATCGCCGCCTGTGAATCCAACGTCTCCGTGGCTAAACTTGCTCAGTCCCATGGACTCAATCCAAATATGGTTTTCAAGTGGCGCCGCGAATACCGCGCCGGATTGCTCAGCAACGGCGGCATCGGAGCGACGTTACTAATCCCTGTGACCTCGCTATCAGAGGTAAGCGCGGAGCGGCCCACGGCGCGGATGGCAGCCGCAAACTCAGGGACGACGCGACAAGCGTCGAGATTGAGCTTAATGGTGCGCGCGTTCGGCTCACTGGCAGGGTCGACCGGGAAGGCTGGTGCGAAAGACCAAGCGTCACTCAGGCCGACTCGAGCCACCGAGCGATTGCACAGTGTAGTCATTGGGGTATGCGCTGACCGCTTCTTCCAGACCACGCGCGGGACGTCGACGTTGAAGATTGACGCCGCGCCACAGACCTGCCGTCGCGAAGGTAGCCCAGAGAGCGCATCAACTGGAGCCGTATCGCATCGCCATCGCCTCGGGCGGCGCGAACACCCTTGTGATTCCCCGGCGGCCTATACATGAGTTTGAGATGTTACTTCCAATCCTGAGCAACTCTAGCGGCGTGCAGTTGCGGCGAAGTAGGAGACTAGCGATCCGGCGAACAAGCACGCCACCGCCGGTACAACGCTGCGGACACGTCTTTTTGCTTAAGTAGTTCACCGCGGGCAGCTTTGATCACAACCTGAATGATCCGCCTCTCACATGCTGACGGCGCTGCTTTGCAGAGAATGCATAGCGCTGCGGTGATCGAAGCCTCGTAAGCGCGGCCCGGCACAGCAGCAGCTTGATCAGGCGATACGACCGGCTCGTCACGGCGATTCCAATGATGCGGTCGCGTTACAAGTTCCGCAAGCTCCGTCGCGTTCCACCCCTCAGTCAGAAGCCCTTTTATCTGAGCAATATCCGAAATGTGTTGGGGGCTGTATCGTGCGCCAGCCGCCGTACCTTTCGGGGGCGTAATCAGCCCTAGGTTCACGAGTCGGTGTATTTGCTGGCGAGTAGCGCCCGTTGCCGCCGAAAGCTGATCGACGTCGAAATTTCTCACATGCTCCTCCAACTGTGCTGACGAACAATGGTTTCGCGGAGCCCCGTCAATTTATGTCTCCATGTTACCCGTCGGAATTGACGCAACGCGCATGCTCAAGATACCGAGAAGCCTATCGGAACTTGGGTGGCGGACCGTTCGGAATATGTACCAGATCGTGGCGCCAATTGTATTGATGCGAGCGGGAAAAAAGTTGTGGACGCTGAACATCGCGGCGTTTAGTTTTTCCCTCTATGTCATTCAACGAATATGCACAATTTCCGCGCGAACTAGCTGCCGCACGCCGCGAAGCAGGCCTTAGTCAGAAAGAGATCGCACTCACGCTCGGCATAAAACAGAGCTACCTGTGCGCTTTGGAAAAGGGTCGCCGACCGGCGCCAAGCGACAGTCTAATTTTGCGGATGGCAGAGGCGATCAACGAACGTACCGCCGTAAGCGAGGCGTTTCTACGTGCCGCGACCCATGATCGGGCGATGGCGGGGGTCCTTGATCAAGGCCGAGCGCTTCCGGCAGCTCGAGCTATTTCGAGGATCCTGATGGCTGTGGGAGATCTATCGGCCGGCGAGCTGGATGCCCTGGCGGACTATATCGCAACCACCCACGCAGCGAAGAAGCACCTGTTGGCGTTGGCGGCGAAACCGGACCGGACGTTTTTGAAGGAGGTGGAAATGAAATAAAGAAAACGGCGAGCACCCATAGAGAGCAGCCCGCCGTGGAAGCCTTGGGCACAAGACCCGAAAGCATTGCATAGGTCGAGTATCTCGACTGGGCTCCCACGTGTCAAGACGGTTTTCGCCAACCGTCAACTTCTGCTCGTCTGGTTGACACAGAGACTGTTCACAAATGAACATAACGGAGCCTACTCATGCCCAAAACTTCCAGGCGTAACCCCGTTGCATCAGCCCTCCTTGAAGCGAGCCTCGTTGATCCCGGTCACCCGTCGACGCGGCGGGTGCGCAAGATCGTTACACCTTCAGGCCGCAGACCACGTGGGAATTTCCCAAGCCGAAAGTCGTCAGCACCGGCCAAGTACGAAAGCCTCATCGAAAAGATGGTGCTGCGCGTGCTTGAAGTTGCGCCCTCGGTTAGGAAGATCGTCACGCAACCCCAGGTTTTCGAGTTCCACGATGCGCGCGGCAAGCGGCGCTACACGCCAGATGTCGCAGTTAAAACCGACCTGCTCGACTTCTTCATAGAAGTAAAGGACGACTCGTTCTCTTCCGATCCTAAGACCGTTCGGAAAATGCGTGGAGCAGCTGAACACTTGCGTCACGAAGGTCTGACTCTCGTTTTTGTTCTACGAAGCGACGTACAGCAGAATGGTTTGCAGGACGACCTGGAAATCCTGTTTCGCAATCGGCCGATACGTGGTCGCTTTCGAGACGACACCGACACGACCATGTGGGATCCCGAAAAAGGGACGTGTCCGCCGCCAGAAATCCAGCAACGTTGGGACAACGCAAAACGAGCGTGTGACGAACTTCTCCACCGCGTGATGCGGCGCGACCCTGACGATCTTCTTCCTGTTGTATCAAATAATTAGGAGTACAACATGACAAGCTTCGTAAAGGATCAAATCGTGTTTCGCGGTGATGCGCAATTTCGCGTTGTGCGTGCGCAGGGTCTTGTAGCCCAACTCGAGAATATCGTCACTGGCGATTTCACCAGCCACGAGCACGATGATCTTCTTGAAGAATACATGCGTGGTTATTTGCGAACAGCCAACACCAAGTATTACCGATTTCCTCGTCGGGAAACAGGTGGGAATGAAGAAAGACGGCCGACGATGGAGGAGCTTACCGAGATCGCTCGGATTAATACGCGGCGGCGGATCAACTACATCGTCGGTCTTGAACGGGAAGAGGCGTTTGGTAGCTCGCGTGAGAATCTTCGCCGAGCGATTTTCAAGGTTGCGAATGAATTGGCAGATCCTCGGCCGCCCAGTGAGTCGACGGTCTATAAATGGCGGCGCCGCTTTCGTATTGCGCGATTCGATGTCAGCGCTCTATTCGAGCGCGTCGACTTGCGGGGCGCTCCCGGAAAAAACCGCCTTGATCGGACAGTTGAAGCGATTGTCCATGAAAAGATCGAGACGGTCTTTCTGAGCAGAAAGACTGGCAGCGCGGAGGAAGTTCGTGACGCGGTGTCTCTCGCAATCCAGGAAGAAAATACCACGCGCATCGAAGCTGATTGGTTGAAGCTGCCAGGCCTCAGGACGATCCAGCGGCGTCTGGGAGAAATCAACGCCTATGACAGAGCGGTCGCTCGCTACGGCGAACGCGAAGCATCCAGGCGGTTCGCAAATCATCTGGGCGCACGCAGGGTCAGCCGAATTCTAGAAATTGTCGAAATCGATCACACGCCAGTCGACGGGATGGTAGTCGATGAGGATGGCATCGTCATTGGGCGGCCTGTGTTCACCGTGGTGTTTGACCGTTTCTCCCGATGCGTACTTGGGTATTCATTAAGTCTTGCGGGTTTCGGAACGCATGCCGTCTTTGAGGCACTACGCCACGCGTTGATGCCTAAAACGTATTTACGAAAACGCTATCCCGAGTTGGAGCTGACGTGGGAATGTCACGGCTGGTTCGAGCTGCTACTTATGGACAACGGGCGCGAATTCCATTCGCGCGCGGTCGAGGATGCGTTGATCAACCTTTCGGTAATGTCGGAGTTTGCAGCGTCCAGGGATCCGAATGACAAGCCGTTTGTCGAGCGATTCCTTAAGACGTTTAACTACTCGTTCATTCATCGACAGCAGGGCACTACCCTCGCGAAGGTTCACGAGCGGATCGGGTTTAAGGCCGAGGACGAAGCATGCCTCACTCTCGAACAGTTGAACTCGATCATCCACGTTTGGATCACATCTGCCTATCACTTGCGTCCCCATCGGGGCTTGTCGGGAAGAGCGCCGATCGATGTTTGGAGGGAGAGCGCGCAGGCCTTTCCTCCGTCGCTCAAGTGCAACGCGGAAGACCTGGATATTGAATTTTCATCGGTCGAAGAAAGTGCACTACAGCATTACGGTATTGATCTGAACACGTTCTCCTACGTGTCGGAAGACTTGCTGGCATTGAGGAGACTCCTCCCTCCGAAATCGAAGGTCACCGTAAAGGCACCTTACGGCGACGCCGGCATCATCTGGGTCTGGAATCCACTCGAGAAGGTCTATATCAAAGCTGAAAACAAGGACCCGAGCTATGGAGGTTTGACAATCGAACAAGCCAAACTGGCGAAGAGGGCGTTGGCGAACGGACCAGATTATCAGCGGACGAGAGCTGATGCCGCAGCGATCATTCGACAGAAATCCGAACAGGCGATGCAAGACTCTAAACTCTCGAACCGCAAGAAAGGGGCGCGTATGGCAAACAAGACGGCGAAAAACCAGAACAGGGATGTGCCGGAGAAAGCGCTTCCGACCCCTGCGCCGTTGCCATACACATCGAGGGACGATGACGGGATGTTGGAGGATTTCGAAGTGGAATCTATCGGCCGCGACAGGGAGGTGTGACATGAGCAACAAGCAGACGGCCGTCACCATCATCAGATCCTTGCGACGCAGTTTCACCCGCTTCCCGCATGTGAAGCGAGCAACTGCGGCTCTCGATCGCTTATACGAGTACGAATGTGTCGAGGAAGAGCCGGAACATATGATGCTGATTGGCGAATCGGGTGTTGGTAAGTCAACGCTCTTGATCCGCTACAGTGATCTTCACCCCGTTATCGAACACGAGGAATTCACGGAAATACCGGTGTTATATGTCAAAGTCACGCCGTCGTGCACGCCGAGGAAGCTCGCCGGTTTGCTTCTGAGAGGCCTGGGGTCTCCTTTTTGGAATAAGGGCAAAGAGGATGAGTTGACTGTTCAGGTCGAGTGTTTGTTGAAAGCGTGCAAGGTAAGACTAGTCATTCTGGACGAGGCAAATCACCTAGTTGACCGCGGTGGAGAGAAAACTCAGCACACTACGGCAGACTGGATCAAAACGCTGTCCGATGAGGTGCACATACCCTTTGTGCTTGCCGGAATTCCTCGCATCGAGCGTCTAAACCATACAAATGATCAGTTGCGAGGACGCTTTCGGGAAGTTGTCCGTGTGCACCGGTTTTCAGTTGCAAACAAGTCGGCAGAGCTTGAGTTTCGCAGCGTTCTCGCAGCGTTCAAGAGGGTCCTTGATGATCTTCCAACCGTGGATTTCTCGGAGTCAATTCTGGCGCGGCAATTTGCGTTCGCGACCGACGGCAGACTTAGGGAGATAAGAAAACTTCTGGTGCGCGCCGTCGAACTTGCATTCGAACAGCAGCGGCCGGAAATCACCTCCGCCGTTTTGGCGCATGCATTTCGGCAGGTCATCTTTCCCGACGCGCCGAACGATCGCAATCCGTTCCATCGATCATTCAACTTGGTCCCTCTGACCGCATTGGGTGAACCCTTTGCACACGTGGAGCGCTGACATGAACAACCAAAAGAGTTCTGGCGAATCGATTCCGTTGCGACCGATCCTGCAGTCGGACGAATGGACCGAAACGTACCTTGGCCGTGTTGCTCGTAGCAACGGCGTGGCTCGGCCGTGGCGTAACGATCTCGACCTTGTTCGTCCGCTGTTGCGGGCCACTACCAGGTCGCGGACGGATGGCGTTCCGCGGTATGGTGAGCTGGAAATGCCCAGATGGGCTACGGTCGGGCGCGCTGCACAGATTCGTTACTGCCCGGCGTGCCTGGCGGATTCATTTCATATCCGCGCGAGGTGGCGTCTTCCAATGCTCGAGGTATGCACTCTCCACAATATCAGGCTGAAAACGGGCCTTGTTGAGCCAGCTGTTACAGGAGGATACAAAACACCTGGCCGGCGCCTGGTTTCTGAGTTAACGCTCGAAGAGGCGTGGGCAGACTCGGTTTGCCCGATGCAGGATGAGCGCCTCTATACACGCGCGGTCTGGGGGCCGTTCGAGCAGGCCGTCGTTCGTCAAACGGCAACCGACGACATATGCAGGTCTCTTGCATGGGCCCTCCTGGCAGAGCGTCTCCTTGATGCTGTTGTTATAGTCGTGCGAGGTCCTGGTTACCCACGCAGAGACCTTTCACGTAGCACGCATCGGGCTCAATGGTTGATGACATCTGGACTCGTGCTGTCAGCTACATCAGAGGGACTGCTGGGTTTCCTGAAAACGCTGCTGCACCCAGCACGGCGACGAGCCGCATTGTCATGCCTCCATTCCTTGATAGCAAGCGAAGCGCACGAGCCTACGATTTTGTCGCTGCTGCCTCTTCAGGAGCTATACGACAGGATGATGGCAGCGGCGCCGACGGGGATGCTTCAGGCGTGCGGCGCCCTACCGAGGAGTCAGCACCCGGAAGAGTTCGTTAGCCAGGATCGGGCTGAAGCAGTGATCGGATGTCCGGCCGGAGTCCTAACATTTCTTCTGCAGAAACATGTTTTTTTATCAGTTCGCACTGTGGGTCACGGACGGAAAAAATATGTCTTTATTCACCAAAGCGAAGTGGAGGCTTGTCGACGCTGGTTTAGCTCTCTGATGAGTTGCGAGCAGGTCATGGCTGACCTGCAGATCGACCGCCGGGGATATCGGGTTTTCTTGGATGCTCGCCGCCTGCGTCCTATGCATATGGCTTCCCGCAGTTGGCACCATCGTCAGGATGTGGCGGCGTTGCTCGGTCAGCTTGATAGCGTGGCGCGGGCATTTCCGCCCGAAGCCGCAAATTTGCAGCGATTGGTGGGTGCCTGGATGTTCCGCCGCGGAAGACCCAGGACCATACTTATCCAGGTCGTCAATGAAATTATACGTGGCGACCTGCCGCTGTTTCGCAAGTTGGGCGAGCCGGGCTTA
>Ga0073928_10002771_pt1 | contig 29149 bp, 13 predicted proteins | sample PaiPotPPA55metaG_FD_76969 | JGI IMG/M metagenome (GOLD analysis project Ga0073928, IMG submission 76969) | Iron sulfur acid spring bacterial and archeal communities from Banff, Canada, to study Microbial Dark Matter (Phase II) - Paint Pots PPA... ...
TCACCACCCCGCAACCAGATCGTGCTTCCAGGTCTAACTCGATCACCCTTGAGTGCAGATGCCAAGTCGAACGGTCTAGCCACCGTGCCTGGATTGTTCGCTCTGCCATCTGGCGCGACGTAGCATTCTCTCGATGTCGAATCAGCACCGATTCTCCATACAATGGGGTGCGGCGTAACCTTGTGTTCGCCACGATCTATCAAAACAACATTTGCCAGCACGAATGAGCTAAGGATCACTCGTACCATCCAGATCGTTGAAGGGAGCATCAGCATAATAACTTCACCTCAGGCCGGACGCGCGGAAATCGACTGACCCAGCCGTGAACCGCAGATGCTGCGGTGTGGACTCGGTGCGAGAGACTAGTACGAGCCGTGGTCGCCACGCCTCTGCGTTAAACTTCTACCCGATGGTCCGATTTTACGATGTCGTCCGTGGCGGAGCTTGGCGTACTCAGCAAAATGACAGTGATGAGCGAGAGCACAATCAAGATCCCATGTCGCGCAACTATACGATTGTCTGCCATAATCTTACTCCTTACGATGGGATACGAACATTTCCTGAATGCTCCGGACGCGTTGACACCGAATCGATGCGATGTGCCCGGTGACGCGAGGAAGGCCCGCAGTGTCGCAGAGTTTCTCAAGGCAGCTCTGCCTAGACCTCCTACTTTAGAGCGAATTCACCTGGCGGAGACTGGAGTAGACTTGAAGGCAGCCGTATTGAACTCTAATGCCACGCGAAACCTGATGCGAGCGGCGATATGCGCTCTAGAACACGAGATATGAACGATGCACAAGTTGTCCTGATCACAGGAAGCAGCCGAGGCTTCGGCCATCTAGCAGCTAAAACGTTGGCTCTCAAGGGCTACACGGTTTTCGCGACCATGCGCGATCCGGCAAGTCGAAATGCGGCCGGTCGTGATAAGCTGATGGAGTTGGCGAAGCAGCACAGCCTGCAGGTTATCGATCTGGATGTCAGCGATGACAGTTCCGTCGAGCGGGCGGTGAGTGAGGTTATTGAGGCGGCCGGTCACATCGACGTACTGGTGAATAACGCCGGATTCAGCATAGGTGGTATTACCGAAGCGTTTAGCCTGGAACAAGCTCACCGACTCTTCGAGACGAATTTTTTCGGGGTTGTGCGGATGAATCGCGCAGTCGCACCGCACATGCGCCGTCGCGGCAAAGGCCTTATTGTTCATGTTGGTAGTACGTCAGGACGTTCGATATTTCCCGGCATGGGACTGTACGCTGCCACAAAATTCGCCCTCGAAGCCCTTGCGGAAGTGTATCGCTATGAGTTGTCCTCGTTCGGTGTTGATTCGGTGATCCTTGAGCCCGGCCCCTACGCCACGGAAGTATTCGCGAATAAGGAATTACCAGCAGACCTGCAAAGGCTGAAGGATTACGAGAAAATTCTAGAAAAAATGTCGAAGATGTATAAAGTTCTGGAGACGCAATTTGGCAATCCTCAAGAGGTTGCAGACGCCATTGTGCGAATCATCGAAACACCAGCAGGAGAGCGTCCGCTGAGACAGATTATCGGCCCTGCTGTTCCCCAATTACATGATTTGAATGAGGCATCAACGCGAGTGCAGCGCGAAATCTTTGATTTTTTCGGCATCGGCACCTGGCTGGGAATTCGACCATCTCCGGAGCGTTCAACCATGTTACGTTTCGGCTGGGGTGGGGGTCGTAAGCCCCGCTAGGTGGAGGCACTAAAGGATATCACCTGGGTTCTGAGGTCGCCGTTCCCGCAAAACGAGATAAGGTGCGTTCGTACCAACTCTGGCGCTTGGGTTCGACCACGATCTTGGCATGTTGCATCGGATTTTGCAGATCCTGAAAAGCTCCCAAGACGCCGCCCAGTCCGACGTGACTGGTAATCATCGGTCGTACATTGATCTTGCCGCTCGCGATATGCTGCAGTGACTCCCGGAATTCGTCTGGAGTGTAACCAAGCACAAATTTAATCGTCATCATCTTGTTGACCGCAAATACCGGCTCGATGCGATCCTCGGTCAGGCATACGCCGACCACAATAAGTCGTGAATTTGGCGGCACACCTTCGAATATCTGTTGAATGAGACCTGGAGTACCCACACATTCAAAAACAACGCAAGGGCGCTTTGAAGCGTAGGTGGCGTAAAACGCTTCATATCCCGAGGCGGGCAAGGCTCTCCCATTTGGCGCCGCCATCTCATCCCATCGCTCGAACGGGGAGACCTCGCGCGGGTCGACCACAACATCTGCACCAAACGACTCGGCTAATCTTCTGCGGAAAGGACTGAAATCTGCGGCAATGATCGGGTGTAATCCGAGAATTTTAAGACCGGCGATGACAGACAGACCAACCGGCCCACAGCCCAATACGAGCGGCACTTCATCCGTGGTCAAACCTGCTTCCCGAACCGCGTGCCAACCGACAGCCATTGGCTCGGCGCAGACAACTTGATCGTTTGAAAGTCCCTCGGGCACTTCTATAAGAAGAGATTCCGTGAGGAGCATGCGTTCGGCAAACCCGCCCGGCAGGTCGTTGGAAAACCCGATAGCGTGAAGCCTACCTCCGGCAAAACCAACGGGCATGGAAGTAACTCGGGTACCGCGTTTAAGTCGTCCTTGAGTCTCCGGGCCAAATTCGAGGATCTCGGCGCAAAATTCGTGCCCGAAAACCACATCGTTCTCCGGATCAAAATCAAAGGGTGAACCCGTACGCCTGGCCATAGCCGCGGCCCCGGTCGCAGATTGGAAGGTGTGAAGGTCAGATCCGCATATGCCACAACTCAGGCTCTTGACTAAGACCTGCCCGGGTCCGGGAACCGGGTCGGGGATCTGCGCAACCTCAATGGTACCCTTTCGCAATACGGCGGCCCACATCTCCGTTCACCTTTCTTCCGTGACGCAAAAGCGTTTCTCGCGCTTTCTGGCGAGCAAGCTAAACCTATCATTGGGCTGTGTCAACGTTTGGGTCTGCTTCCCGAATTGCCTTAGGACTCCTCCGGAATTTGGAAAGCACTGATGTAGTCGGCGAATCGGAGGCGCTCGCGATCCGCATCGAGACCAAAATCCTCCAAACGGTAACGATGCGCCCCATACTTATGTTGGGGATGCGCCGCTAGATATTTCTCCATGCGGTCAAGGGTGCTTTGAATCAGATCGAAGTCAAACTGCCGATAGATTGCCTTTACGACGCTAATGGGGTCGCGCACGAGTTTGGAGTAGTCGGAATCGTAGAAGTGATGTGCGGGGAAACGCGAGCGATCAATGCGGCAATTTGTCAGCCCGAGGCTCAATTGTTCTGCCGACTCTTGGCCCAGGCGTGCATAGTCCACGACGGAATAACACAAGCCGCGAAATGTAGCCTGCAGGCTGCAGGTCGACGGCAGGGCTTTGAGCGGGTCGCGATGAGTCTGAATAATGCACGCATCTGGAAACACAGTCAACAATGCGCTCAGCGAGAAGATATGAGTTGTCGATTTTAGGAGCCAGCGATGGCCCGCGCGCTGATGCTGCAGGACTTTCAATTGTTTTTGATAATATCGGTAGCTTTCGGTTCGCTCCCGTACATTGAGCCACATTCGATACTGTGTCACGTCATACCAGAAATAAAGAATCTCACTCTCCAGACTATTCAGGAAAAGAATGTTGCACTCTTCCGGATCATTTGGGCCGCAGTCGTGTTTGTGCCGCAACTCCGGCAGATAATAATGGAGTTGACCGCTGACATCTGCAGCGTACCGATAGTCGTGGTGGGGCCGGCGCTGTCGGGTAGACGGAGCGGGCGTACTAGCTTCCCAATTGATCAAGGGCCGATGGCTGGAATCCTGTGCGAGCAGGTTGAAGAGAAGCGTGGTACCAGTACGTGGAGATCCCATGATGAACAGCGGTCGCCGGACGGGAACTTCCAGTGCTTCCGGATGTGTGCACCAGTAGGCCTGGAGCAGCAATCGATTTGATAGTGCATGTAGCAGAGTCTGGCGCACGGCCAAACGGCCGAAAGCATGCATCGGTGGAGCTTTCTCAAGCGCTTCCACAAAGGCTCGCAGGGGTTCACGGAATTCATTTCCGCCAAAATCGTGTAGGCGAGTGCGCTTCGATGCCGCCCGACACAGTCTTTCAGGGTCGAGATTTCGAAAGTCAAACCCGAGGGTCTGCAAACCTGCGCCGACGGCGTTGATTACCTTCAGCGGGAAACGCTGAGTAGGTCTCCTGTTGAAAGCCGTCAGGCATAGATCAGCCGCTTTTGGAGCAGATTCTTGAAGCAGCGGTGGGCCTACCTTTTTGCTAGTCAGAGTCGTTGGCACTGAGGATCCCCGGCGATACTGCCGCATCTTTGGGGGGGATTTCACCCAAGAGTAAACCGGCAACACGCGATTGAAAATAAGTTCGGCCCTGGTGGAGAGAGAAATTCGTACATCCCTCGCACTGTACGCTTGCCACTGGAAGCAGTGAACGAACGCGGTAGCTAGCTTAGCTAGCTAAGCTAAGCTAGGGTTGTTGCCTTGCCGCGTCCCAAGCTGCCCTTTCGGGACCTTCTGCTCAAACCATTATTCCTTCAAAATGAAGTCAACATTACTTTTTGTTTAGGAGCCTTGACTTTGTTTACTCCCCCAACATCCGCCAATTGCCAGGCGATCCCGCGTTCACTGTCGATGCCCTCAAAGTAACCCAGCAGCAGCGACCGGAAGTAGATCCCCGGGGTCAGCGACGGCCGGCCATACTTAGCCGCATAGAACTTCGCACACCGTCCCTCCACAAACTCATCGAACTTCTCCCCATCCGGCAGTTCATTGAGCCGCTGATAGAACGGATGTCCTGGCGCCGAAGGCAGCTCCCTATGAGCAATCCAAATGTCTTCTTGTTTTTCCCGCTGCTTGCGCGTCCCCATCGCCATACGCGCATTCTACGGATCCTACCTGTGGATCCTTCAAACTCTTTTGCTTACGCATCCGGACTTACACCCCGGGCTGCTAGCGATCTTCCAGGCTGCGGAAGGAAACGCGGGCGTGGAACCGCCGTATGAATCGCGACCGAGTCACGATCCAGTGGAGCTTTACTCGCACGCAGGCTCACAAGAAAGTTTGGCTACAAATCACGCGGTCACGGTACTAGAGATTCTGAGGTTGAACCCGAGTTCCTCAGGATCGAGGTTGCGGTGATCAAATCCTTCTCCCGAAGTGTGTAGACTGCCCAGCTGTGGCCATTCATACCTTGCGTGCGCTTGCCCGAGTCGAGCGCAAAGGCGACTTCCACACGACCAGTCATGGGATCCGCCCGCTTGATCATCAGCGATTTGCCTGAGTCAGCTACGGCTCGACCCAACGCCTTCTCCACGGCAGACTTTGCGCACCAGAGTCGCATTTTCCATTCCTCTAGTTCTGCACGGTCCAAACCCGAAAGCACCTTTTGCTCATCGGGCAAGAATGAAATTTGCTCGGCAGCACCCAAACTCCTGACATCGAGAGCCAACGCTTCGGTTTCGTCGTCGTCAATAGCGGCCGCGACGACCGTTCCGCGAATCGTGGTCAGCGCGATCCGGGGCATGTGAGTGAGTTGGGAATTTCCAATTCCCTTCACGATCGGCCGTTCCTCTGCATCTTCACCGATTTCAATCTCTGCCGGAACGAGAAGCAAACCGTAACGTTGCTGAAGCAACATTCGTACCGCGTCCTTTAATGCGAGACGGCCCCGCAGCCACTTGATGCGCGTGCGTTCGTTCGTTTTAAGGTTCTTCCAAACCTCTCTTTCCGTTCGACTCAAAATCGTGTACGCGATAGCGCGATGCCAGATCCCGCCGCTCGATTCAAGCAGTTCAACCTGAGGATCGAGCAAACGGCAGCAGAGGAAACCATCCGGCTTTGAGAAGCGACAGGGGGCATCGGTCCAGGGAACACTGAGAATGGTTTCTCGGGGATAGTGGCAAATGAAATGCCAGAAGGCTTCGGTAAAAGCAACGCGTTTGTCGCGCCACCCGCGCGCACGTAGTTGTACTTTACCCTCCCGGATGATCTCGAAATCACACACGATCTGCGAATCTGAAACTTGGAGGATGTGCACGCGGCATTTTGCTTCTACGTTTTCTTCAAGACAGGGCCCAAAAACCTCGATCGCCTCGACCTCGAATGGGAAGAGATGAAATCCTTCGCTGAACCTCTCGGCTGCCCACGCGGCAAAGACCTGGCCTCCCAAGTCAAGGACTATGGGATCGACGAGGAATTCAGGATGTCCCGAGGCGCGGAATATGCCCTCACGAGCGCTTCCCTGCAGCGTAGCTTCGGTACCGCCTTCCCCGGTAGCGTCCATGGAAACCAACCCTTGGAAACTAGGGCCGTGAAACATGACGTTTTCGTAGATCTGTTTCCGGCTCCACTTTGAGGGCTGTCGGCAGGAGTCGGGAAGATCTTTAGCATTCGGAGCAGCGCCGTACCGATCTCCTAAAACCACAGTTGCCTCAGCTAATACCGTGGGAGGAATGCCACTCTGCCCTGCTTTAAGCTCATTCACTGCCGATATCTTTACCTCTAGCTTTAAGCTCGACGCGTCAGCACGTTTGGCTGTTACTTGCAATGCCGTTCGACTCCCATCAGCCATAATCCAACGATGCGCTCGAATCCGTTCCATCCGGATAACGAGCTTCCCTCCGCCCAAGGCGGCACCGGCTTCGGCCATGAGTTCCAAGCTGAAGGTCAGCGGCAAGAACGGAATTCCTTTCAAGTCCGGATCGGCTTGAGACATGGGTTCTCCAAGAGTGTGGTGCTGAAGGAATAAGTGCTCATCCGGATCGAGGCAAACCTGCGCGTTGAGTTCGCGAGCGTCGGGACTTATGTCAAATTCCTTCAGCATGGGAAAACAAGTTGCCGGTTTATCTGCGTTCGGCGTAGTACTCGCGACGCCACCTCCCTGCTCCGTTTCTTCTTCATGCGCTGCAGGCTCTTGCGGCCCTGACAGAAATGCGATGATCTCCTCCGTCGTCCGCAGCTTAGCCACGACTTCCATATCTTCCGTGCGAGGCAGATTCGTAAGCTGCTGAAAGCTGCCCAAGATCTCGATTCTCTTAATGGAATCGATGCCGAGATCTGCCTCTAAGTCAGCACGCATCTCGATCATGTCTGGCGGGTAACCGGTCTTTTCCGCGATCACCCCCAAGAAGATGCGGCTAAGTGCCTCGCGACTGGTTGTTCCTTCCTTAGCGGAAGGTACCTCGTTCTTATGCAATGGCTCGGTCTTATCGCCTGGCTCGACCATCGGGGCAGGCGACGTCGGTTTGACCTCGACGGAGGAGAGAGTTGGAGCCCGAACCGGCACCGGCCTGGCGTCCGACGGCTGCGAAGAATGAGCCAACCCCTCCTTCTGAACAGTCGAAACGGACTCCCGACCCGTCTCAGCGGCACCATTGGAACCGAGAAACGCCTGCATCACGGACCGTTGAGTTTCGAGAAACTCCTCCATAATCCGAAAATGCGATTGAATAATCTGAGTGCGACAGTCCATAGAGTCAGGGTCCTCTGTAAGAGATAGGTTGTCACCAATATCAGGGATGATCGATTCCCCTTTGGAACCATTCAATACTTCACCTAAAGGTTTGCCGTTTGTCGGAGATTGCGCGGATTTTGCCATTGTCAAGGCAGGGTCTGCACTTGGCGCACCGGCAAGAACCGATGCAACTTTGGAAGCAGCCAGCGTCTCGGATTTCGGGAGGGATGCTGTCTCGGTGCGCTTGAGAGTAAATCCTTCACGCAACTTCATGACAGGTAGGCCCATGGCGATCTTCACCGTACGTGATGATCGAGGACGCCCGGCGCTCTTGGTGGGGCTCTCGAAAGACAACTCTTTAGGCCCCCGATGTAGATACAAATAATGCAGGTACATTGGGATTCCATTTGCAGCCAGTAAGCCCAAGGCGTGGTTCAGTTGGGTTGTTCCGGCCCGATGCCGCACGTCAATCGGCAAGGCAAGATGTTGCTTAGCAGAGAGTATGTCGTCGATGAAGGCAGAGAGGTTTCCTCTCGGCCCAACCTCGAGGAACAAGCGAACGCCATCCTCATGCATCGCCTTAATGGTTTCGCGGAAACGCACAGGGCGCGCCCACTGACTCACCGCAAGAGACCGGATCTGTTCCGGGTCACGTGGAAACTTGGCCGCCGTGGCGCAGGAGTACTGGTCGCACAAAGGTTCCACGATGTTAAGGTTATGGAAGAAGCCTGCGACCTGATTCGTGAAGGGCTGAAACAAGGCAGTGTGGTAGGCGCGACCGAATGGCATCTCGGAGCAAATGGCTCCCTTACGCCGCAGCTGCGCCGCCGCTTTCTTGACGGCAGCATCGGAACCGAACAGGATGGTCTGATGTGGACAATTGTCCATTGCAAGATGTAAACCATTCCCGTTCGACTTCAGGACCGAGAAGGCAAGGTCGGGCTCGCTTCCGCTGACCACTAAAAGGGATCCCGTCGGGATCAAATCTGCGCTGGAACACTGGTCGTACACATTGTTGAGTGAGTGCATCGACTGGATAAGCTCATCTTCTCCCGACGACACCCACTTAATTGCGCCGCATCCTAACAGCGCCGAATATTCTCCGGTGCTGTGGCCGACCGTGGCCTGAGGATGAATTCCCATGCAGAATAGCAGCGAGAATAACGCCTGATTTGCCGCAAAGACGGTGGCAGGACCGACGTCCATGTCCCAGAGCCTGGCTTCCATCTCCGCCGTCCAAGTTCCAAAAGGAGGCGGAAAGAGAAGTTGGCTCGGCAAAAGCTTGCTGCCTTTCTGGTGAAACGTCCGCTCAATGATGTCAAACCAGGTCCGGACCAGCGGAAAGTGAATCGACAAATCCGACAACATACCGGTGTATTGCGAACCTTCACCCGGGAATACAAAAGCGATCTTACCTTCCTTCCCAAGGGGATGATCGGCGTAATAGATGCCAGACGGATCTTTTATCTCGGCGCACTTTGGATCCTGCAAAGAAATCCTTGCACGCTCCAGTTTCTCAGCCAACTCAGAGACAGAGGTCGCCACGACCGCAAGCCGGACTGTGTCCGGCTGCAATTTGAGGTTGAGACTGTGTGCGATGTCCTTCAACTCCACTGCCGGGGAGAGTGAGACAAATTTCTCAATGCGCTCACATTGACGTATCAGCTCGGACCGGGATTCTGCCTGAAGGATGCAGAGCTCCGTCGGCCAGTGGTGCTGACAGACGGAGTAGTTCGCCGGATCGATCGGATATTCCTCCAGGATGGCATGCGCATTGATTCCGCCGAACCCAAAAGCATTCACTCCGGCGCGTCGAGGCGTCTCCTGCCCGTGCACCCACGGTCTGGTTTCGGTATTCAGATAACAGCAAGTCTTTTCCACCTCAGGATGTGGATTCTCCACATTGAGCGTTGGCGGTAGCACACGATGGTAAAGAGCCAAGGCACACTTTATCAGGCTGGCAATGCCGGCGGCCGGGATCAGATGGCTAATCATGGACTTGACTGATCCCAGTGCACAGAAAGGAAGCTCACCTTCGGCGCGAGTTCCAAAGACGCGAGCTATTGCTTCGATCTCCGCAGCGTCTCCAACGAGTGTGCCGGTGCCGTGAGCCTCGAGAAGTCCGACGCTCCTTGGGGAGATCCCGGTCTGCTGATATGCGCGTCGCAGTGCAAGCTCTTCGCCTTCTACCCGCGGCGCGAGTAAACCGACGGCACGACCATCGCTGGAACTACTCACACCCTTCAGGATTGCGTAGATTCGATCGCCACGAGCCTCTGCGTCTTCCCGCCGCTTCAGCACCATCATGCCGACTCCCTCTCCAAGAAGGGTGCCGTCGGCATCTTTATCGAAAGGACGGATCTTGTTCTGCTTCGAAAGCGCGCTCAACTGGCAAAACATCATCAGAATGGGGGCGGGGGTGGAGGCTTGCACTCCACCCACAACTGCCACATCGCACTTTCCCGAGCGGAGATTTTGCATCGCGATCTCAACAGCAATCAGGGAAGACGCACAAGCTGCGTCGATCGTGTAGTTTGACCCCATGAAGTCGAACCGGTTCGCAATTCGGCCCGTGATGATGTTGGTCACCAGACCCGGAATGACCTCGACTCCCGTCGGGGGCAGACTACTCCTAAGTTCCTGCTTGATCGTCTCCAGATCTTGGTCGGTGTATTCGGGATGAAGCTGCTTGAGTATTCCCAGCGTCTGGTCGAGAATCAGGGCATGCTGCAAACCAGTCAGGTGGCCGCGATTCACGGAAGCGGCGCGGCCCAGGATCACTTCTACTCCGGTTCCCTCGGGAAGTTGCTTATCGTACCCGGCATCGACGAGGGCCTCATGGGCAACACGAAGTGCTAGAAAATGAGAGGGCTCGCTGCCGTCAATCGAATTCGGCATGACACCGAACTGCAGGGGATCAAACTGCGCCAAGTCACCGAGAAAACCGCCTTTCTTGCAGTAAGTCCTTTCTCCGTCTGTAGCGTTGGGATCGTAGTAGAGTTTCGCATTCCATTCTTCAGGAGCATCGGAGATGGCATCGACCTTACCAATGATATTTTCCCAGTAAGTCCGAAGGTTAGGCGCGCCGGGAAAAAGGCACGCCATGCCAGTAATCGCGATGTCACTCTGACCGTTCGATCCCGATTGTTTGGTGTTCGGCTCCATACGTATAGACCCCTCTATCTGCAACCCGGATTTGCGAAGTGGTGTTATGCCGTAGCCAGGACGACCGCAGGAACGGCATTAGCCACGTGAGACAAGCTCGAAATCTGCTTCGACGTGGATGGCGCGACCAACTCCCAAGGTCCGCCGCCAAGTACGACCTGCACGTCTCCTTTTTTTCCGCGCCGAATCTCATGCTCCAGAGCGCGAATGCCAGCTGTATTCGAAATTAATTGCACCCTGCGCTGCGTCATTTGTGCTCTCACAAGATCGGAAACCATGCCGACTTTGTCCCATGGTCCCCAGTTAATCGAAACTACATGGCCAGGCCATCTGTGATCCAAATATGAGGCGATGCCGTCAATGGCAGCGTTCGCGGCTGCGTAATCAACCTGTCCGCGATTGCCGAAAGCACCGGAAACAGAGGAAAACAAAACGAAGAATTTCAGGGATTCGGACCGCAACACCCGGCTGAGAATGAGCGTGCTGTCAACTTTCGTATCGAACACGCGATCGAAGGATGCAGGCGTTTTTTCTTCGATCAGCTTGTCTTCAATGATGCCCGCGCCATGAATCACTCCGTCGAGACGACCGTGGGTTTGGTAGATTTCTTCCACGATGCGGCGCATCTCATGTTCATCGCGGACATCGGCCTGAACGTACTGAATTGTGGCACCAGCTTGGCGTAGCGAAGAAATGTTATGCCTGATCTCGCGCTCATGGAGCAAAGCCTGAAAAGCCGACTCCACTTCGCTAGGGGTTTGTCGGACTGAAGACTCTTGGCGCATTCGATCAATCAGACACTTCTTAAGTTCAGCGGGCAACGTGAATCGCGCGGTGAATTCAGGTTCTTCGGCCGAGGGCAGTGGCGAGCGTCCAACCAATACCAGCGTGGGCCTGTATTTTGCCAGGACGTGCGCCGCTTCGGCAGTGATCCCGCGTGCTCCCCCGGTGATGAGAATGACGAACCTGGAGTCAATAACGATTCCGTTATCAACAACAGAATGCGGCTTCGGCTTCGGACGCAGTGCTAATCGACGGTGCCCTTCAAATCCAATTTCTACTTCCTGGTTCCCAGCCGCCATTTCGGAGACGATCGAACCGGCAATTTCCCCCGGAGCGCGATTCCTCTCGATCCCAACGACTTTGCAGACCACATTTCGCAATTCGACGGCCATTGTCTTGACCATGCCTCGCAGTGCACCGTGCCCAGGAAATGATGAGGACATCTGAAGCGGCATCATGGTGTCCAGATCTATCGGTGCACAGATCCAACTTGACCCAGTTCTAGCCTCGGCCAGCAAGTCGGGACCGGCCGCCTTCACAAGATAGAAGAAGCTCTTGACATCCTTCTGGAGTTTTTCCTTGCACGCAGAGAACTGCATCCTGTCGACATTTGCCTCTTCACGGAACGGCAAAAGGTGAATGATTCCGCCGATCGGACCTTTGTTCTGGCGGATGCTCTCGACCGCAGCACGCACCGAATCTGCGTCAGTGAGATCTGCAGTGTAGATCTCCTTTGCCCCCTGCGCGTTGTCTTTCGTCCGCAGCAAGACGGATGGAACGTGATACCTCCCCAATTCCTCCATTACTGCTCGTGCTATTCCGCGTTCGTCATCGCTAACCAGGATGACCGATTTGGGGAACTTGTGCGGCGGCACGTAAGCCAATGGAGCGTCCTCCGGAACCATCACAAATCGCGGCAAGTCTGATTCATCGATGGCGGAGGGTATGGAGTCTGAACTTGCTCTGGCGACCACACTCGGGACTTCAGTTTTCTTATCGCCTTCTGCTAACAACTCGATCGTACGCTTGACGATTGCGGTGAGAGTTCTGAGTTTCGTCAACTCCTCCATATCCACGGTAGTCGTTGGGGGGATGCAATGCTGAACGAAGACACCCAGTATCTCGATGCGCTTTATTGAATCGATGCCGAGTTCGGCCTCAATATCCACATCCAGCCCGATCATGTCTTCTGGATAGCCGGTGCGCTCATTCACGACCTTGAGAAGCTCCGCAGTCAACTTCGGCTCGTCCATCTTCTTGAGCTCGGCTTCGGCCGGAGGTTCAGTTTGAGTCTCAGATGCTGGCGCGGGGGATTGGCCTGGGATTGCTTCCGGTTCTGAAACGATGGCTGGACGCTCAACTACGGCAACCGCGGGGTTGATAGCCGGTGTGGGGGAGGAACTAGGCCTGCTGACGAATTCAGGAACGGGTGCTTCCAAGGTCATCTGGCGAACCGCCGAGTGCCCATTACCACCATCCAGACATGACAACATCAGTTCCTTTTGCACGGTAAGAAATCGGGTCATCAACTGATTAAACTGCAGCATCACGGCGCCAGCGTTGCCGTTCGGGATAACGCGGCCAGGCTTGACACTTGCCGGAGCGGGTACGGGCAACCCTTCATTTACGTGGCCTGACGGCGATTTGGCGACTGTCTCTCGTTGCAGCGGTGGCACAGTTGCGGGGAAGTCATGGGCCGGCAATGCCGTGACCGGATTGACCTTTGGCTGTGCGGCCGATAGGGACGTTGGCGGCTGAACGGACGCGGTTTGGCCAACTTGCGCGATAGGGCAGGCACGTCCGCCGTTAACCATCCAGGTTGTTGGTGAGACCGTTTTCTTGCGGCTTTGGGCCAGCAAATCCTCAAGGCCGAGGTCAGTTCCTTTCCTGCCTTCGAACAGCCGGTCAAGCTGCACTGGCACGGCGTGAGCAAACAACTCGCCAAGCGAGTGCAGGAGTTGCAACAGTCCCGGCCGTCCCGATATGTCTGTGGCTATCGCAAGATGGGGCCGATCTCCCAATATCTGGCTCGCCAGACCAGTAAGCACATTGCGGGGCCCGACCTCTACAAAAATGCGGGCACCCGCCTCATACATGGCATTGACTTCACCAACAAAATCAACGGGGCGGACCAGGTGGTCGGCCAGTAGGGTTGCGAATTCACTCGGCGACTCGGGGTAAAGACTTGCGGTCGTGTTGCTAAAGACGCCTAACCGGGGCTTCGCGAATTGCACTTGCGCAAGCCACTTCGCGAGTTGATCGCGGACCCCAGAGATGACTGGCGAGTGGAACGCGCAAGCAACTGGCAGGGGATGGAACTGTATCGCAGCTGCTTTCAACTTTTGACAGGCATTTTCGATGCCGCGCTTTGTGCCGGATATCGTAGTCTGTCGGGGAGAATTCAGGTTTGCAATCCAGACCTCGTCAAGTCCTTTCAAAAGTTCTTTCACAGAACCTACATTCGCATCGACCGCCGCCATTGTGCCTGATTCTGACGTCGTACCCTCGCGAATCAGTCTTCCTCTTGTTTCTGATATTTTCGCGAGCATTTCTTCGCTAAAGACGCCGGCACTACACAAGGCCACGTATTCTCCATAACTGTGACCAGCGACGTAATTGGGACGAACTCCAAAAGACTCGAGCAATCGAAACATTCCAAGCCCTGACACTCCGAGGGCAGGCTGAGCCACATTCGTCTGAATGAGTTTCTGCTGACGGCTTTGCATCTCCTGCGGAGTGAAGCTCGGGGGTGGGAAGACGTAGCTGCTCAAGCGAGCAGGCAACTCGGCCCGTAGAACGCGATCACCAATTTCAAATCGTTCCCGAACCTCGGGGAATTGGATCGCGAGATCGCGAAGCATCCCGACGTACTGCGATCCTTGCCCCGGAAACAGAAAGGCAAGCTGCCCGTCGTCAGTTAATGGTTGCAGGGTGAAGTAAATTCCACGCGGGTCCTGTATCTGGTTACAAGCAGCGTTCTTCAGGTTCTCGGAAGCTATACGGAGTTTTTGGCGGAGATCCTCCAAAGAGGAGGCGATGATCGCGAGGCGAAGCCGGGTTGCTCCGTTCAAGGTCGCACTGTCTTTCTTTGTGCGCTGCCAAAGCGAAGAAGCCAGTTCGCATAATTCCGGATTCGCGCCCTCTGGTAGGGCTCGTTCCAGATTCGCCAACGCCGCAATCATCTCTTCCCTGGATTTGGAAGCCCAGACGAAGAGGTCGCCGGGCCAACGCTGCCACGTGGCTCGAGCCTCGGCACGACTATTGCCGGTATATTCTTCGAGGACGGCATGGAAGTTCGTTCCACCAAATCCAAACGCACTGACGCCAGCACGACGCGGTTGTTCATCCTGATCATTGATCCAAGGCCGCAACTCCGAATTCACATAGAAAGGACTCTCGTGAAAACGAGCCTTGGAATTGGGCTTGTCGACTCCACCAGTCGGCGGCAGAACTTTGTGATACAAGGCGAGAGTAGCCTTGATGAGGCCAACAACGCCGGCGGCAGCTTTCGTATGGCCGATCAGAGACTTGACCGAACCCACTGCACAAGATTCCCCAGGCGCGCCTGAAGTTTGAAAGAGTCGCTTCAAAGCCTCGATTTCGGCTTGGTCGCCGGCCACAGTCCCGGTGCCATGCGCCTCAATCAACTTCACTGTGCCCGGTGAAACCGCTGCTTTAGCATAGGCACGCTTGAGAGCAAGGAGCTGGCCTTCTACCCGGGGAGCAGTGAGAGATTTGTCTCTGCCATCGCTCGATCCTGCAATTCCCTTGATCACCGCATAAATGCGGTCTCCATCCCGTTGCGCATCGCTTAAACGCTTCAAAACCACAGCCGCCACACCTTCGCTGATTGCAATTCCATCCGCGCTTTCGTCGAACGTGCGACAGCGCCCCTGGAACGAGAAAGCGTGCGTCTTGCTGAAACAGACATAGGCAAATGGACTCTGCACCGTGTCTGACCCGCCGGCAATGACTAGATCGCTGGTTCCGGCTTCTAATTCGTTTACCGCGTGGTATATGGCAGCCAAGGACGAGGCACATGCTGCGTCTACGGTGTAGTTGACGCCGCCGAAATCAAAGCGGTTGGCCACTCTGCCAGCGGCCACATTGCTTAACATCCCGGGAAACGAATCTTCAGTCCACTTCGGAAGTTCTTGCGGTGTATCGGAGTCAGAGTCCGAGGTAGCTGCGGCCATGGCGACCCGCATCCCGTAGCGCTGGGCTAGATCGGCGCCTCCGCCTCCCACGCCAAGAATTACTGAGGCTCGCTCCCGAGAAAAGGGACGTGTCTTATAACCGGCATCATCGAGGGCCCGCCGTGCTACCTCCAGAGTTAACAATTGCAGCGGCTCAATCGAAGAGAGAGCATTCGGCGGGATTCCGTAGTTAAGGGGGTCGAATGGCACGTCGTCCAGAAAACCGCCCCACTTGGAGTAGCTCTTGTCGGGAGCAGACGGGTCAGGGTCGTAATATCTTTTCCAGTCCCATCGTTCCTTGGGCACTTCGGTGATCGCGTCAACTTTCGCCAGTATGTTTTCCCAGAAAGTGCGCAGATCGCCTGCCTTCGGCAGAACACAGGCCATGCCAATGATGGCGATGTCCTGGGAACGTCGTGACGTTCCCTTCCAAAGCAGGGATGGGACGCGAAGCAATCTCTCCGTCCCGTTCACAGTAACAGTGTGATGCAGTTGCTGGATTGTGCAGATTTCTTTGCGCAAAGCCGCAACCTGTCCGATCATGTACATCCCGTCCTGCCGCTGTTCGGTTTGCGAAAGCTTTATGAATCCGTCAACTGCGGGTTTGTGTTCTTCGGGGGAGGAGGGTCGCGTAATTCCTTTGGAGGCAATTCGCAAGCGCCCGACGTTCAACATTTCGAGAGCAACGCGAGCCTCCTCTGCTGAAGAGGCGGTGGCCTCGAGATGACGCTTCTGTTGCTCGAAGTAATCAACATAGGGCGTTGGCACGCAACGAATGGCATGGCCTGGACCGGTCTCAAGTAATACAGTTCGGTCGCATCGCAACGCTTCTCGCTGGAACGTACGAACAATTGCGCCTGCGTCCACGGCTTCCTTGGTGAACAAATAGGCGGTTCCCAACAACACGCCAATCTTCACACCGTGTTCAGCCAGCGAAGCGCCCATAGTCGCGACCATCGATCCTGACAGCCCATCGTGGATTCCGCCCGCAAACAGAACATGGCACTTGGCAGCTTCTTTCTCCGGCAACGAATGGAGCAGCACTTCGATCATGGACTCCCAAAGCACAAAGCTAGAGCGAGGACCTACGTGTCCACCACATTCGCGGCCTTCAAAGACAAAGTGCCTGGCGCCATTCTCCAGAAACATTCGCAGCAGGCCGGGCGAGGGTACATGCAGGTAAGTCACAATGCCGTCTTGCTCTAGAGTTCTGGCCTGATCAGGTCGGCCACCCGCTATAAGGGCAAACGGAGGCCGATACCTCCGCACGACCTCTAACTGCTCCTGACGGAGTTCCGCCGGCACAAATCCTAAAATGCCAACTCCCCAAGGCTTGCTGGCCAGAACGCGCGTGGTCTCGCGCATCAGATTGTCAACCTCTGGCGCTCTCATCAATGCCAGAGCTAAGAAAGGGAGGCCGCCACCGGACGCGACTGCGTTAGCAAATTCCGCGGTGTCACTGACTCGTGTCATCGGGCCTTGCACGATCGGATACTTCGTCCCGTGCGAAGCCGCCATTGGCGAATTCTCATTCAGAGGCTTGAGCTTCTGCGCCGCACTGAGGTGAGATGAGGTTGATTCCATCAGCGCGGACACTACACCTTGAACGGTCCCAAAACGTTGTGCCAGACTGGCCGCAAAACACGCGTCTTGTCCGAGTAGCCACACCTGGTCGTTGGAGGACCAGCCAACCTTCTGCTCAACGGCGCGACGCCACAGGAGGGGCTTTTCCTCTCGTGAGTGTGGGGCCGCTGTCAGGCGCTCAGCAGTCTTACGGAGCTCTTCCAGCACAGGACGGCCAGGACGCCAGTACATGCGGCAAGCTGCATCAAAAGTGTTACCGAGGCACAAAGTCTCGCTTCCGTCCATGTGCCCGATTGCGGACTTCACGGTTTCTGGCAAGCTAGATTCGCGCGTCAGCCAAAGCTGGCTGTCGAGCACCGCACCCGCTGCGCCAGCAGCGTAGCAAGCTGCCGACGTGTGCAGGCCAACGCCTCCCTGCACCCAGATTGGCAAGCGGGTACTCGCCAGAATGTGCTGCAGCAAAACGAAGCTGGTTTCCTCGCCGACATGACCGCCGGATTCATTCCCTTTAGCGACGATGCCGTGAACCCCAAGCCGAGCGCCACGTTCAGCACTCTCGACCGAGACACTCTCCCAGAGCACAGTGATGCCGCGGCCGAGCAGAGACTGGATCGCCGGTCCAACGTCTTCACCGTGCACAGCGGTCAGAAGGACGATACCGATTCGCTGCGGAAGATTCTGGATTACGAGCGACAAGAATTCCTTGCGGCGTCCCGAAAGCTTTATTCCGCACAGGCCTGACGCGGAGCGGGCAAGTTCGTTTATCGCCCGTAAGGCGGAGTTCTCATCGTTGCAGTACTCCAGATCGAGCACTCCCCAGGCGCCACATTCGCTTGCTGCGACCGCAATCGCAGGATCGGTCAAACCCGGAGGTGTCAGGACAATCAGTTGGAAGCTTCGCATGGCCTTTTCCCCATTTCTAGAGTCACTGCAACGTGCCCTCGAATCGCATGTTCTGGAGACAGCCACGGGCCTTGCTGCGCTCGAGAAATCAGGCGCAAGATTCGTTCAGCCGCGTCGCCGTATGTAGCAAAGATGTTCTGAGAGTTGGAGACTACTTTTTCCGTGTGTAGGAGGTTTCAAACGCGGAGCGTTCCGGTTCGTCAGGACTGCCGATCCGCATTGTGACCACGAAGTGGTCGCCATCAATCTGGTGAATCGAGACAGAAAACGGATCTTTTCGCGTGTTGGGATCGTCAAGTGTGCCAGAGTAATTGACGGTTGCACCCTTATCAGTGCTCGTACCGTGCAAACTGACAATTGCGGTAGAACCTGCGTACACCCAGGAAGCCTCATATTGCTGGGTCGTATTGTTATACCCGAACATCCGCGTCCCGCTGACCGGTTGTGCTGTCATCGAGTTAACGCTTTCCTCCAACAGAAAACGTCCACCGAGTAATTCGGTAATGATCGAGGAACCACTGTCTTGAAGCGGCTCGGTATTGGGTTTTGGCCAGAACTTTGTCACAGTTGTATATTGGCCGACGCGCTTGGCCAATTCCTTTTGCTGAGGCCCCGGAAAAGCAGCTTGAAGCGTTTCGCGCAGTTCTTGCCGAGAAGCCTCGCTTTCCACCTGCGCTGCGCCACGGCTACCTGCAGCAATCCACGTGAAAATTAGACCGATCACGACGTAACGATTCATTGCTTGATCTCACCTGTTACACTGCTCGGCCACGAACAAACATCGCGTACTCAATCATCTCAGCATCGCTTTGCGGCAACCCACACTCTGGTGGGGATGCCACTGCGCCTGCATCGGAGTCGTTACGGATCAGCAGGTTACGTTCCATGCCCTGCTGTTTCATGCACAGTTCGGAATAACGGCCTTTGGCGGCCAGGAGCGCTTCGTGCGTTCCACGCTCAATGATGCGACCGTCCTGCACGACCAGAATCTCATCTGCCCGCTGGATGGTGGAGAGTCGGTGCGCGATCACAAAGGTGGTGCGGCCTTGCATCAGATGGGCCAGTCCTTGCTGAATGTAAGCCTCCGACTCGGAATCCAGACTGGAAGTTGCTTCGTCCAGGATTAGAATCTTGGGGTCGGCAAGCAGCGCGCGAGCAATGGAAATTCTCTGCCTCTGGCCACCCGATAGCTTGACTCCGCGCTCGCCAATCAGAGTCCCATAGCCGTTCTCCAGCCTGCCTGCGAATTCGTTCACTCCGGCCAAACGGCACGCTTGCATGATCTCTGCCTCACTCGACTCAGGCCGGGAGAATGACACGTTATCGCGTATGCTGCCATCGAACAGGAACGAGTCCTGAAGGACAACTCCCAGGTGTGATCGGTAGGAATCCAATTCAATCGTGGCCAAGTCGACGCCATCGATAAAGATCGCACCTCGCGATGGAGCGTGGAATCCAGCGATTAACTCAATGGTGGTGGACTTGCCGGCGCCTGACGGGCCCACCAACGCAGTAACTGTTCCGGGCTTTGCATGTAAGCAGACATCTTTTAATACGGGATGGACTCCGTCGTAGCTAAAGCTCACATGATCGAAAACTACTTCTCCTCTTACGTCTGTCAATGTAGCCTGGCGCCGGGCATCATAGTCCTCCGGTCTTTTTTGCAGAAGCTCACGAGTTCGCTCAAGTCCCGCAAATGCTTCGGTGATCTGACCGCCAATCGAAACCATCTGTATGACCGGAGCAATCAGAAGACCCACCAGGAGGGTGAAAGTAAAGAAACCGCCTACCGTGATCTTGCCTGCCATGATCTGCTGCACCCCTATGTAGGTAAGCGCTGTGCCGAAGAGTCCCGCCAGCAGGGTAGCGGTGAAAGCAATAGTTGAGCTTGCAGTGACGGTCTTGATCACATTGCTCATCAGACGAAGGTTACCCTGAAAGAAGACCTGCGCCTCTCGTGCCTCAGCGCGATAGGCCTTAATGACCCGCACCCCTCCCAGAGTTTCAGCCAGCCTGCCGGTGACCTCGGCGGCGATCTTGGCTCGTTCGCGGACCATCGGCCGGATCACGTTAATCGCTATGCCAATTGCAGTGGCAAACAGGACAAAGAATATGAACGTGATGGTCGTAAGAAGCGGGCTAATGCGGAACAGGATAAAGACAGCGACGAAGCCGGTCAGCAGACTTCCAATGAAGTCGAGCATTCCACTGCCAAGCAGGCTGCGGACCGATTCCGCGTCCGTCATGATACGGGAAATGAGCACCCCTATCTTGGTACCGTCATAGAACTGAACGGGTAAGCGGCCTACATGACCCTGCACTTTGCAACGAAGGTCATTGACCATCCGCTGCGAAGATCTGAACAGGAGTTGAGTAAAACCGAATGAGCTGGCAGCTTGAATCACAGCGCCCACAATCATGGCACCCATGATCGGTTTTAGCAGGTATGTGTGATGCTTCCCAAGAACATCGTCGATCAGAAACTTCGCGGATACGGGTATTACAAAACCGCCGACGCGATTGATCAGCATTAATACGAATCCCATCAGCAGAACAGAACGGCGAGAACTGACAATGGCGCGCGCCTCCGACCAGACTTCGCGCAGCCTGGTGGCCGTGCCCGGATCGGACTCGCTGTTCCGTTGTGGCGTAGTGGAATCCGTCATTTACTCGCACTCCCACTGTGTCATATGGCTGATCCGGAGAATCGCGGACACGAAAAGGTCAAATTTCGCGCTCTTCCACGCGACATCAATTTGCGCACAAAGGGGAAATACAAATCAGGAACGCCCCCAGTCTCTCTAATGGGAGTACTCCGGGAACGTTCCTGAAGTCGTACTCATTGCTTTCGCATCGAACTACGCTCGCCATGCAGTACCGCGATTAGTTGAGACCCACATAGGGGCTATACATGTCGTGCATCTGCGCACTGCGGTAAGCCGCAGAAGCGCTCGACATATTCAGAACCCCTGTCGGATAGAACGACTGTGACTGGCTGCTGGTGAAGTTGATCGTACCGCATTCATAATGGAGACCGGTTACGGCTCCGTTCTGATTGACCAACATTTGGGCCGAGCCGAGTGCCGCACAGTTCTGGCCAATGTTAAGGTTGTCGACGATTCTAGCGGTCATCGCAGTTTGGTCGATGTCCAACAATTGGCCACGGCTAAACTCGCCAGGATTTGCGGCAATCCGGGTGTTCCCGTTATCAAAGACTGACAAATAGGGCCCCCGGTAATCCCACTCCGCGTCATGCTGATGCGAAAACCAAGGATAGGTATCGCCTGCGTCGGCGATGACGGTGAAGTCTCCGCCGAGGCCCATCCGCCAGAGAATGTTTCCCGTGCCGGCGCCGTAGTTGTAGTCAATCTTCAGCAGCCAATCCTGGTGCCGCAACGACATCAGAATGCTGCCGTCGGGAGCCAGTTCAGCCGAATTGCCGTGCAACCAGTCGTTGGCAATCGTGTTTGGAGGGGTCAGAGGAGGACATCCACCCTGTCCGTTCGAGCACGTCTCCCCTAAGATCGCAGCCCGGCTCGGAGGTAACTGGGTGGCACAGTTCCCGCACGTGACCGAGTTCCAAATCCACTGAAGTTGCATGCTGGGATTGAGAACGACAAGCAGGTTGTAGATGATGTCGGCTCCGCCCTGAATGCCCGTACCCAGCGTGCTGTCGGTCGAGCCGATCATCAGTATGTTCCCGTCGCCCATAGTCCGCAGTTCGTGATCGACGTCAGTCAGCGGTGGCTGTCCGGCAGCGACCAGCTGTTCACTGATTCGTCCCGTGTTGGTCTCGAGTACCGTATTGCCCGCCACATCAAACTCGCGCAATGGCTGTAGATACGGGTTGGGATTCGGATTTCCGATGAACCAGAAGTATCCACCGATTTGGGCGCGCGTCAGATAGCCGCCTTCTCCATCATAAGGCTCGTAATACCAGACAAAGTTTCCGCTCAAATCCGTTGTCGCCTGCACATATGGCCGCGCGCCAAACAGATAAGAGTGAAGAAGGAGGGGTTCCGATGCGGCCACAGTGGGGGCTGGGCTGATGATCGTTGTGGCCGGTAAAGCCACGGTGCTGGGAATTGCTCCGGTCGTGTACACCACCGAAGGTGTGTATCCCACCACCTTGCCTGCCAACAGGAACACTCCCGTCAGTGTGTATTTGGTGCTGGCTAGCATGCCGGCCACGTAGAAATTCATGCTCTTGCCGTTGCACGGTTTACTCGGGGTTAACTGAGAAGTGGTCTGGCTGGCGTTCTTGAACGCCACCAACATGCTTTCCCCACTAGCACATGGCAAGCTGCTGAACAGCACCACCAGCGGATTGGCCGTATTTGACAGCGCCACCGGGTTAGTGGGACTGGCAATCGCTTCGGCCACGATCGTCTGAATTGCTGTTCCGGTCTTCCCCGTGCTGTTATTTCGGGCTGTGACCTGAACCTGGTAGGTTCCTTCCTGCAATGCAGGATAGGAAGGAAACGAGTTGGTCGGACTGAAATCCCGTACCAGCGCCAGCGTTCCCCCTTGGGGTCCGACGTTGAACGCATACATGATGGTGCCCGGATCTGTGTCCGTAGCGGTCGCCGTCCAGGTAACCACGGCACCCACCGGTTGCGGCGAAGGCAACGACCCGGACAGGGTTACGACAGGCGTGGCAAAACTCGACAGCGGCGCGGCCACACCCACCGCCAACGCCATGATCAGCATCAAGCACTTGCGAGTGTTAATTGTATTGTTCATTCGTGTTTTCTCCTTGATGGAATACGGCATCTCCAAACCGCGCCTCTCGGTTGTGGATTTGATTCAGCGACCCCCAAAGGAATGTTTTTGGCTGGTTTTCCAGGGAGGCTCAAACATTCCAACGGTTTACCTGATTGGATCAGGACGTGTAAGAAGGACTACGACGCATTCGTTTGAAGTGAACGATCGTGAGTATCAGCTTTGTATTAGTGCTTGCATTGGAGCCAGGATTGAAGTGACCCATCATTGAGAGCAAGGCCCGAACCGGTCAATCAGGGCCGCTCTGGCATCAATTTGGACCAACATACGGGCTGTACATATCGTGCATCTGCGCGCTGCGATAGCCTGTAGCAGCGCTCTGCATATTCAAGACTCCGGTCGGGTAATACGACTGCGACTGAGTATTGGTGTTGTTGTTGATGTCACCGGCGTCGAAGTGCATTCCTGTCATGACTCCGCTCTGGTTTACCAACATCTGCGCAGTCCCATAGGCTACGCTGTAAACGCCGAGGTCGTAGTTGTCGACCAGCGTCACTGTCATTGTGGCCTCATCAACCTTGAGCCGTTGACCTCGACTGTGTTCACCAGGATTTTGTTTGATGCGCGTGTTCCCGTTATCAAACACCGACAGATATGGGCCCATGAAGTCCCACTCCGCATCATGCTGGTGCGAGAACCAGGGATATGTATCGCCGGCATCTCCGATCATGGTGAAATCGCCATCGAGCCCCATTCGCCAGAGAATGTTGCCCGTGCCCGTCCCGTTGTTGTAGTCGATCTTGAGCAGCCAATCCTGGTGACGCAATGACATCAGAATGCTGCCGTCGGGAGCCAATTCAGCGGTGTTGCCGTGCATCCAGTCGTTCGCGAGCGTGTTTTGAGGTGTTAACGGAGGACAGCCAACTTGTGTATTGGTGCAGGTCTCCCCTAAGATCGCAGCCCGCGTTGGCGGCAATTCGGTGGCACAGTTCCCGCACGTGACCGAGTTCCAGGACCATACCAGTTGAAGGCCGGGATTGAGAACAATCAGCAGGTTATACAGGATGTCTGCTCCGCCCTGAATGTCCGGGCCCAAAATGCCGTCTGTCGAGCCAATCATCACTATGTTGCCGTCGCCCATGGTTCGGAGTTCATGGTTCACGGCAGTCAGTGCTGGTTGTCCGGCGGTTACCAGCTGCTCATTGATTCGCCCAACATTGGTCTCCAGCACTGTGTTGCCGGCCACGTCAAACTCACGCAGCGGTTGTTGATATGCATCGTTGCTCTTATTGCCGATGTACCAGAAGTATCCACCGATTTGTGCGCGCGTTAGATATCCACCTTCTCCATCCCATGGCTCGTAATACCAGACCACATTCCCGCTCAGGTCTGTCGCCGCTTGCACGTATGGGCCGAAATACGAGTGGAGCAAAATCGGTTCCGATGCGGCCACAGCTGGGGCTGGACTCAGAATCGATATGGCCGGTGTGTGCACGCTGCTGGGAATCGAACCCGTCGTGTACATCACGCTCTTTGTGAAACCCACGACCTTACCTGCCGACAGAAACACTCCCGTCAGTGTGTATTTGGTGCTGGCTAGCATGCCTGCCACGTAGAAGTTCATGCTCTTGCCGTCGCACGGTTTACTCGGGGTTAACTGAGAAGTGGTCTGGCTGGCGTTCTTGAACGCCACCAGCATGCTTTGTCCAGTGGAACATGGAAGCGCGCTGAAGAACACAACCAACGGATTGGCCGTATTTGACAGTGCCACCGGGGTGGCGGGACTGGCAATCGCTTCGGCCACGATCGTCTGAATGGCTGTTCCGGTCTTGCCTGTGCTGTTATTTCGGGCTGTGACCTGAACCTGGTAAGTTCCTTCCTGCAATGCAGGATAGGAAGGAAACGAGTTGGTCGGACCGAAATCCCGCACCAGCGCCAGCGTTCCCCCTTGGGGTCCGACGTTGAACGCATACATGATGGTGCCCGGATCGGTGTCCGTAGCTGTGGCCGTCCAGGTAACCACGGTACCCACCGGCTGCGGCGAAGGCAAGGACCCCGACAACGTTACGACCGGCTGGGCATAACTCGACACCGATGCGGCTAACAACGCCGTAAACATCAGCACTGAAAAGATGCATGTCCAAGTATCGGATTTGTGGTCCATCGCTCCTCCAGAACTAGGCTTCGTGAAGCCGATCGAACGAATTGGTAATCAATTTGAGAGCGGGCTTTCCCCGAAAGCCTGCAAAACAACTCTCTGACTTGAGTTGTGTTTTTTTCGGGAACGGAAACTGAGAACTAGATCGATGCTAGTGCGTCGAGTGTCTTACCAATCTCTCGACTTACTATCTGCAAGATCGAGGTCTCGGCTGTCTCAAAGAAAAAATGCTTCCCGGGAAATATGTACCGCGAAAACCTTCCATTCGTGTGTCTCTGCCATTGCTCCAGATCTTCTTCTTTGGCGATCGTGTCTTCGGTACCGCCAAAAATGGTGATCGGGCACTCTAGGGGCAGATCATTTTGGTATGCGTACGTTTCAGTAACTAAGCAATCCGCGCGCAAAGTGGGCAACATGAGTTGCATTAGTTCAGAATTATCTAATGCTGCCGGAGCAATTGCTTGCAGTCGTTTCAGTTCGCCTATGAACTCTTGATCCGGAAGCGAATGCAAGGGATTGGGATCGGGTATATGGGGAGCAAAACAGCCTGAAACGAATAAATGCGAGGCGCGCAACTTATGAATCCTTCTCAACTCTCGTATGACCTCGAAGCTGATCAACGCACCCATGCTCTGACCCAAGAACGCAAACCGTCTTCCCAGGTATGGGAGCAACGCTTCCGCCAGCGGAGGAACGATAGCGGATAGTTGAGTAAAAGCGGGCTCCTTGATCCGTCTTCCCCGCCCCGGGAGCTGAATCGCGCATATCTGAACCCAATCGGGAAGATGTTTTGGCCAATCATTGAAGATGTATGCTGATCCTCCGGCATAGGGAATACATATCAACTGGAAACGTGCGCTCGCCTTGAGCTGAGGCCACACGAGCCACGGATTTCGCGGCGTTACCGTGCTCGTACCCCTGAATCGAGAAAGAGGCGAGGATGTACTTGGTCCAATCATCGGCATAGGAACAGTAATCTCAGGCGGCGCTCGGCAAAGCTGCTGGTGAAGTCCCCAGACAATGTCTGAGCTTTTCAGAGAGCACCGCAATGTGCGGTTCGTCGAGCATGGTCATATGATTCCCTGGAATGACGTGCACCTCCAAACCGGCCCCGGCAACTTCGCTCCATGCCAAACGGCGATCTTTATACGATCGAGTTGGCACCTCGGTGCACCACAATTGAATCAGCCGACCCGGGTAGTACTGAGGCACGTAGGACCCTTCGGCCATAGCGTTCGCGTCCTTTACTTTTTGGAGGACGGCAGGCAAAACAGTTTCAGCCCGCTGGTTCCGCGTGAAGCGTTCCATAATCGATTTGGTACGTCCCTTCACTCTCATGGTGATGCCCAGTGCGCGATCGGAAAGATATCGTAGCCTCTGCTTTCCTGAGAGAGCCAGGAGATCTCCCAAGTAGCTGTCCGCCAATGAGAGACCCCGACTACGGAAGGCCGCCGCAAGATAATGCGTCGGAAAGACGGGGAAGTGACTGTCTATCAGTACTAGACGTTCTACCTGGTCTCCTTGCGCGTGGAGTTGCTGTGCCATTTCGAAAGCGACTACGCCACCCAGGCATACACCTCCCAAACAATACGGCCCTTTGGGCTGAACCGTTTTTATCTCCTTAAGGTAGTGAGCCGCCATATCTTCGACCCGGGAGTGAGGCTGCTGTTTTCCGTCCAAGCCTTGCGGCTGGAGCCCATAGAAGGGCTGGTTGTTGCCCAAACGTCGTGCTAGGTGGCGATAGCTCACAAGATTCGCCCCTAGAGAATGGACGCAGAAAAATGGAGACAGTGTCCCCCGGGGCTGTAGTGGCACCAATGAAGAATAAGGTGCCTCCCATCCTCGTTTTCGCAAGATTTCTGCCAGTTGCTCAATCGTTGGAGCGGTAAACAATGTCGCGAGTGGTAAGGTGTGGCTGAATACCTTTTCCATTTCGATAAATAGGCGCACCGCCATCAACGAATGCCCGCCCAACTCGAAGAAGTCATCCCGCAATCCAACCTGACAACCTAAGAGTCGTTCCCAAATTCTCGTCAGTTGCATTTCTAACCCGTCCTGAGGTGACTCCTCGGGTGTTCCTGCATTCCTTTCGACCAACTCTGGTTTTGGCAACGCCCTGCGATCAACCTTGCCAGCTGGCGACAACGGCAATTGCTCGAGTTCTATGAGCGCAGCCGGAATCATGTATTCGGGTAACTTTTGCTTCAACCGCTGCCGTAATTCCTGTTTGCCCGGCGTGGAGTCGCTGCCGACGAAATACCCGATCAATCGCTTGTGTCCAAACCCGTCCTGATTTTCAACGACCACGGCCTCGCGCACTCCTGCTTCTCGTAAGACCGCTTCAATTTCTCCCAGCTCGATGCGGTATCCACGAATTTTGACCTGATGATCGATTCTGCCGAGGTACTCAAGCTTTCCGTCTTCGCGGTAGCGCATCAGATCGCCGGTCCGGTACAGCTTGTCGTAGCCGTCGTCTGCCCGGAATGGGTTGGGGACAAACCGGTCCTGGGTCAGTTCAGGGCGCTGCCAATACCCGCGGGCGACGCCCTTTCCCCCGATGTACAACTCGCCGGGCACGCCCACAGGCAGTAGCTGCCGATGATCGTCCAGAATGTAGAACTGAGTGTTTGCAATCCCGCGTGCTATGCACACCGTCGCTGCGTCACGTTCCACGCGAAGTGTCGATGACCAGATCGTCGTCTCGGTCGGGCCGTACATGTTCCATACTTCGGCGGCACGATCCACCAATTGGTTGGCTAGTTCGCGTGTCAGCGCCTCGCCCCCGCAAAGCACTTTCAGTCGCTTATCGCCTGTCCACCCAGTCTCCACGAGCATCTGCCAAGTTGCCGGTGTGGCCTGCATGATTGAGATCCCAGACCGCTTGAGCTTCTTCGTGAGTGCCCGTGGATCGGCCGCGGTTTCACGGCTTGCGATGACGACTTGAGCTCCCACACTCAGTGGAAGCAAAAGCTCCAGAACTGCGATGTCGAATGACAGTGTCGTGACGGCTAACAGTCGGTCTTCCTGGCGTATCCCTGGTTCTCTTTTCATCGATTCCAACAGGTTCACCACCGAACCATGGCGAACAGCCACCCCCTTTGGGGTGCCAGTTGAGCCAGAAGTGTAGATCACATAGGCCAAGTCGTCCCCTGTCTGTTCCTTGGTCACAGCATCTAACAATCCCGAAGCTTGCCCTTTCTCGAAGCAGATTGCTTCCACTCCTCCCGCAATCACTCCGAGAAGATGTTTTTGGGTAATCGCCGCCTTGAGCCCAGCGTCTTGTTGCATGAACTTAAGCCGTTCTGCGGGGTAGTTAGGGTCGAGTGGTACATATGCGGCTCCGGCTTTCAGGACTCCAAGCAGACTGACCAGCACTTCGACGGAGCGCTCCAGACAAATCCCGACCAGGTGACCTCGTGCCACTCCGCACGCACGGAGACGGCGCGCTATCCAGTTAGCTTGTCGATCCAAATCTCGATAGGTCAGCCGCTCTCGTTCATAGGCCACTGCTACTCGATCAGGGAGTCTGTTCGCCTGCGCTTCAAATAATTGGTGTACGCACTCCGCAGCAGCGGGAATCGTTTGGGTTCGGTTCCACTCCACCGCCAGTTGCCGGCGTTCTTCGGGTTTAAGCAAAGTGAGTTCAGAGATTGGCCGACCTGGTTCCTGCACTATCGATTTCAGCAGGACCTCGAAATGTCCCATCATTCTTCTGATTGTCAATGGTTCAAACAGGCTCGAGTCGTAATCACACGAACACAACAAGCCATGTTCGAGTTCGGCGACGTTCAGCGTGAGGTCGTACTTTGCTACCGATTCAATGAAAACGGAATAAAGAACGTTTCGAGTCGCACTCTGAACGGACTTGGAACTCTCCAATGCAAACATCACTTGAAATAGCGGACTTCTGGTTAGATCTCTCTGAGGTCGGAGCTCCTCAACCAGCATTTCGAAAGGAATCTGCTGATTCTCGTAGGCTCGCAGCGACATCTCCTTCACGCGGCGAAGCACCTCCCGGAAACTGGGGTTTCCGGACAGACCGGAACGTAAAACTAGCATGTTTACGAAGCAGCCTATTAACGATTCGGTTTCGACGCGAGTTCGTCCAGCAACCGGCGACCCGACAACGACGTCTTTCTGGCCGCTATATCGCCCAAGAAGCA